>PJUD01001003.1_pt1 | contig 10434 bp, 7 predicted proteins | sample 1512341 | NCBI WGS metagenome assembly PJUD01 (sample SAMN08177675, study PRJNA422409) | Feces metagenome, whole genome shotgun sequencing project. | isolation source: Chicken feces (3) enriched on wood chips: beechwood xylan treatment | host: Gallus gallus | place: USA: Madison | collected 2015-01-15 | reverse complement strand
TCGGTCATGATCGACTACTTCGGCACCAAGAATGCGCTGGACCTGAACATGAAGCTGGAATTCTCGCGCAACAACGAGCGCTACCAGTTCATGAAGTGGGGCATGCAAGCCTTCGACACCTTCGGCGTGGTACCTCCGGGCTTCGGCATCGTCCACCAGGTCAACCTGGAATACCTGGCGCGCGGCGTCATGAAGCAAGGCGACGTGTTCTACCCGGACACCCTGGTGGGCACCGACTCGCACACCACCATGATCAACGGCGTCGGCGTGGTCGGCTGGGGCGTGGGCGGCATCGAAGCCGAGGCAGGCATGCTGGGCCAGCCGGTCTACTTCCTGACCCCGGACGTCATCGGCGTCAACCTGACCGGCAAGCTGCGCGAAGGCTGCACCGCGACCGACCTGGTGCTGACCATCACCGAACTGCTGCGTAAAGAGAAGGTCGTCGGCAAGTTCGTCGAGTTCTTCGGCGCCGGCACCCGCTCGCTGTCGACCACCGACCGCGCCACCATCGCCAACATGGCCCCGGAATACGGCGCGACCATGGGCTTCTTCCCGGTGGACGAAGCGACCGTCGACTACTTCCGCGGCACCGGCCGTACCGAAGAAGAACTGGCCGCCTTCGAAGGCTACTTCAAGGCCCAGGGCATGTTCGGCGTCCCGCAAGCCGGCGAGATCGACTACACCCGCGTGGTGGAACTGGACCTGTCGACCGTCACCCCGTCGCTGGCCGGCCCGAAGCGCCCGCAAGACCGTATCGAACTGGGTCACGTGAAGAACACCTTCACCGAACTGTTCAGCAAGCCGACCACCCAGAACGGCTTCAACAAGTCGCCGGACGAGCTGCACAAGGTCTACGAGACCACCAACGGCGTGCGCGTGAAGAACGGCGACGTCCTGATCGCCGCGATCACCTCGTGCACCAACACCTCGAACCCGAGCGTGCTGCTGGCTGCCGGCCTGCTGGCCAAGAAGGCGGTCGAGCGTGGATTGAGCGTGGCGCCGCACATCAAGTCCTCGCTGGCCCCTGGCTCGCGCGTGGTCACCGAGTACCTGACCGCTGCCGGCCTGCTGCCTTACCTGGACAAGCTGGGCTTCGGCGTGACCGCCTACGGCTGCACCACCTGCATCGGTAACGCCGGCGACCTGACCCCGGAACTGAACGCCGCGATCGTCGAGAACGACATCGTCGCCTCGGCCGTCCTGTCGGGCAACCGCAACTTCGAAGCACGTATCCACCCGAACATCCGTTCGAACTTCCTGGCCTCGCCGCCGCTGGTCGTCGCCTACGCCATCGCCGGCAACATGACCCGCGACCTGATGAGCGAGCCGCTGGGCAAGGACCAGAACGGCGTCGACGTCTACCTGGGCGACGTGTGGCCGACTTCGCAGGAAGTGGGCGAACTGATGCGCTTCGCGATGAACTCGGAAGTCTTCCGCAAGAACTACGCCGACGTGAAGGGCAACCCGGGCGAACTGTGGCAGCGCGTGTCCTCGACCGAAGGCCAGGTCTACAACTGGCCTGAGTCGACCTACATCGCCGAGCCGCCGTTCTTCAGCGACTTCGAGATGACCCCGAAGGCAGCCGCCACCGGCATCCAGGGCGCGCGCGCACTGGGCGTGTTCGGCGACTCGATCACCACCGACCACATCTCGCCGGCCGGTTCGATCAAGGAAGACGGTCCGGCAGGCAAGTGGCTGAAGGACCATGGCGTCCTGAAGGCGGACTTCAACTCCTACGGCTCGCGCCGCGGCAACCACGAGATCATGATGCGCGGCACCTTCGCCAACGTGCGCATCAAGAACAAGATGATCCCGGCCAAGCCGGACGGTTCGGCGGTCGAAGGCGGCATCACCATCCACCAGCCGTCGGGCGAACAGCTGTCGATCTACGACGCAGCGATGAAGTACATCGCCGAAGGTACCCCGACCATGATCTTCGGCGGCGAAGAGTACGGCACCGGCTCGTCGCGCGACTGGGCAGCCAAGGGCACCCAGCTGCTGGGCGTGAAGGCCGTGATCTGCCGTTCGTTCGAGCGCATCCACCGCTCGAACCTGGTGGGCATGGGCGTGCTGCCGCTGCAGTTCATCGGCAACGACAGCGTTGAAAGCCTGGGCATCACCGGCAAGGAAACCTACGACCTGAAGGGCCTGGAAGGCGAGATCAAGCCGCAACAACTGGCGACCCTGGTGATCCACCGCGAAGGCGGCGAATCGCAGGAAGTGCAAGTACTGCTGCGTATCGACACCCCGATCGAAGTCGACTACTACAAGCATGGCGGCATCCTGCCGTTCGTACTGCGCCAGCTGCTGGCTGCGTAATTGACGGGGCCCGCGCCAGCGGGCTGCTGACAAAAAAAGGCCGGAGCCCGCACGGGTTCCGGCCTTTTGTCCGTCAAAAGCGGTTCACGTTTACAATGCTGAACCGATTTTTTTCGCTTCACTATGCCAAACCCCATCGTTTTCCATTCGAGCAAGGCTTTCCCAGGCAAGATCGCCGCTGTGGTCCTCTTCGCCTTGTGCTTCCTCTGCGCGAGCGCGAGCGCGCAGCCGCAGCCGGTGCGCGTCGGCCTCGATGCCGAATTCGGGCTGGATAACAGCACCTCGGCCCAGGCCGTCGAGCTGGGCATGCGCACCGCCATCGCCGAGATCAACCGCGCCGGTGGCGTATTGAAGGGCAGGCCGATCGAGCTGATCACCAAGGATCACCGCTCGATCCCGGCGCGCGGCATCCGCAATATCGAGGAATTCGCGCGCATGCCCGACCTGGTCGCCGTGTTCGGCGGCCGCTTCAGTCCCGTCATCATCGAAGAATTGCCGACCCTGAAAGCGACCAAGACCCTGTTCATGGCGACATGGTCCTCGGCCGACGGAATCATCGACAACGGCATGAAGCCGAATTACGTGTACCGCCTGTCGCTGCGCGACAGCCTGGCCATGCCCAAGCTGCTGCAGACGGCCCACAAGCGCGGCTTGCGCAAGGTCGGTCTGCTGCTGACCAACACCTCCTGGGGACGGAGCAACCTGGCTGCCGCCGAAAAGTTTGCCGAAGCAAACAAGGACATCGCAATCGTGCAGACCGCCTGGTACAACTGGCGCGACCAGACCCTGGTGGCCAAGTACAACGCGCTGCGCAGCGCCGGCGCCCAGGTGGTCGTGCTGGTCGCCAACGACGACGAGGCGGCCGTGCTGGTGCGCGAAGTGGCCGCGCTGCCGAAGACCGAGCGCGTGCCGATCCTGAGCCACTGGGGCGTCACCGGGGGCGAATTCGTGCAGCAGGCGGGACCTGCCCTGAACCTCGTCGACTTTTCCGTGGTCCAGACCTTTTCCTTCTTCAAGGCCGACCCGATCCAGCTCGGGCGCTTCATGCGCAACGCCGCCACCGTGTCGAAGGTGCGCAGGATCGAGGACATCCAGGGACCGGTGGGCGTGGCCCACGCCTACGACCTGATGCACATCCTGGCCAAGGCGATCGACCAGGCCGGCAGCACCGACAGGAAGGCCGTGCGCGACGCCCTGGAAAAGCTGCGCCCCTATCGCGGCCTGGTGAAGAACTACGCCCCGGCTTTCACCCCGACCCGCCATGAGGCGCTGAGCGCGCGCGAACTCCTGATCGCACGCTACCGCGCGGATGGCGTGATCGTGCCGACCGACGACTGATGATGGCGCTGTGGTCGACGTCCCGCACTGCGAGCCTGACGCAGCGTTTTGCCCTCGCCTCCGCGATCCTGGCCGGCGTGGCCGTGCTGCTGGTGGCGGCAGCCTCGTTCTGGCTGGTCAATCGCCAGCATGATGCCGCGGTGGCGCTGCTGCAGCAGCGCGAAGCGGCCTTCAACGCCAGAAGCGTCGGCAATACCCTCAGGACCCTTGTCACGCGCATGGGCGAAGTGGCGGACAGTCCCATCCTGGCGACCGGCCTGGTCGACAGCGCGGGCAAGGAAACCTATCTGGCGCCCTTCCTCGGCGGCCTGCGCCAGATCGCGGGCATCCCGGTCCAGGTCATGTTCACCGATTTCGAAGGCAAGGCGGTGGCCGGCAATGGCCTCGAGCGCTTCGACCAGGAGCAGCTGGCCTGGCTGCGCGACCGCATCGACCGCGGCGTGGACCAGGCGGCCATCTTCGTGCAGCCGCAAGGCGCGGAGCTGGTCGGCGTCAGCCTGCTGCGCTACTCGCGCACCAATACCCCCGAGGGCGCCCTGGTCTACAAGGTCAGGATGCAGGACCTGCACCCGAACCCTTCGTCGACCCTGACCTGGAAGGGCCAGGCCTTGGCGGCGCCGGCGGAGCACATCCTGGAGATGCCGGTGACGGTGCCGGCCCAGCTTGCGCACCTGGGACTGATGCTGCGCGTGGACGCGTCCGGGCTCGACGACATCCTGGAGGAACCCTCGTCCCAGTATGGCCTGATCGGCTCGATCGCCGCGCTGATAGCCCTCGGGGTGTTCCTGCTGGGCTCGCGCTTGTCCCTCGGCCTGACCCAGGACTTGCGCAAGCTCGAGCGCTTCGCCGGCAGGTTCGGCGAAGAAGGCATCACCGAGCACCGCGCCGAACTGGCCGGCAGCAGCGAAACGGTCACCCTGGCGCGCTCGATCAACCAGATGCTCGACCGCCTCCATGAACAGCAGGAGCACCTGCAACAGGAGCACCGGCGCAAGGACGAGTTCCTGGCCATGCTGGCGCACGAACTGCGCAATCCGCTCGCGCCGATCAGCAGCGCCGCCCAGCTCCTGCGCATGCTGTTCGCGGGCGAACCCCGGGTCAGGCAGGCGAGCGAAGTCATTTCCCGCCAGGTCACGCACATGACCCACCTGGTCGACGACCTGCTGGACGTGTCGCGCGTCACGCGTGGCCTGGCCACGATCGACAAGACCGAGGTGGAACTGGGCGAGGTGCTGCGCGAAGCGGTCGAGCAGGTCACCCCTGTGATCAACGCCCGCGGGCACCGCCTGACGCTGGACGGTTCACCCGACCCGCTGCTGGTCAGCGGCGACCGCACCCGCCTGATCCAGGTCGCGGCCAACCTGCTCAGCAACGCCGCCAAATACACGCCGGAGGGCGGACAGCTGCGCGTCTCGCTGCGCCGGCACGAGGGGAGCGCGGTCCTCGAGGTGCAGGACAACGGGATCGGCATCGGTCCGGAGCTGTTGCCGGTCGTGTTCGACCTGTTCACCCAGGGCCAGCGCACGCCCGACCGTGCGCAGGGCGGGCTCGGCCTGGGTCTGGCGCTGGTGAAGAAGCTGGTCGAGCTGCACGGCGGCGCGGTCGAAGCCCGCAGCGGCGGCGCCGACCAGGGCAGCACCTTCATCGTTCGCCTGCCGCTGCTTCCGGCCTTTCATGTCGCGGCCAGCGCGACCGCCACCGCCATTGCTGCGGGCTCGGCCACCGGGCAGCCTCGCCGCATCCTGGTGGTGGACGACAACGCCGACGCCGCCAACACCCTCGCGCTGCTGCTCCAGAGCACCGGGCACGTGGTCACGACCGAGCACTCGGCACGGGCGGGACTGGCGGCGGCCGGGCGCGAGGAATTCGACGTCATCCTGCTCGACATCGGCTTGCCGGACATGAGCGGGCACGAGCTCGCCAAGGCCCTGCGGCAGCAGCCGCGCAGCGCCGGGGCCCTGCTCGTCGCCGTCAGCGGTTACGGCCAGGAACAGGATCGCCGCATGTCGCTGCAGGCCGGCTTCGCTGCCCACCTGGTCAAGCCCGTCGTGGCGGAAGAACTGCTCGCGACCATCGCCGGCGCCAGGGGGATGCCGACGGCGCACCCATCGACGAAGTAAAAGGCCGAAACCCGAAAAGGCGGATCCTGAAAAGGTTCCGCCTTTTGCTTTTTGCCGTGCCGGTATCGCCGCATCGCCCCGCAAGGACCGCCAGGCAAAGCCTGAGCGGTGCGCGAGGCAATGGCAAGGAAATCGTACTAGCCTGTCGCCGTCATGAACCACCGGGAGAGTTCCCATGAACGAGCGAAAGCTGATTGGCGTGAGCTTCTGCCTCACATATGTCGTGTTGACCGCCGCCTGCTTTGCCCTTGTGCGGTTTGGCGTCGTCACGAACTGCTACGCGCAGGCGTATGTCCTCGAGCTTCCGATCTGGATCCAGCTCGCTGTCGCGAAAGCGATCGGCCTGTACCCTGTGCTGCAAGAGCTGAGCACACTGACGCATTGGGGCGTCCCCTACGCGATCGTGTATGTCGGTTCGCTCTATCCCCTGTACCGGCTCGGCTGCTGGGTCGCGCGCATCGACGAAGAAGCACTGGCAAGCGAAGAATCTTCACGCCCGCGCCCCCATCCAGAGCTCGAGAAGAACTGCGAGCGGCGCGCTGAAGAAATTTATTGAAACAAGCGTTCTGTACGTCCACGCACCGAGGGAGTGGGCGATCAGGAGGATGATGGCTTATCGGGAAAGCAGACAGCACGCAGGTCTGTCCCTCATTCCAAGCGGAGGCCAACATGCTCTATACCATTGCAATCATCCTTCTCGTTCTGTGGGTGCTCGGTATGGTTACTTCGGTAGCCGGCGGACTGATTCACCTCCTTCTCGTCGCCGCCGCCGTCGTCATCCTGATTCGCCTGTTCACCGGCAGAAAAGTGCTCTGACGCAGGACGTCATGACGTGACAAAGCCGGAATCCCCGGGGATTCCGGCTATCCCTACGTCTCCGCCCACATCCGGAGCAGGTTGTGATAGTGCCCGGTGATGCCGACGACGGCCTCGGTCTCGCCATGCGCCGCCCGCAGCTTCTGGATGTTGGTGTCCAGCTCGAACAGCATGGCCCGCTTCGCGTCGTCGCGCACCATGCTCTGGGTCCAGAGGAAGGACGCCACCCGCTCCCCGCCCGTCACCGGCAGCACCTGGTGCACGCTCCCTGACGGATACACGATGGCGTCGCCCGCCGGCAGCTTCACTTCATGCGTGCCGTAGGCATCCACCACCACCAGCTCGCCGCCTTCGTAATCGTCCGGGTCGCTTAAGAAAACAGTGGTCGACACGTCCGCCCGCAGCGGCGGCAAGCCGCCACGCTGAGGCCGGATCGCCCCGTCCACGTGCAGGCCGTAGTGCTCTCCCCCGCCGTAGGCGTTGAAGTAAGGCGCCAGGATCCGCAAGGGCAGCACGCTCGAGAAGAATAGCGGATTGTTCATGAGCGCCTGGCTCACCGTCTGCCCCAGCTCCACCGCCAAGGGCGATCCTTCCTTGAGCTGGCGGTTGCGCTTGACCTGGGCGCCCTGTGAGCCGACGCTTTCCCGTCCGTCCACCCATTCCGGCGCCCCCTCCATGCGAGCACGGATCGCAGCGACCTGCTCGCGCGTGAGTACGCCCGGAATGTGCAGCATCATGATGTGAGTCCTCGTAAAAGAAAAAAGCCCTCCCGATCATATCAGGAGGGCGAAGTCCGGTTGCCCGGCGGGGGTGGTACCCGATATCAGAACTTGAGGTTGGCCGTCAGGGTGGCCGAGCGGCCCGGGCCCACGCCGGCGTAGTGCGGCGACGAGACGCGGTCGAAGTACAGCTTGTCCGTCAGGTTCTGGATGTTCAGCTGGAAGGATACGTTCGGGTTCAGCACGTAGGTCGCCATCGCGTCGAAGCGGGTATAGCTCGGCGAATACTTGGTGTTGTTCACGTTGGCGAACTGGCGGTCCACGAAGTTGGCGCCGCCGCCGATCGTCAGGACGCGGCTCACCGCATAGGTGGTCCACAGCGAGGCGCTGTGCTTCGGCGTGGTCGGGAAGGCGTTGCCGTTGAACGGCGACGGAGTCCAGACCGGGTTCGCGGTCGTGCCGGTGTTGGCGAAGCCGTTGTCGGCAACGATGCCGTCCAGGTAGGTGTAGCCGCCGAACACGGTCCAGGCGTTGGTGATGCGGCCCGACAGGCCGAACTCGACGCCCTTCATCTCCTTGCGGCCCACGTTCTGGCTGGTGCCGTCCGGTGCGGTGACGCGGGCATTGTCCATGTCGTTCTTGAACACCGCGGCGCTCACCGACAGGCGGCCGCCCGGCAGCACTTCCCACTTGGTGCCCAGCTCGATGCTGCGGCTGGTCTGCGGCTGCAGGTTCTGGACCGCCACGCTCAGGGCATCGAGGCCGTCGCCGCCGTCATTGCCCGGCGGGGTGGCCGAGGTCGCCCACGACAGGTAGATGCTGCCGTTCGCCTTCGGCTTGTACACCAGGCCGGCCTGGTAGGTATCGAAGCTCGATTCGACGCGGGCACGGGTGGCCGCGCCGCCAGCAGTGGCCGGCGAGGTGTAAAGGGAGCTCGAGAAGTCGTCCCAGCGCGCGCCCAGGTTCAGCAGCCACTGCGGGCTGAACTCGATGGTGTCGAAGCCGTACACGGCGCGGGTGCGGGTCACGACGTCGGTCCTGGCCGGCGACACGCTGCGGGTGGTCAGCCACGGGTCGTAGGGGTTCGGGTTGACCAGGGTGGTGCAGTTGTACAGGGTAGTGGCGCCTGCGGTCGGGCAGTTGAAGTTGCCAGTGAGCGGGTTGTTGGTGCCCGGCGTGAACACGTAAGTGCCGCGGTCGGTATTCTCGCGCGAGAACTCGACGCCGACGTTGAAGCTGTGCTTGATACCGGCGGTGGCGAAGTTGCCAGTCAGGCTGGTCGCGTTGGCCAGGGTCCGGGTGTCGACCAGGCGGGTGTTGGCGCGGCGCCAGACGGTGCCGTAGCGGACGGTGTTGCCCTTCGAGTCGTCCGGCTGGGTGTAGACGTAGTCCTGGCCGGTCTTGCCCCAGCGGGTGACGTTGCGGATCGCGAGATTCGGGCTGTATTAGTGGCGCAGGTCGACGGTGGCGCCGTCGGTCTCGGTGTCGCGGAAATCGCGGTTCTTCAGGCCGTAGAAGGCTTCGCGATCGACCGTGAACGGAGTGCCGCCGCCGTTCTTGGCGACGTCCGGGCCGCTGGTGACCGGGTTGTTGAACGGGATGCCGGTATCCGGGATCTCGCTGCTCTGCATGTGGTAGTAGCTCAGGATCGCGCGGGTCGGGCCGTTCAGGCCGAAGGTGACGGTGGGCGCGATGCCCCAGCGCTCGCCGCCCACGACGTCGCGGCCGGCGACGTCGTTATTGTGGACCATGGCGTTCAGGCGGAAGCCCGTGTTTTCGCCGATGACGCGGTTGATGTCGGCGGTGGCGCGGCCGTACTTGTCGCTGCCCAGGCCCACGGTGGCGTTGCTGAAGTTGCTGTCCTTGGCGGTCTTGGTGACGATGTTGATGCCGCCGCCGGCCGAGGAACGGCCGCCCAGCGCCGAGTTCGGGCCCTTGACCACTTCGACCTGCTCGATCGCGAAGATCTCGCGCGACTGCGAGCCGGAATCGCGCACGCCGTCGATATAGGTGTCGGTCTGGGCGTTGTAGCCGCGGATGAACAGGTTGTCGCCCACCGGGTTGCCGCCTTCGGAAGCGCCGATGGTGATGCCCGGGACGGTGCGCAGCGCGTCGGTGAGCGACACGGCGCCGGTCTGCGAAATGGTTTCAGAAGTCACGACGGTGACCGACTTCGGGGTGTCGAGCAGCGGCGCGGTGAACTTGTCCGAGCTCGATTTTACCGGGCCTTGCACGGCGCGGTCGTGGCCCGCATTGACGACCACCTTGGGCAGGCTGGCGCCTTCGGCCAGTTCGGGCGCTTCTTCCACACCCGTGGCATGCGCCAGCGGCATGGCCAGCGTGGCCAGCACAGCCATTGCGGAGGCCGACATGAGGGGAGCGGAAGGACGGGAGTGTTTCTTGCTCTTGATATAAGTCATTTTATTCTTGGGGTCAGAGAAAGGCGCCGGGCCTAAAGCAAACGTTAATGAGAACGATTCGCATTATCCTTTCTATTTAGGCTTTTTGCAAGCAGCGCCTCTCCTCTTCCCAAGAAGGCCTTGTGTTCATGGCATGTGGCCGAATCAACTACAATACCGGAGATATGGGTTTATCATGACCTTGACCATTATTTGAAAAGAGAGACCCCTAGCGCCATGCGTCGTCCTTCCAAAGATTCAACCCCTAAACTCTCCGCCGAAAGCCAGCGTCTCGTCAGCATTGCGCAAGCCATCATGCAGGCCGCCAGCCGCGTTGAAGAACGGACCTGGGAGCACCAACTGGACACGCAACTGCAGAAGCTGCTCAAGACCAACCACCAGGACAGCATCGATGCCGCGCTGAACGCCCTGTTCAAGGACGATCTCGCCTCCTACGACGTGCTGATGGATGCGGTCGAGGCCGTGAGCGAATCGGCCAGCATGGTCGAGCAGCAGGACAGCGGCGACGTCACCTGGCAGGCCCTGCTGGTGGCCGCGCCGGTGCTCGCCTGGACCCGCTTCAACATCGCCTCGGGCAATATCCCGGCCGAGATGCTGAGCACGCTGCAGGCGCACTTCTCGGCCCACCTGCTGGCCGAAGGCACCCGCATCGCGATGGCGCCCACGCTGTACTCGATCGACCAGCTGCCGCGCACCCATGCC
>PJUD01001001.1_pt1 | contig 10448 bp, 12 predicted proteins | sample 1512341 | NCBI WGS metagenome assembly PJUD01 (sample SAMN08177675, study PRJNA422409) | Feces metagenome, whole genome shotgun sequencing project. | isolation source: Chicken feces (3) enriched on wood chips: beechwood xylan treatment | host: Gallus gallus | place: USA: Madison | collected 2015-01-15 | reverse complement strand
TGATTCTTTTTCAAGCAGAAATAATGTTGATTCTGTGAGAGGTAAAGGAAAACAAGTGAAGATCAATGTTCCAAGCATTACTGAAATGAATAATGGGCATCCTGAAAGTGTTGATACTCCAGCTAGAATTGATAGAAGAGAAATGATTCTCAAAAGAAATATGACCATGCCTACTCCTAAAAAGGGTCGAGATCAAACAAGTATTGTCATGGACGGAGATCCAACTCCTTCGAATCAGGGCACTAATCATGAGAATTTCGGCTCTATTGAATATGTCGTCTCACAATTAGACTCTTGGTTAGCTTCTGAAGATATGGGTAAAAGAATTTTGAGAATTAGTTTTGTTAATTTTTTTCAAAATAGAGACTGCTCCACATATTTTCAAGAATATAAATGTACATAATTTGATCAAGATTGAAGGAAATTTTGAGGTTTTGCTTTCATTTATTTTTGATCCTACATGCTATAAAATTGGTGATTCCGTAAGGACCTTTTTTGAGATGTGAAAATCTAATCATGGTAATAGTGGAAAGAAGGATATCCATCAATATTAGAGATATCTGGAGAATTTAGTTCAAATCAACAAACTCCAATTCCACCTGATGTGGAATATAATAGCAAAATGCAGAAAATCCAAGACGATCTTGCTTATCATCCTTACATTATGAGATCGTATAAAGCTATGCAAGCATTATGTGAAGTCAAGAATATCAAATATATCACTCATGTTGATCGAAGAGCATTTGAGAAATATTGTAATAAGAATGCTTTGAACTCAGAAATCTTAATATTATATAGTTAGTTTTCTGTATGTGACATTATCAAACAAGGAAGATTCAATTTGCAATTTCAATCATATTGCGAAGGTGACAGAATTTTTGTTGATAAAGGAGTCAGAAGTGTGTGTGAACTATTTAATCTACTACAATCTCCTTTACAAATTCGCCCAAAATATTGAATATCCCTATGTCCAGCACTTTTTCCTCACTTTGTTCAACTGCTCAAATGAACCTACTTCTCGCATTACTGAACAAGCTTTTTTGAAAATTACCAAGTATTGTGAAATAGTTTCATTCTTCGGGGATACCGCTCAAGCCATCCTTTACGGTGCTCATGGATTTGATCCAAACAAATTCCACTTTGATTACAAGCCCAACGAAATTGAAGCTTTGGTAAACGGAGCAATTTCACCAAACGACCTTGAAATGTTATTTGGAGATGCTTCTAATTCCGCAAGACCACCAGCAAATGCGGATCCTTTGTTGGAAGGCGAGTTGAACGGTTTTAACTTAGATATTGATGCTTTATATACAACTTTGAATGGTAATAAGAAAAAACCTCTTCAAAAGAAGAAAACCTCAGCAGAATATACAACTCCAGTCCCATCAAAACAGATAATTCAAAAATATGCTTCTTTGAGAGAGAAGTATAAGTTGACTCTTGGAGCTTCTTTAGGTGACATCAAAGAGTCTGATGAAAAGGAAAGTATGCCCTCTACAACTAGAAATGTCAAAAGTACTTCAAAAGATAATCTTGTCAAGAGAACTACAGACAGGTCAAACACTGATCAGTCAAGAAGCAATATTCTGATCCAATCAAAGAAAAATGAAGGATTGACGATTACTCTTGCAAACGCAACTCCAAAAAGCTTTATTGTGAAAACCCTTCCAGATTACAAATCTCCTTATAATTTTGTCCCAACAAAAACGACCTCAAAATTCTTTAGACCAAGCACACAGCAAGGGGGAACTGAGGCCAGAATGAGAGCGACCGATATGAAGAAATCCAGCTCAAAGCAAACATTGGATCCTTTGAGAACTGATGGATTCAGAGCTATTAGAACAGCAAATGGTCGCTCTGAGGATATTGGTATCATAAACTCTTTACAACAAATTAAAGATCAAAATATGTCCATCTCAAGCAAACAACAAATCCCCTCAAAGGCAGATTTGGGCCCACGACAATATTTCAGATCGACTGCTGCTCCTGAAATTATCACTCTTTCAACTGAGTATTATAATGATGGTATGACAACAGAAGATGCTCAAATGTTGAATATTTTGTACCCATTGACTTGTGCCAACAGAATTCAGACTGATCTTGATAAAGAAGCCAAGAAGGCAGATTTTATGATTCCAAATATTAAGGCTAATGACGTGTTTTCTGTGCCTGCTTGTGAACTTTTGGATACCTTGTTCCGTAAAGCATTCAGCACTACATTTTTGGATATTGATGAAGCGAAGAGTGACACAGAAGAAAATATGGAAAACAGAGGAAAGAAATTAAGACATGAAATGAAGAAGAAATTAGGTCGTCCCGATATTGATTATTCTTCTTTCTGGAGTGCTATTTTTGGTCAAAATTGCAAATTATTCGGATTATTGCTCAAGAATTATTTGTTTAAAATCAAGATTCATCATATTGAAGAAGTTAACAGTGGTTTTTCTGCTGGATCTATTGTCAATATGATTTTGCAAAAATGTGAAACTCATGCAGATATCAAACCATTTGCAAAGGAGATCCACATGATATGTCGAGAAAATCTGAAATTTTTGGCTAAAGTTATTGTTCAAAGTCATCCATGGAATTTAAGACAAGAAAAAGTTTATGTTCAAAATCTTGAGGTTATTTGAAGTGATTATAGAGATGAATTAAGAATTTTTTATAGATAGTGGAACCACTTGGAACAGGAAGAATTTCATTAGCTGAGACACTTTATTGGACAATTAAGCATGATTATTTGAACAAATATAAAATAATCCATGAAATTACTGATACTTGCTGGCATACTTTAATCCTTTGGTTCTTTAACAATTTGTAAGAATTATTAACTGAAGAAGATATTTTCTAACCCCAATTCATAGGAATAACAGTACATATCATAGAATATTTTATTCTATAGTTGAGACGACATTTTATCATACAGATGAAAAGACGATTTTGAGGCTTTTAATGAAGCTTGATATTTTATCAAATATGTACTCAACATATAACCAGATCTTTGTCAACAATGTGTTTATCAAAGATTTACATGCTGATTCCATGGTTTGCTACCTCAGAAAACTTGTGAATTTGATTGACACAATCGCTTATGTAAAAATCTTTCTATTTGTAGCATTAAATTAATAAAATAGGATACTGAGGAGTATGCTGTGTTGAGAAGCAATTTGGCAACAAGTATCAGTTGGAACGATTTGAGACCAAAATTATGCACAATTAAAAGAGAGAAGAAAAAGACAATCAAGGCCAGTTCAAGAGATTCCAGACGACATTCCAAGTTTGGAACATTAGTAAGAGATGCTAGTTCTTTGTCAACAATCGGCCGAATTGGTGGTCATAAATCGACTTTAAATCCCATTAATCCCAGAGAACTCGGACATGTCCCTAGCTCACGTGGTTCCGTCTCTCGTCAATCTATTAATAATAGTATTAATAATTAATGTTTGAAGACTATTAAAATTGTTTTGTATAATGTAATAAATATCACTATGAAATCATTTGAGTGTTTATATTTTTTAAATTTTTGCAGTATGTGATTTTTTTACAAAAGTCATGATTTTATATAAATAATGTTTGTGAAGTAAAAGACAATGAGAGAAAGAAAAATATAATATTTTGAATTAGAAGGGAGGAATTTAATCAGATGTTATAGTAAAGATAGATAAAGGAAAAGACACGTCTAATTATTTAATTATATTCTTTTTAGATAAGTAATATCTAAACTAAAATAAGATATATCTATCAAAATATATTTATTGAATGAGAGCTAACTCAGACGACTCGGATAGCTCGCCAAGACTTAAGGAGGAACAAGCTCCTGAAGGCTTTGCTGCTATTCTCCAAGAAAAAGCTTTAAAATGGACTCCTGCTTTTAGATTGACAATTTTGCTTTGTATTTCTGCTGTTGCAGTCATGGTTCGTGTCTTCTCAGTACGCAAAAGCCCTCCTTTCCCCGTATTTAAAACATGTGTATAGGTTATCAGATACGAAAGTATTATTCACGAATTCGATCCTTGGTTTAACTACAGAACAACTCAATATATTACCAGAGAAGGTCTTTATGGTCTTTGGAATTGGTTCGATTCCGAATCCTGGTATCCCCTTGGTAGAAGTGTCGGTGGTACTGTTTACCCAGGTAATTTGAAAGATATTTGAAAGAATAGCTAATTTCTGAAAAGGTCTCATGACAACATCTTATATCGCTTACTGGGTTCTCCACAAATTGTCAATTCCCATTGACATTAGAAACGTTTGCGTCTTTTTGGCTCCCGTTTTCGCTGCTTTCACTTCAATTGCCGCATACTTGTTGACTAGAGAAATCACCAGAAAATCCCAAGCTGGCCTTTTCGCTGCTCTCTTCATGTCTATCGTTCCCTCCTATATGTCCCGTTCCGTTGCTGGTTCTTACGATAATGAAGGTGTCTCCATCTTTGCTCTCGTCTTCACTTTCTTCGTTTACATTAAATCCTTGAATACAGGATCTTTGATGTGGAGTATGTATGCTTCTTTGGCTTACTTATACATGGTTGCCTCTTGGGGTGGTTATGCTTTCATTATCAACATTATCCCCATCTTGGTGCTCTTCATCTTGATCATTGGCAAGATGTCAACTCGTCTCTACGTTTCCTACAGTATCTTCTACGTTGCTGGTACTTTGTTCGCTATGCAAATTCCCTTCGTCGGATTCCAAGCCATTTATTCCTCTGAACATTTAGCCTCTCATGGTGTTTTTGCTTTCTTACAAGTACGATGAGTTTTGAGAAAAAAGCATAATAATAAATAGGCTTATATGTTTGTGAACTTTATCAGAAACCATATTACCAAGTCCAGTTTCAAGTTGTTGACCAGACTTCTTTTCGCTGGTGTCATTGTTGCCCTCACTCTCGGTTTCGTTTATCTCACCATTACCGGAAAAACTAAATGGAGTGGAAGAAGTATGACTCTTTTGGATCCCACTTATGCCAAGAAATACATTCCCATTATTGCCTCCGTCTCTGAGCATCAAGCCACCACTTGGTCCTCTTTCTTCTTTGATCTCCATTATTTGATCTTCTTCGCCCCCGTCGGTTTCTACTATTGTTTCAAGAAGCCCACTGAAGCTAGACTCTTTGCTGCCATCTATCTCTTCCTTTCTGTCTATTTCGCCAGTGTCATGGTCAGATTGTTGTTGGTTTTGGCTCCTGCTGTTTGTATTATGGCTGCTATTGGTCTCTCTTGCCTTATCACTTTCTTCTCTAAATCTTTAAGAGGAACCGTAATTAATTGAGGAATTTTGGGGTGAATCTAATTTAATTTTTCTAGACTAAGCCTGGTAAGAAGAGAGCTCCTTGGGAGATTTCTGCTCTTGGTATTGCTTTGCTCGTTTATCTTGCTTCCACTTATGTCTTCCATGCTACTTTCACTGGTGCTGAAGCTTATTCTTCTCCTTCTGTCGTTCTCTGTAATTTGAGTTTATTGAGGGCTGTACTAATATTTTGATTAGCAAGTAGAGATAGAAATGGTAACAAGATGATTATTGATGATTTCAGAGAAGGTTATTACTGGTATCATGACGATTATTTTTTTTTATTATTAACAATTCAAAACTCTAGGTTAAGAAGAAATACAAAGGATGATGCCAAGATTATGTCATGGTGGGATTATGGTTATCAAATTACTGGTTTCTCTAATAGAACTGTTTTGGTTGATAACAATACATGGAATAATACCCATATTGCTACTGTTGGTATGGCAATGGCAAGTAATGAAGAAGATGCTTATGAAATCTGTGAAAAGCTTGATGTTGATTACGTTTTGGTTATTTTCGGTGGTTACTCTCACTATTCTGGAGATGATATCAATAAATTCTTGTGGATGGTTAGAATTGGTGGTGGTGTTTTCCCCCACATCAAGGAAGAAGATTACTACGGTCAAGGACAAGTAACTTGAATTTTTTGATGATCCCAAATAACGGAAAATAGTATAGAGTTGATAAGCAAGCTTCTGAAACTATGCTCAACTGCTTGATGTACAAGCTCTGCTACTACAGATTTGACGAAGTCAGATCTCCCTACCATAGAGGTAGTGGTTTCGACTCTTTAAGAGGTGCTGAAATTGGCGTAATTCACTGAGAAAATTATATTCTAAAACTCTTTTTTGTAGCATAAAGGATTTAAGCTTAGAAGATTCGAAGAAGCCTTTACTAGTGAAAACTGGATTGTCAGAATCTACAAAGTTAAGCCTAGAGAAAACAGAGAAAGCGTTGCTTTCAGATCCAGAGCTCTTGCTAACATGGGTGATGATGTTTCCCAAATCACCAAGAGAGCCCCCGCTTTCCACAATTATAAATATGCCAACAAAGTTGTTCCCAACAAGAGAACTTATTAGTTCATTTATTGACGTACCTCTACAGGGTATTAAAATTACATAATCTCTTTTGAAAAAATAAATTCAATATGATATGAAAATGCAAAATGAACTTCATTAAGTAAATAAATAAATAAATAAATAAATCTTTTGTTCAAGAAATAAAAATAAAATAATTTTTTTTTTGTTGACGGCATTGAGAATAATATGTCATTCAGATGGCATGCGTCATCTGGTCCAATACGGAGAAACGATCTAAAATAATAAATCTATATTTTTCTCCCGCAAGATATTATTAAAGAGTATTTTTAGGAAAACAAGTAAGTTCAATGATGGTGGATTGATAAAATTGCTAATCATCTTTTAATTACAATCAAATCATGTAGCTCTACTTGTACATGTAAATTAGCATTATAATACAATTTTAAAACAATAAAAACTTTCTTGTACAAGACTAGGGTTATCTTGAATTTCCACCTTTTGATGAGCTATCACCGAAATCATTTATCCCTATATCACTATCCACTTCTTCCGGTATCTGAATTTGCTCCTGTGGATCCACCTCTGGATCATCCAAAAAGTTATCTGACATTTCTGATCCGTCATCACCCTTTGAAGAAAATGTTAATAATTTGACAAAGAGAGATAATTTTACGTCAGCGTTCTTCTTGTTAAAGACATTGAACCAAAGCTTTTCAGAGCTAAATTCTTTTCTATTCTTTTCCTTGTCAAGAATGAGCAAGAATTTGCCAGTTTGAACAGGAGTAAGGACATTTCTGAATTCATCAATAATATCTTGTAATGAACCAGCTTCCTTAATCAAAGATTTTCTAATAGTATTCAATCCACTCACAAGTCTAAGAAATGGAGATTAGGCAATGAGTTACAAGAGGAGATGGGTACGTTTCAAATCTTTGTCTTTGAGCAATTAATCTTTTCTTATATTTAGTTATAGCTTTCTTTTGATGCTCAGTTGGATTAACTTGGGTCAATATATCTTGCCAATATTCAGTAGTTTCATTTTGAAGTTCATTCTTTTCAGCAGAATTAGCAGGAGCATTATTAATCAAATGAGTATCCTTAGTACTGAAAAGATCCTTGCCTATGAAGAATTAATATTGGAATACCTACTATGCATCAAATACCTTCAGCAGCAGTCCAAAGGAGATATTTCATGTGGACAGGAACGTTCAAATCAATAATTTGTTTAAAGAAGAAATTGATAGCACTTGTTCTTTCTTTTCCACTGGCTCCCAAACGGAACTATGATTATAAGATAATATTTCTCAACATTTAATTACTCTGAGAGAATCAATTAAGAGACTAACTTCACCTTCATCAATTTTTCCAGTAAGCATTCTTTCAAGTTTTTCGAATAATTGTTGCTTTCCAGAATAAAGAGTATTCATCTATACATCATCAGAAAAAAAGAAAATCTCCCAAATTAGTACAAGTTTTGATTGACCACAGAGTTTATTGAAGCTGTTATTATTAACTTCGAGTTGTTTTCTTGAATTTTGGAGTTCTAATTGAAGTTGGGCGACTTTCTTTTCCAAGAGTTCAATATACACCTTTTTTCTTTTACGACTGTTTCTCGCAGATTCTCTATTTCTGGCCAATTTAACGTTGAGTTTTTCTGTGGAAATTAAGGAAGGAGAATTGTCGTAAAATATACCAATCTCGTCGGATTTCAAGACATCGTATGAGCGAACCTTTTTCATTCCATTCTTTAATTGATTGTTTGAATTCTCAACTTCATTCTTAACCAAGAGTCCCTTTTTGGGATCGATTCTGGACGGGCCTTCTTGTCTAAAATGACACGTAAGATATTTAAGGCCAGAAACTCATAATTTACTTGTTTTCTTCAGACTTGGTATCGGCTTTTTCAGTAATAAGACTGTTGATTTTGTTGATGTAGGTATTTTTTATGTTGTTCTTGTTGACTCTGGAGGAGGTGACATCGACGGCCTTTCTGACGTTTTGGTCTTTATCGAGCTTGATTTTCTTGGTTTTAATGCTTCCGTCAATCTCTTGGTTGTTTTCGATTTTGAAGTTCATTGATCTATTCATTCCAGGGTGGAGTTTGCCGGCCTCGTTCATGTTTTGCAAGAACCAAGCGTCCTAGGATCGGGATTAGGTTTGAAACTGACTAGTAATGTTACATTAACATTAATTTTGCTGTAGATGTTTGGAAAATGTTCTTGGTTTTTGCCTTGATCCTGGAAGTTGGGAAATGAGAGCTGCATTTCAGGAATCATGGCGTTAAAAGTGTTTTGCTGCATAGGCATCGATCTTCTTGGAAATTAAAGAAAATCAACGAGTCGATTACCTTCTCTGGGCAGACTCTGGATCATTCAGAAAATTAAGGACGTAATCATTATCAATAAAAGAGATTAGTCCCTCACTGTGGAATTTCTCATCTTCCTGTTGGTTTTCAGGATACCGAATATGATTCGGATTTTGCATGGGGAGAAAGGTTATAATAAATAGATAAAAAGTTTTTTTAATTTGTTAAAGTTTAGTGATTCAGATTTTTGAAATAAAATGGCTCTGCCTTTTAATAACTAGAATCATTCATTCATATTCTCCTGTACAAAAAAATAGACATGAAAAATTGGGATTTACAGATAATGTACTTTTTATTATACTCTTTTACTCAATTGTACCAATAAACTCCACAAAATAACCTCCTGGTAAAATCGCATTTCTTTCCTCGAATTTTTTTTTTAGCTCGCAATTGCACCACAAATTTAATTCAAAATCCAAACACTCGATTATTTCTAGAAGTTTTTAATAAACTTCATTATAAGACAAGTCTCCTTAAAAGCATGATTTCTTGTGTTTCCTTGGGATATTAGTTATGTTTCTGTATCCCCTCGAAAGTAGTCAAGTGATCTTCAGGGTTCTTCTTGTTATCTCATTTTTATGATTTTTCTTTATATTGGCATCATCTCCCGGTCATTCATCATAAATAGATGGAAAAATGATTCTTTTAAGTTGGGTTTGGAAAGCCTTTTGTATTCTCAGTCTTCAAAATGATAGATTTGGGGGTTTTAGGTTCATAGGAGGTCATTGAGATGATAGGGATTGAGTTCAAATTCCGTTGGGGAAATAAGCTTTAATGCAATTAGATAAGTTGGTGAGGATTAAAAACTAACGGCGAAACTTTTAATGAGTTCGCCTAGTTTGCTTGTTCGTGATCATTTTTTAATAAAGTTGATCTTGTCATGAAGGGAAAATGTTGACGTCCATGACGGGCCTTTTGAGTTATTATTAAGGATTTATGTTTAAATAATTTGTAATATTTCGATTCTTAGTAGCTAATAAGGAATTGATTTTGAGTTGATTAAGTGTTTGAATGAGATAGATGACGTCGATGGCGCGAATGATGGAAGCTATTGTTATTTATTAATTTTGAAATTAAAATCTCGCTATATAAGCTACATTATCAAGGTAATATAATTCATATTTTGTTCATGAAAGATTTCATTTGACATGAAAGAGAATTTCAACCTAACAGACAATTTGACAGTTGGAACTATGAAAAAAAAAATCAGATTCAAATGCATTAGAGTATAAGTTCAATGGGTTGTCAACAAATTCAAATCAATTTTTTATTGAAATGTGAGTTTGATAAAGCAAACCTTTGAAAGAGGATGGAGTAGAAAATCTCAATGAAGGAATAAAATTTTGAAGAATTTTTTCTTAGTTCGAGTTTGAAAAGATTCAAGAAGAATATTTTGAGAAGAAAAATAAATTATAATTTTTTTTCTTTAAAGAACTTTGATAAGATTTGCACCTGAAGTTATAGATAGTTATTTTTCTGAGGGCTCTTTGGATGATACAGGAGAAAAATTTATATGTTGAATTTTTTTTCAAAAAAATTTCTGAGATTGTTTAAAAAAAAAACTGAAAAGTGGTCTTGATGGATGGAAATGAAGGAAAAGTAATAATATGGAAAGTCTGGATCAATGGGGAAAAATGTTAGAAAAATCTGTTCATTTTTTTTTTCAAGTCTCTGAAAATTTTCATTTGAATTTTTTTGGAAACAAAAACCCCAAGAATGATCAGTCCAGGAAAAAGATTTTTTCGAAAATTGCTCT
>PJUD01001000.1_pt1 | contig 10459 bp, 7 predicted proteins | sample 1512341 | NCBI WGS metagenome assembly PJUD01 (sample SAMN08177675, study PRJNA422409) | Feces metagenome, whole genome shotgun sequencing project. | isolation source: Chicken feces (3) enriched on wood chips: beechwood xylan treatment | host: Gallus gallus | place: USA: Madison | collected 2015-01-15 | reverse complement strand
GCACAAGAGCTGACTGGCTTCAACCTTATAATCCTCTTCAACTACAGAGACCAGGTTGACAATGACAGTAGAAACTTGATATTTGATATTATAACTACTATACTCCATGGCTCTCCAACAATCTGTCGTCTTAAGCAATAGATCAAGAGCAAGCTCGAAATTTTCAGCTTCAAGGCATGTGTAGACAAGATTATTTGAGGTGATGAGGAAATATTCAAGGATGGTATAATAATAGAAGCAGATAGGTTCTCCAATTTCAGTGACATCTCTGACTTTGTTGAGATTTCGCACAGATTTTATGATTTGTGGGAAGTTTATGGTAAGAGTGGTAACTTCTTGGTTGACTCCCATCTTGAAGAAATTTCTCAAAGCTCCCTTAGAATCTATCTGAATAGGGTAATTCTTCAAGATTCCAATACAGAGATCTCTCAGGTTGCTTAAAATGGCAAAGCGAATATCAGAATTGAGCTCACCAAGGTGATTCAAGCAGATTTCATTATATCCTTGAAGGAAACGAGGGATGAGATGGGCATCAGGATGGAAGGAACGAGTCATGGATTGGGCGATTTGAGCAACATGATCGTAGTTTGCTTCGAATTTGTTAAGAAGAGAGGAGCTGTTCATTCTACTTGTACTGAACGGAGGTTTAATTGTGTGTTTTATAGATTGTTTGTAGAAAACTCAGCGTTTTAATTTTTTTGTCCCTAATAAGTATCTATCCCCTAATTATTAAGAGAGAGAATTTTTTCGTTCAATTTAATTGTTAGAAAATTCAAATGATTACTCGCAATCCCTTAGATCCTTCTCCTCAACAACCCTTAACTGGTCAACCTCAACCTCTCCAAACTGGCGTCCCTCTTGGTGCTCTCGGCAATGATCCTCTCTTTCAAAGAGCCGCACCTGAGGCCAATGTCCATATCCAGCAAAAGATTGTTGATATTGGTGTGAATTACTTTTCAAGTTTCAAAGGACAAAAAGGTATGAGAATGAATAATATTCTGTTGTATAATCTTTCAAAGTTATTGTCACTGGAGCTTCTAAGGGAGTCGGAAGAGCTGTCGCCAAGTCTTTGTTAGATGCTGGAGCATATGTTGCTGTTGTTGCTAGAACTAAAGTTTTGTTGGATTCGCTTGTTAAATTCTATCCTGGTCAAGCTTTTGCTTATACTTATGATCTCAGTGATCCTGATGAAATCAATATTTGTTTCAAAAAGGTGAGATACGACAGCAATTTTCTTCAATAATAATGACGCTTCATAGATAATTGAGAATTTTAGAGGAGAATTAGATGTTGTTATTCATTGTGCAGGAGCATATTATAATAAAGAATTTGAAGATTTGTCAATCAAAGATTGGGATGAGTGCATGAATTTGAATGCTAGAAGTATTGTTCATTTGACCAGTTTGGCTGTTCCTTTCTTGGAAGTCTCCAAGGGAAACAGATCTATTGTTATCCTCACCAGTGCCAACAAAGACAAGCCCTTGTTTGGTGAAATGCTCTTTGCCGTTTCCAAGTCAATGATCAACACATTTATTGAATGTATGGCACTTGAACTTGCTGCATCAAAGATCAGAGTGAATGGTGTTGGTATCAGTGCTATAAATACAACTTTCAGATCTTCAAAAGAAACTGGCATTACCGAATTTGAAAATCAAATCTTCTTGGAACATGTTTCTGAACTTCGTCCTCTTAAAACTGCTCAAAAGGTATTCTGAATAAGATTTTTAAATATAATTCTCCCTTTTAGTTACCTGAAGCTAGTAATATTGCTGACACAGTTTTGTGGTTAGCTGCAAATGAATCTTCATTTGTGACAGGAGAAATAATTCATGTTGATGATGGCATGTCCTTGACATCCGCTTTCCCTAAACCTAGATCTAGAATTGGTTAACCTTGATTATTGTTCATACTAAATTTTGATAATGAAAAAGAATGTCTTTTTTCTTTCAAAGTTAGAGACCTTCTTTTTACATTATTTTATCAATATCTCTATAATTTTACCCTTTATTCTTTGTTCATAAAATAGAATAAATCTTTCATATAGAAAAAAATAATAATCAAAATTGGGATTCTCTAAAATCGAAAAAGATTATATATTTAGACTCAAGTGATATGAATTAAATAAAAAAGTTGCGTAAATTAATTTAGTATGGATTGATTGTAAAATCTTGGGTGATTATAACGTTTTTGTCTTTAACTATTGATATATAATAAAATGAGTTACGGCACCTATCAAAATCCCACACAGCTCGTTGCCCCTTACCTTTCTAATGGCTTCCGATCCACTTTCACTTCTGGACAAAAGTCCCGCAAAATGAATCGGTAACATTTCCGCATTCAGAGGCATTTTTCTCACGTTTAAATAGATCTCAAGACCATCCAAAAGGAGATTTTGTCCTTGATGGTATCAAAATGGCTGTAAGTGATGGCAATCGTCTGATGCTCAAGACTCGTATTGAAAAAGTCGAACATTATAGAGAGCATAACTCATTTTCCACAAAGCTGAACGTAAAAATACCAATTGATATAAAAAAGTCTAAAAAGTTTCCCAATAGAATGGAGCACATAGACCACGCAAAAAGCAACTTCGCAAAGTACCAAAAACTCATCATCAGCAAGTGAATGCTTCATTTTATGTGTTGAGAGAAGATGAAAGCGTATTGAGAGAAAGGTTTTCCTCCAAGCCTAAATGAATTTTTAGATGATCAGAAAATTTTTGACCAAAATGAGAGACAAAGAAGAAGAAGTTGCTTCCAATATTCAACGAATCGTGGTAAAAAGCTATTGAGCTATGAATAAATTCTCATAAAATATAGGATGAAGAGTATGAGAGTTTAGATAGAAGATCAGGAAAGAGATATCAGAAAATTTTCCATGAAGTACATAAGAGAATAGCACCTGAAAGACCAGGAATAAAACATTTCAACTATTTGGACCCCGAAACAATGGTCAAGTTGGATCATGCAAATGTGAATAGAAAAAGCCCAACAGGAAGAGATGGAGCTGTCGATAGTCTATCAGAATTTCCTCCCGTTCCAGCACATTATGAAGATTGGGAAAAACCTGAACCATCATTGCCAATGTTAAAACCCAACAGAAAGTTGAGATCTCACAGACCCAGATTAAGTGTCATTGATGAGGCAGAAGAGAAAAAGGCAAGGGGAATAATCAGAGTCTATGCAAATAGATCTTGCAGTCCTCATAATGAATCAGTATTTTTGAAAGAAGAAAGACAGAAAATAAAGACTGCAACAAATTATCATCGAGGAGGAGGAGATAGTGCTTCAATGACTGGCTCAGACTTTGCAAAAACAGCATATAGTAGTGCCAGAGATGGGTTTAAAAGACCGACAAGAAGAAGAATTGAGAGTATGGATGGTCGAGTTCAAGTCAAAATCGAAAGTGAAGATGCTCAAAGAGCTGCAAGAAGAGCTTTTTTAACAAAGAATTCCAGTAAAAATACAAGAGCTGAGAATTATTACCCGGTTGAAAATGAATATTGGTCAGGAGGCGACTCTTTTGTTGCATTAATGAGAGCCCAAGAAAGAATTGACCATTCTTGTGGAATGCTTCGCTCACAAATTCACAAATCACGTGATGAAAGTGCTTATCATAGAAGAAGTATTTCTGATTTCGAAAGACCTCCTGAAAATACAGCAAATCTTCGTATATTGAATGTTAAACACAGCAATGGAGCATTGGATATTTCTCCTTCAAATCAACCTCCAGAAGGATATGAACCTGTTGAGAAAAAGAAGAAAAAGAAATCTAAGGAAGAAATTTTGCCAACTGAAAGTATCTCAGGGGGAGCTTATGCTGAAGAAGGGAATACTAAATATTTTGATTTGTTGAATGTTCAACATGGAGATATTAAGGATCTTGACTTGAAGAAAGTGTCAGATTATATTGAAAATATCGATTTAAACCAATCTCCTCGAGGAGCTCGAACTTCAGCTAAAGACTTCCATAAACAAAATGACAAAGAACCTCTTTCTGAAATCAGAGGATTAGAAGAAAAGATTATCAATGATCATTTGAATTTTGAAAATATCACGTCTTCAGGCTTGAGATCTCCGGAAGAAGGATGGAAAGAGTCAAGGAATAGCAGTAGAGAGCCAAGAAAAAGAAGTGATTCATCATATAAAAGTAGAGCACCAAGTAAAATAAAAGCTCCAAGAAATAATATAACTGATGTCATTGGAGTTGGAAGACTTGATAGTGTTTCTGAAGATGTCTCTTCTTCAAAAAGAGTCACGTCAAATGTCTCTGGTGAGTCTAGGAAACTGGAAACGAGAAAGAGTGAAGAATCAAATAAATCTGGAGGTGATGTGAGATCTGGAAATTCTGGAAAGAGATTCTAAAAAAAAGTATTTGAGAGTTGTTTTTTTTTCTTAAAAAAGTTTTACTACATATAATAAATAAGTTTTGTATTTTTTATTCATATGCATAATGTCTTTTTATTATGTTTGAGAGGAAACGTGTGTTATATGATTTTCATTTTATTTCATTTCTTTTTATTTTCACAAATATCAATCAATCAACAAAATTATATCAAATATATAGCTGTTTTTCTTGAAATTAATTACTAAGTGAATATTGAACATATCTTTATGGATTTTTTTTATTTAGTAAGAAAAGTAGCCACGATAATAAAAATCATTATTCAATTTATAGTGCTGACTTGAGCTTTTTAAACTCTTCATAATAGGCTCCCCATGTACGTAAATATCTATCTTCTTCAGCATTTACAGCCTTAGTACCTCTCCACATAAAGATATTCTTTTCTCCAGGAACAAACAATTTCTTTTCAAGAGGTCTGTGATTGATGTGGACATTTCCAATCCATCCCATACCCTCAGAGGTGGTGGTATCTTTGACGTAGCCGGAATGTCTGATAGGAATTTCGTAGTATTCATCATTTGCAATGAGAATGGGAGTTGAATAACGGAAGAAGAGATCAAAGACAGAAATAGTCTTGTCTCCGTTATTTATATGTTGTTGAAGGTTTTCCCAAACAATAGGCTTTCTTCTGATCTTAGCATAGATATATCCATAATATCTGAGGAATGCACCAGGAGGCTCAAATGTACCTGTCTTCTTAAGACTGTCAAGAACATCATCACTATGAGAAGGATAAGAAAATTGTATTTCAAGATCGAATTCTTACACTTTAACGTAGATATTTTTGAAGGTTCTTTCGACTTCGAGGGCATAAGTCAACATGGTGTTAATCTTGAGGTTAAAGACTCTGTTCTTTTCGAAGTCGTTAGTAAGACGGCAGAGGTCTTCATCTTCGAAATGGAAGTATGTGTATGGGACAGTGTAGATTTTAACGTCGTTCCAGATGGTGTAGTCAATGAGCATGCTGACAGCATTGGGATTCTTTCTGGGGTATTTTTTCATCAAGGCAAGACTGCTTGTGAAATCAGCCTTCTTTTGTTCTTTTTTGGCTTCTTCTCTCTTCAAATGTTGTTCTCTCAAATCCTCAAGTTGGATGGAACTCATAGGTTGAGCAGTATTTTCATACTTTGACCTGGTTTTGTTTCTCTATTGAGTTATGATTAAATATTTTAATAAGGGCTAGAATTATTTACTTCTGCAGTCAAAGCATAGACGACACCGCCAGTGGCTAAAAGGAGGAGTCCTGAAATGAGTTTAAAGTTAGAGGAACTCACATGGGGTTCTTCGACTTTATATCCGAGACCACTCTCACCACTTTCCTTGCCAGTTTGGTCTTCATATCTCCTTTGATAGAATTCTCTCATGAAATCTCTCCATTCAGCGCTTTCTGAGTAATCAGTTTCAGAAGCAGTGGAAGCAGCACCAGGTCCTTTATAGCTAGCGCCTTGTTCGGCTTTTCTTTTAGCATAGACCTTTTCCATTTCTTCCTTGTATCTTTGACGGAGAACTTCATTTTCAGGTCTGTAATAGAACAAAGGATCTTCTTTGAAGGTTTTGCCAAAAATGGTTTCGTAAAGAATTTCCTCTTCACTGAGACCAGAGCGGTTTCTTTGAGCCCATTCCTTTTCAGCTTTTCCAGTTTGTTTATCGTTCCAGTAATTGTTTTGGGTCTTAGTGGAACTATATTTATATGTATTTGCGGAGGGTTGTTCGTAATCAGTTCTTCCGGCATCGTAGTCCTTTCTGGATCCTTTATCTTTCAAGACGGTGTAGGCGTTGCTGATCTTTTTGAATTTTTCAACAGAGCTGGGATCTTTGCTGACATCAGGATGATGAACTTTTGAAAGATCTCTGTAAGCTTTTTTTATTTCATCAAGAGAAGCGTTCTTTTTGACACCAAGGATATCATAATGGGATTCTTCACCTTTCACAGCTTGGCTTTGAGCAAACCTGCGGTAGGAGGTAAGGCAAAGATTTTTTAAGTTAAAATAGAATTTCTGATTTTTCAGCATCAAAACTGAGAAATTTTGTTTTATTTTACTTCGAGCAAATCTTAATAAATATCTTGCCTAAAAGCTGTTCAAAGGTCATAAATAATTTTTTATTTAACAATAAATCCTCGCATTCAAACTTGAAGCCGAGAACCCTTGCTCATTTGGCCTTAATCTGCTTAAATTGGAGCCTCACCTGCTTTATGGTGAGGTTTTGGTCTCGTATTTATGGCTTAGTTCTATGGTATGAAAGTTTTGATGATATATGCAAGAAAAGAATGCTAAAATATCTTTGTCTCAAAGTCGGATATAGGGGGATTTTCCAGATAAATCTTTTGCCCTAAATTTCACCTAAAAATGGAATAACTGGCGAAGGGGCCCAGGAGAGGACCGAGAATATTCTCTTTGCTTTATTTTATTTGAAGTTTGAAACCATTTTGGTTGAAATAAGGAAAGTTTTGTTGGTTTGAAGAAGGAATTTTCTCAACCCAAATAACATTCATTTTTAAATTTGAAAAGGATTTCGGAAAAACTTTGATAAGAGGGTCTCAATCTCATCATTTTTATGTTTCAGTAAGAAGAATTGAGAGCTATAAGGTGAAGGAGGGGAGAAAAGAAGTTGAAGAAAGGTTTTGAGTCGAGATCGACTGTTATGAAATTCGGACTCTACATACGTATTAAGTTAATTGAGTTTAATTGTTTGTTGATTTTAATCATAATTTTCGAATTATGATTTACCGTAAGGTTCTTTTTAAAAACACGAGTTTTGAGTGCGACATATCGGATTTAAAAAATAAAGGAAAAAAATATTGTCTTGTTTGAATGAGGTTTTTGAAAGAACTGCTGATGAAAGGCAATTTTGCTTATTTGCACTAGTTTTTCTTCCGAAGTTTTTTATACTTTATAAAAATAGTTTTTGATTCGCATGGGTTCTTGATAAAAGGAATTTTTCGACAAGGCAAGAGAGTGGGAAAGTGAGAACTATTTTGTGACTTTCTTTTACATCTGAAATAGATTTATTAGACATTAAATGCTTTTTTCGTCCTTTAAAATTTCAAAGAACTTGTCAGAAAGTCTGGTTTTTTGGAAATTTATTTTTAAAACTCGGCTTCTTGGGATAAGGTTTGATTCATATTATTAACATTTCCGCTTTTTACAATGAGATATATTATCAATTAATTAATTCATTCTTTTGAGAATGCGAGAAAAAAGTGCGAATTAAAAATTCTTCACATGGAAATCTATCTTGAGAGAAAAAAATCACAATCAAATTTTTTTCAAATTAAAATTCGAGTTTCTCAAGAATTCATCAGATTAAAACTTTGTGTAAGTTTTTCTTTCACAGTCTTTTTCAAAGATTCGGTATTTGATTGATTTTTATTTTAACCGTTTCATAGCAAAAAAAAAACTTCTTATTAATAAAAAAATAACAATGTGTATTATATATATCAATAATCTGAATCGGATAAATGAAAACCAATTCTGACACAAAATGGATGTTCTCCACAAGATGGGAAAAATAGAAAGAATTTCTTGAAAAAAGGATAACGCTTTAATTAATTGAAAGTCCAAGGAAAAGATTTTTTTACAGGGGTTTGATTGACTATTGACTTGGAAAAATATATTGATAAATATTTTTTAAGATATTCAGGTTTAAACCACCACACAATAGACCTTGTTCGATTTCTTTTCTTTCTATGCTTAATATCAACCAACCTTCGCAATTTGGTTCTGAACTTGATGATCAACTAATCGAAGTTTACACCTGGAAAAGTACACTTTTTTCCCACATTCAGTTTTTAATATCGATTCTAGCTGGAAAAAATCCTCATTCAAGTCTGTACCAAAAGAAGAACAGTACATTTCCTTCCTCTCTGAATAGTGTATAACAACAAAAAAAATAGCTTTGACTACGGGTCCTGTAAATTATCAACTACTCGACATTGACATTGTTCCTGAACAAATTGCCTGTGGCGATGAACATGTCATGTTTCTTACTGAAGAAAAACTTTTTGCTATGGGTGAAAACTCTGACGGCCGTCTCGGTATTTCAAAACGTCAAGTTAGAAGTTGTAACATGCCAACCTTGGTCCACGCTCTTTCTAGGTATTTTCGTTTCTTGTAACTAATACACCTAACTTCAACTAGTTTTCGCGTCCTCAAAGTCGCTTGTGGTGCTAAACATACAATCGCATTAGTTGGTATAATAATTATCTGAAATAGCATCAGACTGACGAATTTTATAGACCCTGGAGATGTTTTTGCTTGGGGATGTGGAGCTGATGGTCAATTGGGACTTCGAAATGATTTAACACAATTTTCTCCTCAATATGTGAAACTCGATAGAACTGACTTATACACTCAAGTTGAAGAACCTAGTAAAGCCATTGATATCAGTTGTGGTCTCAATCATACTGTCGTCATATCAAGTAAGTCTTGAATTCAAGGGAATAACGGGGTTTAATTGTTGGCTGGGTGAATATGTTACATTCCCATTTTTTTCTCATTTCTGAAGAACTGTATTAATCACTTATATTAGATAAAGGAGATATAATAACATTTGGAAATGGAGAATATGGACAATTAGGAAATGGAAAAAGAGCACATGAGTATATTCCATATAAAGTGAAATTACAAAATGACAAAGCAGAAAAAGTTGTTTGCGGAAAATATCATACCGTTGTTTTGAGTGCCAAAGGAAGTGTTTACGCTTTTGGTTTGAATAATCAAGGACAATTGGGTATTGGTAATAGAAAAAATTGTGACACTCCACACAGAGTTTCTTTCCCTGAAAAAGTAAAAATCACCAAAATCTCAGCTGGAGTTCATACTGCAGCTTTAACAAATATGGGCCAAATGTATGTCTGGGGTCCATGTGTTTTGGGAGAATGCTTGACTCCTCAAAGAGTTTGCAGAAATGTTGATTTGATTTCTGATGTGCAAATTGCTCCAAACATGACTTCAATTCTCGATTTTAAAGGGCGTTTGTGGACTTTAGGGTCTCATAAACCAGGAGAGTTGGGTGTTCAAAGTCTTGAAGCAAGAACATTGGGATCACAAGTGAGAACTTTGAGAGAGAAGAAAGTGAAAAGCATAGTCTGTGCAAGAGATTTGGCTTTTATTATGACTGAAAAAGGAGGTCAATTATGCAATAGTAGTTATATGACCGCCAGAGGAACCAGCTTAAGTCCTACAATGAAAGATTTGAACATGAGTATTACTGGAAGAAGCTTCTTTGCAAGCGGAAATGATACTTCAAGAGATGGGAGAGATGGAAATACAAGTGGAATTTCAAGAAGTGGAAATAGATCATTTAGCACAGGATTAATCAAAGGAACAACTGGAATATTGAAAGGATGGCGACCAAGTGAAAAGGCTTTGGAAGGATTTGCTATTTCAAAGAGCAGTATTCCTACAGTGCATACAACTTTCCATACTGAAGCTCATGATATGTTGTTGGGATCAGATAATAATTTCTTGTCACCAGAATTTAAGGAAAGAAATTATGAGATGTCAAAGGAGAGAAGACAAGAATATCACGATGAAAGAGAGAAAAAAGTTATGTTACCAAGAGTTCGTGATGCTGCTCTTGAAGAAATTGTCGAACATGAAAATTCAGCAAGCGCTCAGGATTATGCCTCAGAATCTGAAAGAACTCATAAAATAATGATGAATTATAATCAACACCAAGAAAGAGAATTAGAAAGAGGCAATAGAGATGCTAGAGAAGTTGGAGATGGAATCAGACAACAAGGAGGAAGTTTAATGGATATTATTGGTAAAAGAGAATCACTTCGTGAAAAATTTAATGGCCATGCCCAACAATTTTCACCAATCAATCATGTTGACAGTGCTGGAACTCCTCAACATGCTATTATGAGGAATTTATCACAAGGAGACACAATAAAAGCAAGAGAATTATTACAAAAGCAATTTAGCAGCGGGATTAATGGTTTAAATACTGACGAAACTTTAGAACTTGAACGTTTAATAAGTTACAACAATAGTTTCAACAATACACAAGATGACCAATTTTTCTCGAAAAATGGCAGTGCAGTTGCTAAAAG
>PJUD01000997.1_pt1 | contig 10527 bp, 2 predicted proteins | sample 1512341 | NCBI WGS metagenome assembly PJUD01 (sample SAMN08177675, study PRJNA422409) | Feces metagenome, whole genome shotgun sequencing project. | isolation source: Chicken feces (3) enriched on wood chips: beechwood xylan treatment | host: Gallus gallus | place: USA: Madison | collected 2015-01-15 | reverse complement strand
TATTGATAATTCTTCCTGTTGGATTAATGTCAAAGAACAGGATTTTGGATCTCAACAGAGAGTTGAGCATCCTATGATGAATTTCAGTGTTTGTTGCAAGAAGAAAGCCATAAAGTTTGACAGTCTTGAGGTAACTGATGACAAAGATGACTGCCAGTAAAAACAAGCATACAGTGATGTAATAGAAACTACTGAAGTCGGAATCCTGTTGTTCTGGTTGATTATAGTAACGATACTGATCTTCTGCCCAATACCCTAAAAATCTGGAATAATAGATCATAATGATATGGGAAGCAATGAAGATGGTAATTAGCATCACAAAAGTTTTGGTCGTTCCTGTAGCTTGTAAATATTTTCTGTATGTTCCCCAAGACATATCAGCAAATTCCTCCTTTGTTATTTTTTCCTTTGGTTGAGCCACAGTTTTTTCCTTTTTCTCTGTCTCTTGTGGTTCAGCTTCTGAGGTGCATCTATGTTCACTCATTCTTCTTTTTTCTTCTTCTACCTTTAGAACATTTAGAAGACTAATGTTGAGTTTTTCAAGTTCTTCAAATTGACCTTCTGCAGCAACTTGTCCCTCATCCATGAGAAGAACATGGTCTGACTCCTTGGCAAAATAAAGGTGATGAGTGACTAAAATGACGATTTTGTTTTTAGCCAAATTTTGCTTGATGACACGGTCAAAAATATTTCTAGCAACTCGACTGTCAAGAGCAGAGAAAGGATCATCAAGGAGATAAATGTCACTTTGTGAGTACAAAGCTCTTGCCAGACTGACTCTTGCTTTTTGGCCACCAGAAATATTGACTCCTCTTTCTCCAATAAGTGTCATATCTCCATGAGAAAACATCTCCAAATCTTTTTCAAGGCAACAATCTCGAATAACTTTGTTGTATAGAGGCTCATTAAATTCTCTTCCAAAGAGGATATTATCTCTAAATGTCCCTGAGAAGATAATTCGGTCTTGTTCTACATAAGCGAGACTTCCTGAGATATTCATTATACCTTTTGTCACAGGCAATTCTCTCAGCAAAGAAAGCAAAAATGTGGATTTGCCTGCACCAATTTTTCCAATAATGGCTGTTAAAGAGCCTGGACTGAAAGTGAGATTTAAATTGGAAAGAGATGGTTTGACAGAATTTTTGTTCCAATAACCTTCAAAGTTTTTGAATACAAGGGGTTTCAAAGAGGACTGCAATTTTGTATTGGTCATGGTTTCTTCTTTTAATAAGACATCTTTGATCATGAGAACTTCTTGAACTCTGCCAACAATCATTTTGAAATTGACGAAATTCATGCGTCCCATATGTGATGACAAGAGATTTGAGCTCAAGTTCATGAGGATCATCATGGTTGCATAAAGAATTTCAGTGGAGAGGACTCCTCCAGAAGCAATAAAAGTCAGGCAGACAACGAGAACAATCAGATACACAGATAAACTTGACAAGTTTCTACTCAAAGCGTCAATATGAGTGATCTTGAGGAATGTCTTGTGTTCGCTTTCTCTCAAATCTTTAATTTTCTTTGCAAATACTTGACCCCAAGTGTACATCTTGATAAGTCTTATCCCTTCAATGACTTCATGGGTGATTTTTACTCTTTGATCAGTGGTCTTTTTATTCTCCTTTCTAGGCTCTTCAGTTGAATTTGACAAGTAGACTTGGCCAAACAAGACTGCCATCAATAATCCAAGGCCAACAAAACTTGATCCTCCAACAAAATGAAACATTAAATATGTTCCCAGAATAATGAGATAAGGGGTGATAAATAGATTGGGAAGAGAAATCAAGCCTTGGAGATCATTGAGATCATTACCAAGTAGATTAATAACCTTTCCAATTTTGATTTCATGAATCGACGTCAAAGAGACTGAGTTCAATTTTTTATAGAGAAGGCCTGAAATTGAGAATCTAGCCTTGCCAATCATGCCAGCCATGATGTAAATTCCCCAACTCTTGGACATGACTGCGATGAGAACGAGAAGTGAGAGGATGATTCCTGAGCTAAATAATTCTTCTGATTGTAATGCTTCTCCAAAATTGCTTTGCGTAATGACATTGACAATTCTTCCCATATAGATGGAATAAAACATTCTTGCTGTACAATCAATTAAGAATAAGAGAGTTCCTTGAGTGAATTCTCCGTAGAACGTTTTGTATAAGGCCATTGCAAAACTTGGCTTTTCTTTTTCTAGTTCTTTGTTCCAATGAGAATCAAGTTCAAGTAATTTGTTTCCAACACTAAATTTCTCTTCAGGTTTTGGTAAGTCTTGAAATTTCAGCTTATTTTCTGACTTATTGATTCTCTTTACGTATGGTAACATATCAGAGAATGTCAGCCATTGTAAAAATGGAGCTGGTGGTGCATATTTATCTGGATGTTTAGAATCTTCAATATATTCTGTAAAATGTGAGTTTTGAGGGGTTTGGTTCTTATTGAGAAGATATTCTGACTCATGATCATCTTCTTTGATGGAAGTCTTTCCTCCAATAAGAGGTAACTCAATGTCTGGCTTTTGATTCATTTCAACAGAATTTATTGCCTCTCAAAATAAACTACTAAATTTGGGGTCAAGAGAGATACTAGGAGATAAATCTTATTTTTGCCTAGAAAATAATGTCATTTTTTGGCTATAAATGGAAATAACTAAAATAGAGTACAATAATATTTAACCATGGTGTTGTAAGAAGCGAGTATAACTATGAAGTTCATTTCTATATTCATTAGTGATGAAAGATGCAAGGATTTTATTCTCGAGGATCATGCTAAAAGGGATGATTGAAAAGATGCTTTTGATTGTTAGATCGATTTTTTTGAATCGTTTCAGTGAAACAGCTTGCATTATTACTGTTGAAATCAATATGCTGACAAGAATCAGGATGAAGAAAAGTCTCACAAGAGATTTTTTATCAGTGATAGTTGTGTTGAATTCATCTAGCAGCAGGTTTGACAAGTAATCAAAAGCATCTTCAATAACACTGATATCATTGACAATTTCGACAGCATAAGGAATGAGTAAAGTTTTTGCTGTATCATAAGTTGGATTTTGTTTAAATTTGTCAATATAAAAGACATGAGCAGTATAATAATAGGAGTTGACTTCGAGAAAGCTGAGAACTCCACCTTGGGTTGCTTTGTCACAGTTAGAGATATTCGTGCTGTTAACAAAATTGCAAAGATTTGTTGATACAAATAAATCAACGTTTTTATTAATAATTTGCCCTGTGGAAGGATCTGCAAGGGAAGCAACGAGTTCTGTGTTGGCATTCGCGAGAGTCTCAACCAAAGAATCGAGTTGAACCCCTGGCTTGTTGTCTCGGATAAAGAATTGTCCTTGGTCTTTAAAAATAATGTAAAAATAAAAGGTTGGCAGGAGCATATCAAATTCATAGCCAATCTTATAAGAAAGCGAGAGTCTATTTCTGAGAGTTCTCAGTTCATTGAAGCCGTTCAGATACTTGTCAAAAGATACATAAACAATCGCAATGAGGCCAGCGAGCAAGATAATGATAATTGTAAGATGTTTTAGCATGTAAAGAACCATGTCACGTAAGACAAATTTTTCTTCTTGATAGCCTTTTGGTTTATTTTTCAGTTTGGTGATCCGAAGCTTTTTGGCATTTGGTTTTGCTTTATCTAAATAAGACTCTAGCTTTTCAACAAAGGCCTTGGTTTCGACATTCTCATCGAAGCATTCTCGGACAGTTTCCAGATCTACGATTCTTTGGACAACATCATGATCTTTGATTTTTGTCAAAACTTTGAAAAGCCTGTTGTAAGAGCGATTGATAACTCTGATTAACAAGAGAAGGCAAACAAGAACAAACACTAGTGCCAAACATTGGAGAACAAATAAGAGGATCAGAAGGGCTTTATTGTCATCAATCACGTCTTCCAAGACTTGGCCAGCAAGCCCAATTTCGGATTCTCCATGCAAGATGTAATCATTGGCAGTGTTATTAACTGTGAAAAGAAGAGTGGTGCTTCCATTTAAAAGATAAACAGAGTCTGTAAAGTTTGCAATGTAGAGGTTTTTGGTGGCTAAAACTCGAGTCGCAGTAAAGCTATCAACTAAATCATAATCAAATGTTTCGTTTTGATAAGGCTCCCACAAAGCATAGTTCTTGTTTAAAAATATATCGTTAAACTTTTCCATGTTGATTTTTTCAAGCTCCTCAGTCAGTTTTCCATTACGTTCAATCATACTGAGAGTCCGCTCATAGATAATTTCACGAGAGCTGACAACAAAAGAAGAGACAACTGGCCTAATACCCACCGAGCGAGAATAGACAAGCATGATCCATTGCCAACTTACAAGGGCATCGACCAGTCTCTTGTAAGCAATATCAATAATGTTGACTCCAAGACTTATATCTGTAAATGACTTTGTGGAATAGACGAAATTTGTGAATGCAAGAACAACAACGAGGATCATACTGAAATAGACCATAAACACAGAAAGTTTGGTTAGTGGTCGAAGATTGTGGTTTCTAAAGACTTGATTGAGGGTTTTAATGACGTCAATTTCAGAGCGGTTTGTGGTCCTTGAATGTGTAGAGCTTTCCTCTCCATGAAGGGTATTTTTTCTTCGGATTTTTCGTGATTCAGGAGAGTTTTCACTCACAAATTGAGTCTTTGCTTGATTATTCTTTTTGGGGAATTTTTTGGTTAAAAGTCTTTTGATTCTTTTATCATCAATTTTTGGTTTATTAAGGGGATCTTGGTCATCTCCTGATGATAAATTTTCAAAATTCGTATTTCGATCTGTATCTAAATTCGGATCCTTATTTTTAGGCGAGACCTCATCATCTTTAGTTTTTGCTTTGAAAAGAGTTGGAGAAGGGATACTAAGGGCTCTGAAAGGCGAAGGTTTAGCTCCTGAGGCTTTTTGCATAAGAGCAGCAAAGGCTTCAGTTTTGAGGAGGTTGATGATTCTTTCTTCAACTCGATAGCCTCTGAGCTTGACAATTTTGAGATATTCGCCGCCCACAGGCATAGCTTCCACAGAGACTTGAAAAGCCACTTCATTCTTTGCAGTATTATTGGTCTCCTTTTTGATTGGATAAAATGTCAGTTTAACTCCTTCTTTGTATTTTTCACAAATCTCCTCAGCCTTGACTCGATCAACCAGTTCCATTCCTCTTTGTTCAGCTTCCGCAGGAGTCAAGCGATCTCTTGAAAGAAATGGAGATTTGCTATTGACTGAGAGCCTGCTTTGAGGCTCTTCATTATCAGCCAATTTTTTGTCGTCTATCACTGTGATATTTTGAGAATCTAAGCTGACATATTTTTCTTCAGCAATTCTGAGAGAGATCATTTTTTGACTGAGGAGTTTTTTGGCAAAAAGATGAGTTTCTAGATTATTCGTCGTCGTCAGAGTCTCTTCTTTTTGCTGATTTTGGTTTCTTCGAAATTCTTCAAGGGTTGGGACATAGAGTTCTCTGTCTCCATAATAAAAGATATTGAAAGCCTGCTGAATATAGTAGAATTCTGGGCAGATGTCGGTTGCTCTAAAGGACTCCATATCTCTAAGGCTGAGATTGAGGGTTCCGAGTAAATCAGCTGAACAGTCAACAATGGCTCCAGATCTATTGACAATTAAAATTTGTTCTTCATTTTTGAGCTTTTTAAGGTGAGCAATAGCATTTAATCCTCGAGAAATTGAGGGATAAATTTTGACTTCAAGATGCATTTGGAAAAAGTTTCCTTCGACAGTGCGAGCATAAGTGGAGAAATTTCTATTGAGATTTTGCACGCCTAATCTATTATATTTTTGAATAAATTGATCATGGATCCTTGCAACGACCTTGGGCATGAGATGGTCAAGTTTTTGCCCAATCAATTTCTCTCTGCCAATTTTAAACATGTTTTTGACAGAAGCTGAGCAGTCTATAACTCTTCCAATTTTTTCAACTTCAACTGAAACTAACATTACTGCACTTTCCTCGTTAAAAATTAAATTTTCTTGACCTGTCTCTTCTTTAGATCGAGTAAGATTGTCATATTTTTTCAACAAGTCTGCTCTTTCATGAGAGCTGTTTCTGACCAATTCTAGATAACTTCCATACATGAGCACTAATGTCCCAAGGATGCGATCAGAATTTTCAAAGGTTTTATTCCAAAGTTTACGAATTGTTTTTTCTGAGGCTTGAATAGCAAGTGCTGAGTCAACGATATTTTTGGCATTGACATTATCACTATAAAGTTCTCTCCAAAATTTGAGATGATGAGCAATTTCTATTTGAATATGATCTTTGAGGTTATTCATGGAGTCTCTATTCTCAAAGTACTTGGCTGCATCAAGTTTTTCTTCGCTATTTTTGTAGTTTTTGCTGAAGTTTTCCTCAAGTTTCAAAAGAATGCAATCAATAGATCTTCTAGCTGCAATCGAAAGATTGGTTAATCTGAGCTTATTGAGGATATTCAGACCTTTTGAAGCATTTCCAAATTTATTGATGTAAAGTTGTGCTGCAACGATTGCCAAAACTTCTGAAGAAGGATGCCTTTTGTGGATTGCTTCCATTTTTTTCAGAATAACAGTATAAAGTTGTTGAACGCGATTGAGATTTCTGGGATTTTTGGAGATATCCTCATTTCCACTTTTGTAAAATTCTATCAATCCTGTTTCATATCCCAATGCTTTTAGTACATTTTCTTTGGAAGAAATTGAGATGCTGTTGGAGCCTAGAAACTCTTTGAGCAAAATAGGAGCATGAACGGCTTCATGAGGTGTCAGGAATTGTAATTGAGAGATTTTTCTGAGACGAGTATTGATATATTTAAGGGAGATTTGAAGGCAACAAGGTATTGCTACCAGGAGGATAGGTTCCATGTATTTTTTTGGCTTTGAAGAAAGGCTGATGATTAATGCTATGCTCAAGACAACGTTCAAGGCTGAAAAGACAACTGAACTTTTCAAGATGATGATATTGTAAAACGAGAATTTGGTCAAAAGATCATAAAAATAAGCCAAAGAAAACACGAGATTTGAGACTGTTAGCAAAGCTGGTTGGATATCGATATCCAAGAAATTTCTCAAAATAATCTGGATTGTTTTATGTAAGAGCATGATTTTGCAGTACAAGTTATCCTTGGATGCAAAAGAATCTTTGCTTTTTTTTATGTGATAGGAAAACATTTCTTTAAGAACAGCAATTCCAAAATTAATTCCACATAGGATCAATGTAATGATCATTCCAGGTATTCCATAATCATACAAGGCATTTTCTGAAATTGTATTGTTATCAAAGTGATTTGCTAGAAGTTTGATCAAAAAGTAATGAATTGGGAGGAATATGACTCTTGAATGCAATATGTAGATGATTGAAATAACGTTTTGGAATTTTCGAGTGCCAAGTTTGTTTTTTCGATGGAGATAATGTGTTCTGAGAAGTAGCGTAATATGTAGCAGGAAATAAATGATTAAGGCCCACCAAAAGATTTGGACAAGTGTATGAGATGCAAGGAATTTTGGCTGATCGATTATAAGAGAGACACATGCATACTTTTTAAGCACGTATAGAACTGTCCATGGTGTATTGAGTAAATCTAAAGAAGTTGTTTGAACGATCAAGAAAGTAATTTGAAGATTTGAAATGAGATGAATCGGAAGAGCAAACCATAATTTTGATTTCCAATCTCTCGAAGCTTCTTGAAGTAATGCAAACATAAATGATTTATTTATATCTTCGATCATGAGAGTTTGGGTGTGAGAAGGCTCTGTTTTTGATGAATAAAGAACCTTGCTTTAGAGATTCTAGATGAAAATAAAATATTTAAATTATTCCAGTAACCGATCCTAGCGAAGACTAAGAAAATATAAGAGAGATGCGAATTTTAGAATATTTATTCATATTTATAAGTAAGTTGAGACCATTTTTCGGAGAAATCTCTTTAGAGCAGCCTTTTCGAAAAACCATTTACAAAGGGAAACAGTTTTTCAATCATCAATTATTTCTCAAGATCAGAGAAAAGAGAATTCTTCCTGATCATCTTTTTTTTCAAAAATGAAAAATACAACACAATTACTAAAGTCAAATAGGGGATCTGGATCGTCCAGATTTTGTCCGTCCTCCACATTTGTTTTAGATTTTCAGACTTCTGAATTTTCATCATTTCTCCTCAAAGACTTCTGAAAATTTTTTTGGTCCTTTTTTATAACCCAAAATTTCTCAAGAATCTAAAAATGTTCATTTAATGATGGGAAAAATTAAATTGGAGTATTTTCCATGGATGTATATGAAAAAAAAGCGATCATAATATTACATCATACAGAACAGAAATTGAAATACAAAAAAGTCAATTTAAAAATGCGACATATCTATGCACGGATTTTTATGAAGAAAATAAATGAAAATTAAACTAATTCATTGATGCATTTGATTTCATTGTTAAACTCTCTCTTAAGATAGAAGATCAATTTTTTGTTGTTGAAAATGATTTGAGATGGAACGACCTTTAAAACTTTCTTTATACCATGATCCATTTTTTTGTATTTTTTCACTGTAAAAATCTGAATAAGAAGCGTTGAACCAAGCAAAGTTGTGAGCACGATATAAAACAATTTGACGCTAGTCTCCTGATGATCTACCGAGGCTTTATCAAAAGATTTGAGAAGATATGATCTTAAATAATAGTATGATTGTTCTATGACAGTGACTGATTTTCCAACAGAGCTGACATAACTTAAAAGGAGTGTTTTGGCATTAGCAAAACTTGTATTTTGGAGATATTTATTGAGATAATACTGGTTTCCTGAAACATAATTTGAATTGACACCAAGCAAGCCAAAACTTTGTCCATTAGTAGCAGAGACACAAGAGTTGAAAGCAGTTTGATTGATGACGCTACAGAGATCTGATTTGAAGAAACTTTCAATTTCTGGGTCAACGATACCTTTTCCAGGCTCAGTGAAAACTTCTAATAACTGTTCATTTGCTCCTGAAAGGAATGTGAGAGTATCATTTAAAGCAATATATGAAGGTTTGTAGCTGACTGTAAACAAAGACTGATTCTGAAAAGCGAGAACATGATAAAAGCCTCCAAAAGCCGCATCAAAGGCAAAAGCCAATCTGTAAGTAACTGTAAGTCGCTGATTAATAGTTTTGAGGGAGTTGAGGGTATCATTGGAAGTAAGATACAAAATAATGATAACAACCATGACCAGAAAAACGAGAGTTAATGCTATGAACAATGATTGGAAGGTCGAAAAGGCCAGTGATCTGAGAGAGATTTCGCTTCTGTGATATTTGTCTGCTTTGGCAGTTTGATTAGGCTTCTTAAGGTTATTTTCTGCTCGATCAAGGAGGCGTTCCATTTTGGCAGTGAACTCTTCTTCTTCAATATCCTTGGCAAAATACTCTTTGACATATTCGAGATTGGATATTCTTTCTTGGACAACAGATTGTTGAATTTTCTGAAGAACTTTGAAAAGCTTGAAGTAGGATTGGATGACTTTGAAAATAACAAGAATCAAGGCGATAATAATGCAGCACAGTGCAAGAATCTCGAGAACAACAAACATCGTCACGAGACTCTGGTTGTTCTCAATAATATCCTCCACAATGGATTCTGCAAGAGAAAGCTGTTCTTGACTTTTAATGAGAAAGTCATTGACAGTATTGTTTAAAATAAAGAGGAAATCTGTATCATTATTCAACAGATAATAGGACTGTTTCCAGCTGACCATTTGCAAGTATTTTATGGTCAGGACATTCAGTGCTGAAAAAGTGTTTACGGTCCCTTGATCGAAAGTTTGGTCTTTATATGGAACCCACAAATTGATGTTTCTGCTATAAAATAGATCATTGAGTTTTGTGTAGTCCATATCAGTCAAGGTGTTGACCAGTTGTTCATTATAATCTGTCAAGAGGTTCATATAGTTGCGAATTCTGACTTGGTTCGTTGCAATACTTGTATCCATTGGTCTTAATCCAATAATACGTACCCAAATAACTAAAGAATATTGCCAAGCGACGACCAGAGTTAATGTTCTATAATTGGCAGTATCAATAATATCAACACCTTTATTCATGTCTTGAAGAGATTTTTTGGAAAATCTGTAATCAATACAAATGAATAATAAAACGAGAGCCATTGCAACGTAAACAGTCAAAACAGACAATTTTGTTGAGGGGCGAAGGGTTAATTTTTGGAGTGTTTCACCAAGTTCTTTTGAAATTCTTTCAAGCTTAGAATATGCCTTGTGGACAGAACTTGATGCATCATGGTTGTCCTTGAAAGCTTGGACTTTTTTGAGGGTTTTGGCTTTATCAAATGTGAATTTTAGTTCCTCTTCATCCAGGTCAGAGGCTGTTTCTTTTTGGTTTGTGAGGAGGTGTTTGATTTTTTTGAGATTTTGTCTATTCTCGAGTTCTCTCGAAATTCTGTCATCATCTTCTTGGTTTTGCGTTGATAAATAGATTTTGTTTAATTTCACTGACTTGTCATGAATGGAAGAAAAATTATTGATGATATTGGGATTTGGGATCTTGCTTCTGCTACTATTATAACTATCTAATAGCTTGT
>PJUD01000996.1_pt1 | contig 10529 bp, 5 predicted proteins | sample 1512341 | NCBI WGS metagenome assembly PJUD01 (sample SAMN08177675, study PRJNA422409) | Feces metagenome, whole genome shotgun sequencing project. | isolation source: Chicken feces (3) enriched on wood chips: beechwood xylan treatment | host: Gallus gallus | place: USA: Madison | collected 2015-01-15 | reverse complement strand
TTTGATTCCATTTCCTTTTTTTCTATTCTCTTCGGGTTGGTTGAATTAGATATCTCATATTATTTAAATAATTCTGAATATTGTTTTGGGTTTTGTTTGAAGGGTGTAAAATTGTGAGAATTGAGATTTTGATATGTCTTTTTGTTTTGAAACTGAAAAAGATTTCGTCAAAAATTGATGTGGAGAAAACAAAAATTTCTCTTGAATTTTTTTTTATAATGAGAATTTCCGAATTTTTTTCGAAAACTTTTTTTCTCTCCTTTTCTTTTTCCAAAAAATTTCGAGATGAAGAATTATAGATGAAAAAGACTCTTGGTATCCTTTTTGCTCGTTTCAGAGATTCAAAGGAAATTAGAATACAAAAAATCTTGAACTTTTTTTTCTCAGAAGGATCCTCATCTCAAAGATTTTTTTCTTATTTTGAGTTCTCAAAGAACTTCTCTCGTTTTTAGGTCCAAAAGAGCCTTTTCTCATTTGTTCTTAAGGATTTGAAGGTCAATAATATTCCAGTTTTAGAAGAAGAGAAAAAGAAAACCCTCAAAATATTAATTAAATTTGGACCTTTAGCGTGGGAATTTTCCAAAAATAATTATGAATTATTAAATGAATACTTTTCAGTTCTTATTTTTCACACACCCAAACCCCCTTTCATATAGTTTTCAAAGATTACAAGAGGACCCTTCGACAACTCTCAGAAATGACTCTTTGCTATCCTTCGAGTTCATCAAGAATTATCTCATCCAAGTCAAGAATCTTCAATGCGATTGATTCTTATGATAAACCTAATGCAAACTTGTTTTTTAGAATAATAAAATTAATTAATTTTTTTAAACACTTCACACGTCAAAACTTGCATTTTTAACATGAGCCCATCTCTTTCAAAATCAACATAAACATTTTTCTAAAAAAATGAACAACAAAACTACTTCAACAAAAATAACTCAAGTTCTCTTCTGCTTAGTCCTCTTCCTGAGCTTATTTTCCACAATAAATTGCGTTACACTGGGACTCGTTTCCAAGAACAGTGAAGAGCCTTTGAACCTTTTGGAGCTCCGAACAAGAGCCATTATTGAAGGCCCTTATGCAGAAATCGAGTACATTCATGTTTACAAGAATCCCTATGACAAGCCTCTTGAAACAGATTTTTATTTCCCAAGAACTGAAACCTCTGTTTTCTACAAGTTCCAAGCAATTTTTAGAAACCAAACTATCGTTGGACAGATTCTTGAGAAGGAAAAAGCAAAGGCAATGTATGAATGGAACGTTGAAAGAGGCAATACTGTTGCTTATTCTGAAAGAAATGCTGAAACTCCCGATGTTATGCAAGTTCAAGTTGGCAATATCCCACCTCATGAAAGCGTTCAAATTATTTTCTCCGTGATTCAACCTCTTGAAACCGTTATTAATCAGTTCTGGGGATTCACTTTACCTTCTGTTCTGACAGAAAGATACGCTCCTGCTTCAGTTGACACAAGTAAGGTTCCAAACATTTCAAATGTGGACCTTGAAAATTCCGCTTACAAAGAGTGGAAAATTGAGGTTGTGATCAAGTCTGATCAACCATTTAGCTATGTGAGCAATCCTTCTCATAACATTGTGCCAGTTTTGTCTGAGTCAGATTCGAAGATTTACAAGGCAGTTTGGAATGTGACAGTTGTCCCAAACAAGAATTTTGTCGTGTATTTCAGACCTGAAAAAATTGAAGAACCAAGATCAATTATCGCTTCTCATCCAAATGACCCTAATGATAAAGTTGTGCTGGTTAATTTCCTTCCTCAGTTAAATAAACTTGATGTTGCACAAGCACAAAAAACTTTGTCAGAAGAAGAGGAGGGATTTTTGAAGCTCAAGAATCTTGCTTTGAAAGAAGATGTTGAAAATGCCAAAGGAGAGTTTATTTTTGTGATTGATCGTAGCGGATCAATGTACGGTGCAAGAATTGTCAATCTCAAGAAAGCTCTTGCAAAATTCTTGACCGTCTTACCCAAAGACTCCTTCTTCAACATTGTGAGTTTTGGTTCCAGCTATTCATTTTACAAGTCAAAAAGTATTCAATTTAATCAAAAGAATGTTGATGAAGCTTTGAGTTGGATCAACACAATTGATGCTGACATGGGAGGAACTGAGATTTTGGGCGCATTACAAGCAGCAACCTCAGCTAGTCAAATGAAAGGATACCCTAGAACTATCATGGCTTTAACAGATGGAGATGTGTTTAATCCTACTGAGGTGATTAAGCATGTGAAAAACCATGCTGATCAAGTGAGAGTTTGTACTGTTGGTATTGGTTATGGAGCATCAGAATATTTGGTGAAGAATATCGCGAAGGCAGGAAAATGTACCAGTCAATTTGTGCTTGATAATGAAGATATTGGAGATAAGGCAATTTATATGATCAAAGCTGCAACCTCAAGATATTTAGAAAACATCGAGTTTGGAATTGAATGCTTTAATTCAAAGAAGAAGTCTGTTTTTAATGAAAACAGCAAAGTGGGATTATTGTTGAAAGATGAACCTTTTAAGAAATGGGTTTATTTGCACGATATTGTTGACATTCAGTATTGTAATGCCAAGCTCAATTATTACAACAGTCTCAAGGAAAAGAAGGTCAGTCAAGAGTTGAGCATTGAAGGTTTTAAAACAGCACAGGTGACTGAAGTTTGGCACAAGGTTGCTTATGATGCTAAAATTAAGGACATGGATATCCTCTTGAAATCTGGCGAAGAAGGTGCTGAAGGACTGAAACAAAAAATAATTGATCTTTCTCTGATGTATCAAATTCTGACAGATTACACAGCATTCCTTGCTGTTATTCAAGAAAGCACTGTCGATCCCTCTGCTGAGAAAATCAAAGAAAAGATCTCCAATCTTAATTCAGCTGATTATGATGGAGCTGGAGATGTGCAGCAAGAATCTGCCACAGGAGGATCAAGTCCTAGTGGTAGTAGTAGATTCGGAGCTAAATCTCCTGTAGCAGATCCCAATAATTATCCAACCCCTCCTCCTGCAACTCATTATGCCCCAACATCTTCATCATATTCAGGAAGTGCTTCTGCTTCAAGTTTAAAAGCTATTACTTCATTTACTGGGTTAATTTTCGTTTGTTGGATTGGATTTATCTTTATTGATATTTTTACTAGTAATTCTGATAAAAAGAAGAAATTATTATAATCATTAATTTATGATTATCCCCTTATCTTCTGTATATACATTAAATAATAAAAAAATATTCTTAAAGCTATTCTCACCCACCATAAGAACAAAAAAAATTATTATGAGGAAAAGGTTCAACTCGTTTGATAAGAATAATATAAAAACCTGAGTGTGTGTTTTTCATCACAATAAAGTGAAATTTAAAATATATAGTATTATTATTATTAAATATTATTACATCCTATGAGATTATTATTACATTCCTACATCTTGTCCATGATCTTCTTGTTCTCCAGATTCTCTTGTAATCCTTCCTTCCTTGATTTTTTCCATGAGCTCCATGATTTCAGGAGCTTGGACCAAATTGTTCAAGATCTTTGAACGAAGATTATTGACATCCCCATACCAAGTACTTGGCAAGATGGAATTGGGGTGATATCTGAGGAGAGTTTCGAGAATAGCATGTCGAATAGTATCTCCCATTTCAAAGAATTCAGGAATACCAACTCTTCTTGAGACTGCCTTGGTCAAGTCTTGGTTGATATTGTGTTGAGGAGAATATCTGTAAAAGTCTTTGGTGCTTTTGTGATATCCTGCCTCTAATGTATAACTATGTACGATTCCAGTGAGATTTCTGACTGCAGTTTTTGCGATGCCTCCCTTTTCATGGGCATCTTCTGGGGCGCCAAATTCGCAGCAGTTGAAGTCGAAATTCTTGGAGTACATATCGAATAGTCTGGCAAAAAGTCTGATTTCGGCCATAGTTTCGGCATCCTGGTGATAAGCACCAAGCAAGAACCCAGAATTTTTATTACTGTGTGCGTGGAAATCAATGTACATTGCCAGACGCTTGTCAGTAGAGAAAGATTTGGCCAGTTGCATGATAGCATGAGGGCCAGGGAATTCGTCTTTGTTCAAGATGGCCTGATCATAAACTCTGTTCATATCTCTTCCTTTCAAATCTGTTCGGTAATGTCCTCTGGAGACTCCATCAGGATTGATCATAGGCACAATAACAAAGACAAAGTTTTGGAGCAAAGCTTGGCTGACAGGGTCATTTTGCTTGAGGAGGTTTTGAATGAAGCTTTGAAGCATGAAATTTGCTGGGCTTTCAGCTGCGTGAACTCTTGCCGACAAAAGAATATAGCCCTTGTTTCTGAATACATATGGTCTGTGAATATTTCTGTTTGACAAAAGGGGAGGCTCCATCAAAGGGGTAACGTGAGTCGGGAAAAGACCGGGGATCAGGGGTTCGAGAATATAAGGAGCTGTGGGGTTCTGACTGTAATTATCGTGGGCGGTGATGGTGAGAAGGTCGATTCTTTTTCCTTCGGGGGAATATGTGAGAAGTTCACGGTGGAAATAAACGGAAGGAGAAAGAGCGTAGGACTTTTCGGTTTGGTCGAGGAATCTTTGAGAGTCTGAGTAAGTGTAGGGGAAAGTGAAGGCGAAATAGACGCCCTTTTGGCTATCAAGCGAGTTGAAAGTGTATTGGAAAGATATTTCGATGGTTTTGTCGTTGACCTTGTTGAGTTCGGTGAGGGTGGTGGGGATATAGTGCCAGATGCTGTTATTGTTTTGAGAAAGGTAGACAGGGACCATTCCTTCTTGGTAATTTTGATATTCTAATTCATCCATATTCATAATGCGAAAAGTGACTGTACGGGATGGGAACCCTTGTAAATTGATGTTTCCTGCCTTAAAGTAGAAGGAAACTCTATGGCCTGTTTCATATTGGGTCTTGAAACAGTCAGGGGTAATCCATAAATTATATTCACCAGGATTGACTTTATCCGCATACATTAAATTTCCTCCTTCAAATCGACTATCAAAAGAGATTTCGTCAAAGTTGAAGAGGTTATGTTGAGGGTTTTCAGAGCTTTTGGAATCTGGGTTTAGGTGTTCATTGCCAAAGAAAGCATGGCTATTTTGAATATTTTGCTCATAAGTGATATAATTCCCCATTTAATATCAAAGATTATATGTATTAATTAGTTTTATGCATTTCATCATTTAATAAAAGTAAAAGTAGCTGAAAAAATTATTTCAAGTCTGAAATAGATGAAAACACGATCAAATAAAAAAATCAATTCACTGTATGTTGTTTCGGATTCAAAGAGGAAAAATAATGAATTTGAAAACAAGTTCTGTGATGAAAGTTTTGAATTCTAAAGCATGGTATTAATTGATGAAAAGAGATCTATTTATCCCATGCCTGAATAATTAACGCGGAAAATATTGAATTAGTTTTTAGTCTAAAAATTCAAATCCGTTTTCTGATAAAAAAAGAAAATTCTAAACAGAAAAAAAAATTGAAATTTTTATGAGAAATGAAGAGGAATCGACATTGAATCAAGGTGTTGAAAATACTTCCTTTTTGTAATTTTCTCTAAATAATGAATGAGAAATATTAAAAGATAAATTAGAAAAATCAAGAATTTTCTTTTTTTGGTGGGAATACAGTAAAAAATAATTCTTGAAAGATGAATTTTAAATTTTGAATAACAAGAGAAAGAGAGATTTTTGAAAATGAAAAAAAAAAGTTCAGAATGATTGATTTTTATTTATTTAGAAAGTTTTTTGAGATATGTAGGGGGATGCCAATATCAAATCAAACGTTTTTGTAAAAGGTGAATGATTGTGAAAAATAATACAAATAGAGCCAAGTCAGTATGATCAATAAAAAATATTTAGATGATGAGGGGAACCTTTTATATTGCTCATATTGCGGTTGAAATACATATTCTGGGCTCATATTTACAAAATCTGCTTGTTATTCCAGCTGGTATTCTCTTTTTTAGCAGCAATTTGAAGAATTTGTTTTGTTTCTAGAATTGAGAGTATAAGTTCCATCTTCAGTTCTATCCTGGCTTCTGTCTTCAATAATTCCTAAAGAAGGGGATGTTAATTTGCCATTTGCCAAGGAAAAATATTATACTCTTTAATAAAGTTTCAAAAACGTCGTTAACATTTGCTGAAGTGTATGCAGAGGTTTCTTCAAATAACAACGAGTTTTCCCTGGCCAATCTTTCAGCGAGTTCTTTAGGGACTTTTCTCAAGGAGGGATTATTCTCAACGAGGTCGACTTTATTTCCAACAAGGATTATAACTATTTCAGGTTCTGCGTGATATTTAAGTTCTTCAATCCACCTTTGGACACTATCAAAAGTTTTTTCTTTGGTGACATCATAGACAACAAGAGCTCCCAAGGCTTTTCGGTAATGTCTAAAAATTAGATAAAATAGGTCTCTTTGCTGTATTTTACGCGCTAGTAATAGCTCTATATCTTTCTTGTCCAGCTATTTTTTTATGAATTCTGAAAAGTCAAATTTATAAATACCTGTATCCCAAATTTGTGCTTTAACATTTGCCCCATTGTCCAATCTGACAGTTTTTGTGGCAAACTCAACTCCAATAGTAGGGACATTATGTTTAGGCAGAGATCCTTTGATATATCTTGAAAAATGTTGATGAAAGAATATCGAGGCAATTTACCTATGAAGGATGTTGGTTTTACCGACATTGGCGTCTCCGACAAGGATAACTAGTTTGCATTGTGGTAAAATGTCAAGGGTAGAGAGGATTATTACTTTTGCAGAGATGAGTTATATCATGAGCAGATTGGCTGTTATCCATTTTGGTGGGTTTTGATAAAGATTTATTTAGAACGAATTATTCGAAGAAATTATTAAGTTAAAGATTACGCATGAAAACTGTAAGAGTTTTTTGAGATCCTAAGAAGATAAGAGTAGAAATAAACTCTCATCATTTCTAGATGTTTTTTGAATTTCTTGTTGAAGAGTTGGGAAAAAAGAAATTTTTTGAGAAAAAATTTTGTTTCATTTTTTTGTTAAAAAAAAATCCTTCAAGTTGAAAGAAAAAAAACTGAAGAAAAATACTTTTTTTAATTATGTCATCTCGAGGTTGGATTTTTTCTTGAGAGCGATATCTCACTAGTTATAAAGAATCTGAAAATTCATTAATTGAGAAATGTATAAATTTAGTGTTTTTCGAAAAAAAAATAATCAGTAAAAAAAGATTTATCCTAGTAAAGATGAATCAGTATAATCTAAGGTTTCCTCAACACTGAAAAATTAATTAAGATCGTCTTTACCCTCTCTTTCCCTCCAAAAAGAAGAAGCGGTAAAGTCTATTTTAACTGGAAAAAAAATTTGAAGAAATATTAGTAAACTTGTTTTGTTCTTTTATCAATAATCGAGAGAGAGAAAGGAAATTTTTGTTGATTTCGATCAGAGAGTGATGTAAAATTATTTTACATAGTCACGAACTTGAAAAAGTAGCGAGACTTGATAACTTTTAATGTTACAGATTAAATTCAAAACACAGTAAATCAAAGATACACATCATATTGATTTTACGACATTTGTTTTTACCAAATTTTGGTCCAACCATAAGTTCTATAGTTGTTCATTGAAAATTCTTTAAAGGGGATAGTAGCAACGAAGGCCATTTCGCTTTTGTTTTGAGTGAAAGTTTTTAAGTTTCCTCCCATTTGATTGCACAAATCTTGACTGACATAGAAGCCAAGCTTAGACATATTGTCACCAATAACTTGATACAAGTTTTCATCCTTGACTTCTAGGTAGTTTTCTTCTACTTTATCAGCATTTAAGCCATTTCTAATGGTAATCTTGACCATTCTTTCTTTTTTGGTGATCAAGTGAGAGCTAGGTGGGCTGTTGAAATACTTGAGGTAGTTTGCTCTTGCTGAAGCTTCCATAGCATGGAAGAAAGCAGGAAGAGTTGTCATGGATGATCTTTCAGCGAGGGTTGAGGCATCGATATCATGACCGTCACAATCACTATCACTTTGATTGAGATAAGAATCAGCATATTCGACGTCAAGATTGATAGATCCCTTGGAGGTGACTTGTAAGAGGTTGCTGGTGAGGTTCAATATGACTTGTTTCACTTTTTGGGTGTCGATTTCAAGATGTTCGGGAAGGTTGAAATTGATCTTGAGGTTACCTTGGAGACCTTTTTTCTGGATTAAAAGAGTGGCAAGATCCCAGATTTCTTTAAAGTAGGTGCTGAGGCAGCAAGGAGTAGTTTTGATTTCAGATTTGATGTCACCTTTGTTCAAATCAACAAGGTTGTAAATGACTCTTTGTAAGTCTTCAGCAGAGGCAGTGGCGATTTGGACAAGCTTGGAGCCAAGACCAGATTCAATATAGTTGTGAAGGAGGTCAAGACTGCCAGAGACGTTTTGAGTAGCGCTCTTGACATCTGCAATGAAACTTTCGAGAAGTTTCTCTTGATTTATGGGAAAGTTCTTTTTAAGGCTGTTAATTCCCTTTGATGAAAAGAGACCATTTTGAGGTTGCTTTCTTTCATCGTTGATATAGGTGACATAAGCGAAAAAGAAAGTGAGGACAAAGATGCCAAGAGTGAGGCATTGGGTGAGTTTTTCGCTGAATCCGTTAATACTCATGAGTTTAATTGCATCTTCGATAGTGACTCTGAACAAAAGAGAGAGGTTGATAAGTTGGACAAACAATGCAACTATACAATAAGTATAGGATTTAGTGAGAGATAAAATCAGCATTGGGGCCAATAGACTGAATGGTAAGTTTAAAAAAGCAAAACTGTGAGATAAAGTGTTTGCAATGATAGTGACTGAAAGGATGATAAATGCATAAGAAGCGTTTGGAACATTCATCCCAGCCTTGACAGAAATGAAATAGGTCGCTAATAAGAGAGTGAGGTTGAGGAGAGCGACGGGGGAAGTGGGGGAGATTGAAAAAGCGCTGGGGGAGGTCATGTCAATAGTGAAGGCGGAGATAGTAACACAAAGGATGAGGGCTGCGATGCATTGTAAGTCCGAGTTAAGATTGTAAAAGGGTTTGTTGTCAGAAGTTTTTTGTGACATATTTGTGAATTATCTGTTTGGAAAATAAATGATAAAATGAGGATTGAGGCAAACTTAAGTATTTTGATAAATTTTGAAAAGAATTTGAGATGTGGTTCAAGGGAAAGATGAAATTGAATAGTTTCCTCTTTTTTTGATTTACTGAAAGAATTTGATCTGTTAACACTAAATTTGGATTATTTAAAATTAAAATTAAGTTTCGAACCAGTTTGACCTACTGAATAATAAAGTTTAAATAATCATGAACCATGAATTCAAAAACTGAAGCAATATAATCATAATCCTCTCAAGGGCTCAAAAACTGGCTTTCATGGCCAATATCTCAGAAGGTGGGGCCATGAACGATTAGAAGAGAATTTTCGATTCAATTTGACGGATAACTGACAAGATTTCTTTTTCGAAATTTGCAGTTATTGGATATTAATAGAATTTCACAAAGGTGATGAGATAAAATTTCAAGTAAAAAATCAGTAAAAAAGTTTTAATAAATTTCTTCCGACTGATTTTAACAAAAATTAAACATACATATTGCTTGCATCTTGAACAAAAAACTTCTTTCTGAGGCCTTTTAGAGACAAGATATATGTTTGAAAACTAACAAAGATTATTTTCCAAGTGAAGACTTGAAACTAAGTTGAAATTTTAGAAAATCAGCCTGAAAAGTGTATTTTATAATAACGAGAAGCTCGGAATTGTTCTAATTTGGCTTTTTTGATATGATTCAAACTTAGTTTCAAGACCATTTAGGTGAGCATTTTCCATATCTCGATGAAAAATGAATTTTTAAAGAAAATAAACAATAAACCCTCTTTCTGAAAGAGTTCGTATGGAGAATATAGCTATTCACCTCTAGTAAGGATAGGACAAGTGAGGTGAAATGCTGATGAGGCACTTGCTTTTTGAATGATTTGTCAGAAGAGATAGAGTTTCATTGGGAAGATAATTGCTTTTATTTTGAAAAACTCGGTAAAATAAATGCTTCAGGAAAAGAAAAAGAGTTTATGGCTCTTCTCTAGTTTTCAAATTGATGGATAATTTCTTTTTAAATCATATTAAGTATGAATGGAGAGAATAATTGAATATGTTGTGGCGAAATTGTTTCATCTGTGCTCAAATAGAAGTTTCCATTTTATTAAGGGAGTGATTATTAAAAGTTAATTAAAATCGTTGCTGTTAGGGCCTTAATTTAATTCATCATCTAACTTTTAATTTTTTAACCTAACTCCGGCAGTTAAAAAACTTTTTGGCTCTCTTTTATGATAGGTTGGTTTCTAAGGCAATAGAAACTGATTTTGAATCCAGAACCTGCCTAAAAATGATAAACTTTCGGAGTTTATTCATTCAAGGAGTGAAATGATAAAAAAGAATAAAAGCGTACTCTTGAAAAAATCAAAAGAAAAAAATTTAATTAACAGTAATTTTTTTCATCTTTCTTTTATCTGCTTTCTTGTGGCACTTGGAATAATCTAACGAGTTTATTTATTTT
>PJUD01000990.1_pt1 | contig 10562 bp, 9 predicted proteins | sample 1512341 | NCBI WGS metagenome assembly PJUD01 (sample SAMN08177675, study PRJNA422409) | Feces metagenome, whole genome shotgun sequencing project. | isolation source: Chicken feces (3) enriched on wood chips: beechwood xylan treatment | host: Gallus gallus | place: USA: Madison | collected 2015-01-15 | reverse complement strand
GCGGTACCGGCGGCCGATCGCGCCGGCGTCGTCGAAGTCGACGTTCCAGCCCTCCGCTCGCAGGGAGTCGGCGACCTGACGCGCCAGCGGCGAGAGGCGCTCGTTGCGCGAGAGCGGCAGCACCGCGACCTTGACCGGCGCCAGGCGCGGGTCGAGCTTGAGCACGGTGCGCGTGTCGGTGCCGCCCTTGGCGTTGGGCACTTCCTCCTCGACATACGCGTCGACGAGGAACGCCATCATGGCGCGGGTGAGGCCGAAGGACGGCTCGATGACGTAGGGGACGTACTTCTCCCCCGACGCCTGGTCGAAGTAGGTGAGCGACTGGCCCGACGCCTCGGTGTGGCTGCCCAGGTCGAAGTCGGTGCGGTTGGCGACGCCCATGAGCTCGCCCCACTCCTTGCCGGGGAACCCGAACCGGTACTCGAAGTCGATGGTCCCGGCCGAATAGTGGGCGCGCTCGTCCTCGGGCACGTCGAACTGACGCATGTTGTCGGCCGCGATGCCGAGGTCGACGAACCAGTCCCAGCAGGCCTGCACCCAGTGCTCGAACCATTCCTGCGCCTCGGCGGGCGGCGTGAAGAACTCGATCTCCATCTGCTCGAACTCGCGCGTGCGGAAGATGAAGTTGCCCGGCGTGATCTCGTTGCGGAACGCCTTGCCGACCTGGCCGATGCCGAACGGCGGCTTCTTGCGCGAGGCGGTGAGCACGTTCGAGAAGTTCACGAAGATGCCCTGCGCGGTCTCGGGGCGCAGGAAGTGCAAGCCCGACTCGTCGTCGACGACGCCGAGGTAGGTCTTGATCAGGCCCGAGAAGGCCTTCGGCTCGGTGTAGCGGCCCTTCGTGCCGCAGTTGGGGCACGGGATGTCGGCGAGTCCGCCTTCGGCGGGCCGTCCCTTGCGCTCCTCGAAGTCGTCGATGAGGTTGTCCTCGCGGAAGCGCTTGTGGCACTGCAGGCACTCCACGAGCGGATCGGTGAACGTCGCGACGTGACCCGAGGCCTCCCACACGCGCTTGGGCAGGATGATCGACGAGTCCAGGCCCACCATGTCGCCGCGGCCGCGCACGAACGTCTGCCACCACTGGCGACGGATGTTCTCCTTCAGCTCCGTTCCGAGCGGACCGTAGTCCCACGCCGAACGGGACCCGCCGTAGATCTCACCGGCCTGGAAGACGAACCCGCGGTGACGGGCGAGGGCGATGACTTTGTCGAGACGGGACTGCTCGGCCACAGGTGGCTCCAATGGTCGGATTCGCGGAGGGCGAGAAAAGAGGGATGCCGTGAGCTCACGGCATCCCTCGATTCTAGTCGTGGCGTCAGGAGACGAACTTGATGGCGATGGGGTAGGTGTACCACTCGCCCTTGTTGGCCTTGATGGCCGCGATGATCGAGAAGATGATGCGCACGATGTACACGGCCGGCACGATGATGAACCCGATGAGCACGAACATCAGGAGGTATCCGACGATCTCGGCGATGAGCAACGTCAGCTGGAAGTTCAGCGCCGTCGCGGAGTGCGAACGCACGAACGGGCCGCGGTCCTTGAGCACGAGGTAGCCGATGAGCGCCGGGAGGAAGCCGAAGAAGATCCCGCCGACGTGCACGAGAGTCGCCCAAAGCTTCTCGTCGGACGGGTTGAGCGGCTGCGCGGGCGGCGCGGCGTTGTAGGGGGGCTGGTTCGGCGGAGGCGTCGTCATGCGCCCAGCCTAGAGCCGACGCGCGAGGAATGCGGCTCACGTCACCGTCCTCGTGCACGATACGGTCGATGTGGTCAACCTCACCCAGAGGAATCACCCAGAGGAAAGGAGCTCCGTGGAGCTCATCGCCGCAGGCGGCCTGTTCGTGCTCATCGGCATCGCCGCATTCGTCCTGATCATCGTCTTGATCGTCGTGCTGATCATCGTGCGCGCCTGGTACAAGGTGGCCAAGGCCGACCAGGCCCTGGTGATCGTCGGAAAGAGCCAGAAGAACGCCATCGGCGAGTCGTCGCGCATCTCCGTCATCACCGGTGGCGGCGCCCTGGTGAATCCCCTGACGCAGCGTGCCGAGATGATCTCGCTGCGCGCCCGCCAGATCAAGATGGAGCCGACGGCCCAGTCCTCCACCGGTGTCACCGTCAACGTCAGCGGCGTGGCGCTCGTGAAGATCGGCTCCGACCCCGAGCTGGTCCGTCGCGCCGCCGAGCGGTTCCTCTCGCAGGACAGCGCGATCGAGCAGTTCACCACCGAGCAGCTCGAGGGCGCTCTGCGCGGCGTCGTGGCGACGCTCACGGTCGAGCAGCTCATGAACGACCGCCAGAAGCTCTCGGATCAGATCGCCGAGGGCATCAAGAGCGACCTGCTGGCGCAGGGTCTCATCCTCGACTCGTTCCAGATCCAGGGCGTCACCGACAAGAACGGCTACATCGACGCCCTGGGTGCGACCGAGGTCGAGCGCGTCCGGCGCGAAGCCGAAGTCGCGCGCATCAACGCCGCCCGTGAGGTCAAGGCCCGGCAGATCGCGACCGACGAGGCGACCCTCATCGAGCAGACCGCGTACGACAAGAACCAGGCGGGAGCCGCCGCCGAGGTCGGCCGCGCCCGCGCCGAAGCCGACCAGGCCGAGGCCCTCGCCCGCGCCGAACGCGAGCAGGCGGTGCTCCTGCAGGGAGCCGAGAACAAGCAGGCCCAGCTCGACGCCGACATCAAGAAGGTCGCCGACGCCAACCTGTACCAGCGTCAGCGCGCGGCCGACGCCGATGCCTACGCCGAGGTGAAGGCCGCCGAAGCGCGTGCCGAGATCGCCGCGCAGGAGGCCGAGGCCACGCGTCTGCGCGCGCAGGCCGACGCCGACGCCGTGCGCCTGGCCGGTGAGGCCCGCGCCGGTGCCATCGAGGCCGAAGCCGAGGCGCTCGCCCGCAACCAGCAGGCGCTGCTCGCGCAGCGTGCGCTCGAGGCGCTCGTGCCGATGATGACGGAGTTTGCCCGCGGCTTCGACAAGGTCGGCTCGATCACCGTCCTCGGCGGCGAAGGCGCGTCCAGCCACATCGCGGCGGAGTCGGCGACGGGCATGCGCGCGACGTTCGACGCCGTCGAGGCGGCGACCGGCATCGACCTTCGCCAGATCATCCAGGGCCAGGCGACCGGGCGCGGCATGGCCCAGGGCATCCGTCAGGAGACGGCGGGCACGCCGGCCACGCGCCAGCAGGCACGCGCCGCGCAGTCGGCCGCGCCGGCGCCCGACGCCGACGCCGTCTCGCGCGGCGCCGAGATCGGACGCCTGTTCGCCGCGGAGGGCGAGACGCCCGGCGCCGTCTGACGCTGCGGCGTCGCGCGTCCCCGCTGCCGGCGCGTTCGTCTCGCAGGAGAGATCCGGGATGCCGGGCGTGTCACGCGGCGTGTCGCCCCCGGCATCCGGGGTTCATCCTGCGAACCGAACACACACGCCCCGGGTGCCGGTGCGGCCGCGTGCCCGTCGGCACCCGGGTCAGCGGCGCAGCTCGACGCGGTCGACCGTGAACGCGTCCAGCGCGGCGAGGTCGACCTCGACGCCCAGCCCCCGTCCCGTGGGCACGCGCACGTGCCCGTCCTCGAGGACGACCGGCTCGGTGACGATGTCGCGGCGGTAGAACCGGTCCGACGCCGAGACATCACCGGGAAGCGTGAACCCGGGCAGGGCCGCCAGCGCCGCGTTGGCGGCGCGGCCGATGCCGGTCTCGAGCATGCCGCCGCACCACACCGGCACACCGGCATCCCGGCACAGATCGTGGATGCGCACGGCCTCGAGATAGCCGCCGACGCGACCCGCCTTGATGTTGATGATCGAGGCCGAGCCCAGCGTGAGCGCATCGCGGGCGGCTTTGGCCGACACGATCGACTCGTCCAGGCACACCGGCGTGCTCAGGCGGCGGGCGAGCGCGGCGTGGTCGACGAGGTCGTCCTCCTGCAGCGGCTGCTCGATGAGCAGCAGGCCGAAGCCGTCGAGCTCGGCGAGCGTGTCGGCGTCGGCGAGCGTGTACGCGGAGTTCGCGTCGACCTGGAGCGGGATGTCGGCGAAGGCCGCGCGGACGGCGGCGGTGTCGGCGAGGTCGCGCCCGGGCTTGATCTTGATCTTGATGCGGACGTAGCCGGCATCGAGGTAGCCCGCGACGGTGTCGACGAGGGCGGCGGGATCGCGCTGGATGCCGACGCTCACCCCGCTCGGGATCCGGTCGACGACGGCGCCGAGGTACGCGCCGAGCCCGCGGCCCTCGGCGCGCAGCGCCGCGTCGAGGACGGCGAGCTCGAGCCCCGCCTTGACCATGCGGTGACCGATGAACGGCTCGAGCACGCCGGCCACCTCTTCGGGGGCGATCCGGCGGCGCTCCAGCAGCGCGGGGACCAGATAGCGCTGGGCGACGTCCCACGCCGACCGCGTGTACTCGCTCGAGTAAGTCGGCGCCGCCTGCGTCACGATCTCGCCCCATCCGTCACCGTCGGCGCTGCGAGCGCGGACGACGATGACCTCGCGGACCGTCTCGGTACCGAACGACGTGGTGAACGGGGCGATGAGCGGCAGGTGCAGAACGCGCAGCTCGACCGCGTCGAGAGCGAGGGATGCCGGGGGCTGGGCGATGGGCATGCCGCCAGAGTACGCGGACCGCGTCGCATGCGAGGATCGTCGTGTGGAGCAGACTCGGACGATCACCGCCGACGCCGGCATGCCGGCGCGCCTGGCGCGCGCCTACATCCGATGGCAGATCGGCCGGGGCTGGTGGATCGCCCTCTGGGTCATCGCCGCCCTCGCCGTGGTGGCGTCGATCGTGCTCGCGGTGCTCACCCGCGACCTGACGCTCGTGCTCCTGTGCGGGCTGTGGCTGCTGCTGATCACGGTGATCCCGCTGATCTCGTACGTGACGACGCGGTCGGCCGTCGCGCGCAGCTATCCGGCGGGCTCCGCCGTCGAGGTCGAGGTCGGCGGTGAGTCGTTGCGCACGTCCTCGGCCCTGGGCACGAGTGAGGTCCGCTACGGGGCGTTCCGTCGCGTCGACGTGACGCGCGAGCTGGTGATCATGGCGATGGGCGCCCGGGGCGCGGGCGCCGCCGTGTTCCCCCGCGAGCTGTTCTCGGACGCCGCCGTCGCGCACCTGCAGCACGCCGTCCGGTCCGCGCGCTGACCGCCGTACGGCACGACCGGCCGCGACCGGCGGATCAGCCGATCGTGTAGGCATCGGGGTCGCCGTCGCGCGGCGCGCGAAGACGGGCCGGCAGCGGCCACGGCAGCGCGAAACGTCGCACCGCGCCGCCCACGTCGCCGAAGTCGTCGACTTTCACGACGATGTGCTCCGGCGTGACCTCGACCATCCGCACGCGCAGCGGCTGCGCAGCCTCGCCGTCCAGCATCCACACGTCGGCGAGGTATCGGATGCCGTGGTCCTCCAGCGCATCCTCGGCGTCGAGCCACTCAACCGCCACGGCGATCTCGCGCCCCAGCAGGTCGACGGCCGTCCAGCCCGCGCCGTCCGGGCGGATCCATCCGACGAGCTCGCCGTCTTCGCGGCGATGCGGCGTCCAGTCGGAGGAGATCACGGGGACAGGCTACGCGGCCACGGCCACGGCAGGGTCCTCGAGGATGCCGTCCCGCCGGCTCACGCCCGCACGAACAGGTAGCCCGCCTCGTCCCGGAATCCGCGGACGACCAGTCCCCTGCCATACAGCTCGGTGAACTGCTCGCGCACGCGCCGCCGCCACGCCTCGGCCTCCGCGGGCTGCGCGGCGCGCATCGTCTCGATGTCGCGCGGAATGGCGACGCTCGCGACGATCTCATCGTCGGGCGGGTTGCCGTGGCGGGGGCCGGCCAGCGCCCACGACACGAAGAGGCGGTCGGTCTCGTCGCCGCGGTTGACGCCGTCGGCCATGGGACCGTAGTGGTCGACGAGGTAGTCGACCACGTGGGTGCCGAGCACGATCAGATTGAAGTGCGCGTTGCGGGCCACGAGCGGATCGAACGTCCACGTGATGTGCCCCACGTCCCGGCCGAACGCCCAGTCGCGCTGATGCTGCTTGAGGATGCGGCCCAGCCCGCGCGCCTGATATTCGGGCAGGACGCCCGTGATGTGCGAGTGCATCGATCGCTCGGCGGGGGCCGCGAAGAACGCGGCCGACGCCCCGATCATGCGCGCGCCGTCATAGAGGCCCACGACGTAGTTCCCGGAGTAGGCGAGCGCGCGCAGCAGGTTCGGCGGCATGCCGGAATCGTCGCCGCCCCACACCTGCGCCAGCACCCGGCTGGCCTCGAAGATGCTCTCGATGCTGTCCAGCGCACGGATCTCGATGCCGTCGGGCGTGAACTCGGTCATGGCGCCCAGGCTACTCCGCACGCGTCCGGGCGGCCTCCGCGCCGATAGCCTGAAGGGATGTCACGGGATGAGAGCGCGCGTCGCCGCCTCACCCGCATCCCTCCGCCGGGCGCCATCGTCGCCGTCCTGGCCCTCGCCGGCCTCTCGTCGTCGTTCATGTTCACGCTCGTCGTGCCGATCCAGGCGAAGCTGCCGGAGCTGCTGAACGCGAGCCGCGAAGACACCGCGTGGGTCGTGACGGCCACCCTGCTGGCCGCCGCGATCATCACGCCGATCGCGGGTCGGCTCGGCGACATGTACGGCAAGCGCCGCATCGTGCTCGTGCTGCTGGCCACGCTCGTGGCGGGATCGCTGATCGCCGCGCTCTCACCCGGGATCGCGGGCGTGGTCGTCGGACGCGCGCTGCAGGGCGCCGTGACCGGGGTGGTGCCGCTGGGCATCTCGATCCTGCGCGATGTGCTCCGGAAGGAGCGGGTGGGCTCGGCCGTCGCGCTCATCAGCGCCACGATGGGGGTCGGCGGCGCGCTCGGAATGCCGCTCAGCACGCTCATCACCGAGACCGCCGACTGGCACGCCCTGTTCTGGATGTCCGCCGGCCTGGGCTCCCTCGTGTTCGTCCTCGTGCTGTGGATCGTGCCCGTGAGCGTGCTGCGCACCGCCGGCCGGTTCGACTACGTCGGCGCCGCCGGGCTGGCGATCGGACTCGTGGGCGTCCTGCTGGCCATCTCACGCGGGAACGAGTGGGGCTGGGCCGCTCCGGCCACCCTCGCCTGCGGGATCGGCGGCGTCGTGGTGCTGCTGGCGTGGGGCTGGTACGAGCTGAGGATCCCCGAGCCGCTGCTCGACCTGCGGGTCGCGGCGCGGCGCCCCGTGCTCCTGACCAACATCGCCTCGATCGCGCTGGGCTTCTCCCTCTTCGCCTCGAACGTGGCGTATCCGCAGATCCTGGAGCTCCCGCCGCCCGCCGGGCTGGGCCTGTCGTTGCTGGCCGCGAGCCTGGTCATCGCCCCGTCGGGCCTGGTGATGATGGTGCTCTCCCCCGTCGCCGGCCGGATGTCCGGCACCCTCGGGCCGCGGCTGCTGTTCATCATCGGCACCCTGGCCCTCATCGCCGCCTACGCGTTCACCCTCCTGGCGTCCAGCGAGGTGTGGCACCTGGTGGTCGCGAACCTCCTCATCGGGGTGGGCATCGGATTCGGCTTCGCGGCGATGCCCATGCTCATCATGCGCTCCGTGCCGCAGAGCGAGACCGGCGCCTCGAACGGAGTGAACGCCCTCTTCCGCTCCCTCGGCACCAGCACCGCCGCCGCCGTGATCGGCGCCGTGCTGGCGTCGATGTCGGTCGTGCAGGGCGATGTGCAGGTGCCGACGCCCGCGGCCTTCCAGGTGTCGTTCCTGCTGGGCGGCGGCGCCGCGGTCGTGGCGCTCGTGGTGGCGCTGTTCATCCCGCGGCATCACGCACCGGCCGAGCAGCACCCGTCCCTGCCCGAGTGAGCGGGCGGGGCGCTCAGCGCTCCAGGACGACCGCGAGTCCCCTTCGTCTCGCAGGCCGGCTGCGGGATGCCGGCGCGTTCAGCCCGCAGGATCGCGCGGCGAAACCGGGGCGACACGCCGCGTGACACGCCCGGGATCACGAAGATCTCTTGCGAGCTGAACGGGCGGCGAGGCACGGTCGTCTCCGGTGCGACGTCGCTCAGGGGCGGGGGACGCCCGCAGAGAAGTGGTGCGCGGTCTTGATCTGTGCGGCCGCATCCGAGGCGAGGAAGGTGAGCACCGCGGCGGCACCGGCCGGGTCGTCCGCCGTCGCAGCGACGGCGCCGGCGAAGACCGTGTCGATGGCGCAGTCGGGCGGCAGGACGCCGAGGATGCGCACGCCCGGCTGGCCCACCAGCTCGCTGAGCTGCTGGAACCCGAGGTCGACCGCGCCGTCGGCGAGCGAGCGGGCGACGGGCACACCGGGGCGCGCCTGCACGAGCCGATCGCCCACCTCGGCGGTCAGTCCCCAGGCTTCGATCATCCCCACCAATGCCGTGCCGCTCGGCCCGGTCGAGTATCCGATGCGGGCGGCCTCGCGCAGGGCGGCGCGCACGCCGTCGGCATCGCCGAAAGCCACACCGTCCGGTCGGAGCGCGGGTTCGTCAGTGCCCGACGGCACCGCCACCGCGACCTGCGACAGCACGAGCGGCACCACCGTCGCGGCATCCACCTGGCCGTCTGCGGCGAGCCGATCGAGCGCGTCGGCGGCGAGGAACACGAGGTCGAACCGCTCCCCCGAAGCCACGCGCTGCGCGGCATCCACTCCCCCCACCGACTCCACCTCGACTGCCGGCAGTCCGGCTGCCACGGCCGCCGCGGCCAGATCGGCGAGCACCTGCCGGGTGGCCATGGAGGAGATCGCCTTCACGCGGCATCCTCGAAGGTCTCGGCGTCGACCTCGAGCGACGAGGCGGCGCTGTAGCGCGGGCCCGAGACGGTGCGCGTGTCGATCAGCTCGCCCGCACGGGCGAGCAGCGCGGGGTCGATGACGAGGTCGGCGGCGGCGAGGTTCTCACGCAGGTGTTCCGCGTTCGTCGTGCCGGGGATCGGCACCACATGGTCGCCGCGCGAGCGCAGCCAGACGAGCGCCAGTTGCGCGGGCGTGCACCCGGCCTCGGCGGCCAGCGCGCGCCAGGCCGGCAGGAGGGCGGCGTTGGCCGGCCAGTGCTCGGGCTGGAAGCGGGGCATCGCCCGGCGGATGTCCTTCGGAGCCAGCGCATCCGGGTCGGTGACGGCGCCGGCGAGGAATCCGCGGGCCACCGGCGAGAAGGCGACGAGCGCCACGCCCGATGAGCGGGTGGCTTCGAGCATGCCCAGCTCGGCGTTGCGACTCCACAGCGAGTACTCGTTCTGCACCGCCGCGATCGGGGCCACCCTCTGCGCCTCGCGCAGCCGCCGGACCGACACCTCGGACAGGCCGATCGCGCCGATCTTCCCGGCATCCGCCATCTCGGCCAGCGCCCCGACGCTCTCGCCGATCGGAACCTTCTTGTCCCACCGGTGCAGGTAGTACAGGTCGATGTGGTCGACACCCAGCCGCGTCAGCGAGGCGTCGACCTGCGCGCGCAGCGTCGCGGGGCGACCGTCGATCACCTTGCCGCCCTCGATCTGAGCCATCCCGCCCTTGCTGGCGAGCACGACCTCGTCGCGCCGGCCGGCGATCGCCCGACCGACCAGCTCCTCATTGCGACCGCCGCCGTACAGGGTCGCGGTGTCCAGCATCCGCACGCCCGCATCGAGGGCCGCGCGCAGCAGTTCCAGACCATCCTCGGGGGACGGCGGGATGCCGTAGGCGTGACTGAGCGACATGCAGCCCAGCCCGAGGGGAGGAAGGATCACGCGAGCTGCTTCTCCAGTTCTCCGAGCACGCGGTAGCAGTCGATGACCTGGCGCACCGACGAGTTGGGCTCGCGCCCCTCGCGGATCGCGGCGATGAATTCGCGGTCCTGCAGCTCGATGCCGTTCATGCTCACGGCCACGTGCGAGACGTCGATCTGCTCTTCCTTGCCGGTGAACAGGTCGTCGTAGCGCGCGAGGTAGGTGCCGGTGTCGCCGATGTAGCGGAAGAACGTGCCGAACGGCCCGTCGTTGTTGAAGGACAGCGACAGGGTGCAGATCGCGCCCGACTCGCTCTTGAGCTGGATAGACATGTCCATCGCGATGCCGAGGTCGGGGTGGATCGGACCCTGGATCGCGTGGGCCTGCACGATCTTCCCCGCCTGGTACGCGAACAGGTCGACCGTGTGGGCGGCGTGGTGCCAGAGCAGGTGGTCAGTCCACGACCGCGGCTCGCCCTTCGCGTTGGTGTTGGTGCGACGAAAGAAGTACGTCTGCACATCCATCTGCTGGATGTTGAACTCCCCCGCGGTGATCCGGTCGTGCACGAGCTGGTGCGACGGGTTGAACCGGCGCGTGTGACCGACCATCGCGACGCGGTCCGACGCCTCGGACGCGGCGAGCACCCGTTCCGCGTCGGCGAGCGAGTCGGCGAGCGGGATCTCGACCTGCACGTGCTTGCCCGCCTCCAGCGCCGCGAGCGTCTGGGCGGCGTGCAGTCCCGTCGGGGTGGCGAGGATGACGGCGTCGACGTCGTCGCGCTCGAGCACCGCGTCGTAGCCGACGACGGCGTTCGGCACGCCGTACTGGTCGGCGACGGCCTGCGTCGCCTCCGCCCGGGTGCCGCTGACGACAGTCACCTCGGCATCCGGGAT
>PJUD01000989.1_pt1 | contig 10580 bp, 5 predicted proteins | sample 1512341 | NCBI WGS metagenome assembly PJUD01 (sample SAMN08177675, study PRJNA422409) | Feces metagenome, whole genome shotgun sequencing project. | isolation source: Chicken feces (3) enriched on wood chips: beechwood xylan treatment | host: Gallus gallus | place: USA: Madison | collected 2015-01-15 | reverse complement strand
TTTTTAATTTCAGGCTTCTCTCTTTCTAGACTTTCATGATAAGTTTTATAAAGAGCAAGATAATCTCTGGCAACTGGATAAACCAAGTCCTTGTCCTCCTCACTTTTGACCTTGACGAGGACATAAATTTCTGATAAAGTGTAATCAAGGATTGAAAATTCATTATTTGCTTCATGGTGGTTAAATCTTTGGCTTTGTTTAGCAAAGAAATCTTTGACTGAAAGTTTGATAAGATCGCAGAGTTTTCCTTCGTGGAAGTCAATTTCGCTGAATTTTTCGAATAAAACACTGCCGATGCTAACCAAAGTTGAGAAAGATTTGTTTTTTCCAGAACTAAAAACAAATCTAACATGAGCTTCTTTAGGCTTATTGCATTTGATGGCTTGTAAGTACTTGCTCAAGATTTTAATGGCAGCTCTGTCAATAAGGTGTTCTGGTGAAGAATTTTTGATAAAGAAAGTTCCAATATAATAAGGGAAGATAAATTCAAAGGTATGTTTGACACGTTTGCTGACGGTTATTCCCTTTAATTCCAGTAAGCTATGACTCTTGATTTCTTGTTCGCGGATTCTAAAGAGTACTTTTTCAAGAGGAAATGACCAGAATTCTTGCAACATATTTCCGAGAGTTTGGACAAGAGCTCCGAATAATAAGGTCATTTCATTAGCGATTTCTCCTTCTGGGAATTCAGAAGAGTAAAGAATATGCTCAGATAACAAGAGTCCTTCATAGAAGTGGGCAGAGTATTCGTTAAGGAGTTCTGAGCTTCTTTTGATTAAAAAGTTGAGACAATAATCGTCAATTTGTCCCACAGGCAAATCTTTCAATGATGATACGATATGTTGCCCAAAAGCATTCATTTTCTCATAAACTTCTTTGTCTTGTTCGGTAATTTTTGAGTGAAGAAGTTCTGAAAATGTTTTGCTGTCCTTGAGAGTGTAGATTTTAAACAGAGTATTTTTATTGTATTCTCCCGAATCCTTCTTCATAAATAAAGCATTGATTATACTCATTTCTTTCCGGACTCCATCTTTTGCATGATGGTGGTATAAAACTTCGATTAAAGTTTTTCTTATACCCTGTAATTGCGGTGTATCAATAGTTCCTGAGGGGACGAGATATTGATCGAATAATAATTCGATTTTTTCCATAGTGATTTCGTTTTCTAGTTCATGGTCAATAATATCAGATTCAATTTCATCAGTGGCTTGTCTTTCGACAACAACACGACTTTTTAGTTCAGAATTTGGTAAGATAAATGACGACTGTTCTTCCCCTTCTTCATCACCCTCTTCCTCGACTTCTTCTTCCACTGCTAACATCGTAGGACCTCCTTGTTCACCTGTCAAGCTAATTTCCGCAATACTTTCATTACAAACTAAATTCTCCACATTGTTAAATGAGGCCTCCTTTGTGCCCATTCCACCTTGTGTGGTCGTGGAGCTCTTTGGAGTGCCTAGCCCGGATCTCTTGCGGGTTTTGTTCTTTTTGGTTTCTTTGTGGATCCCTGAGGTGCGGGTATAGGCTGTGGGTCTTTCTCTGACCTTTTTTGCGGATTTCTTGCGTTTCTGGTTAGAATTGGATTTTTTCTGCTTTCCATTCATTCTGATTTTTTTCCAAGAGGAAGTGATGGCCCGGCCGCGGTAATCATCGAGCTCTTCATCGCAAATAAGAGCCTCCTCCTTGTTGATTTGGATGATTTTTTCGTCGGTTCGGAGAATTTTGACTAGCTGGGCGAGTTTCTTTTCGTCCTCTTCTAAGAAGGTGTCTTTTGATTTGTTTCGCTTTTTCAAGTTGGAGGTTTCCTTTTGAGAAGTGATGGCTTTGGGTCTTTTGCGATTTTCAAGATGGAAATCATTCTCATTAAAATTTAATTTCTTGCCAGATTCTCGCATCTTCTTGGTACCAGAGAAAAAGTGGGGGACTGTGGTGGTTTCCGACATCTGGATCATCTCCTTTAGTTTTAGCCTGGAATACGATAAGGCCATTCGAATTTGAGTTGATTCTATAAGTTTGAACGAACTTTTATGTGAAGTTATTTAACTGAGAGCTTGTAAAATTAATTGTAGTAGTAGATACTATTCTGACGACAAATTGCATGGAATGATTTGGCGCGAGTTAAACCCCGCTCGAAAATAGACTAAAATCCTCCTCTTCCGTTTTATTTCCAATAGAAAGAGTGGAAGTTTGGAGCTAGATGGAGAGTAAAGATGAGTTTTAAAGAGAAAATAAGATGACCAAGAAAAATGTGGTGGAGATTTAGCGACATTTCTTTATAAAAAATTCGATTTGCTTATTAAATCTGTTGGGAATTTAGAATTTTAATCAATACATAGAGAGACCGACTGTTTTAGTTTGATTGAGATGTTTCTGGATAATTCTATTATTCTCTAGAAGATGATAGAATTTCATTGTGAGAATGGGATGAAGGGATTTTTGAGAAGATGAAGAATTTTGATTTACAATGAAAGAGTGAGATTTAATAATGGAGCCAGAAAAAAGGTGAGTTTTTTCAGATGAAAATAAGGAAGAAGAATCAAAAGGAGATAATCAGAGAATGAATTTTGATTGGAAAATGATTATAAAATTTTCTGATGAATAAATTGTTGAGATTGTATTTTTTCTTTAAGAATCTGATGAAATTATTAGTACTCATAAATTGAATAAAATTGGCTTGCTGCGGTATTAATCTTGGTAGAAGAAAAAACAAGATAAGAGCCAAATTTACTCATTTAAACACAGAAAGCATTTTTCTTGAGTTTAAATAATTGGATCATTAGCGAGATCTCTATTCAAATAAAAAGGGGGACATAATTTTATTTTTAGATCCCTGAAGAAATCTTCCTTCTAACGGATCCTTCTTCTGAAGAAATAAAGTCAAACAAACCATAAATCTTTATTTCGAATAGCGTTTCTTTCGGAATAGAGGAGGAGTTCAGTAGGATCCAAATAAAATATATTGGAGACGAGACTCTTTGATTTTCTGAAAGGTTTTTATTGATAATTCCTAAAAGAAATGAGAAGAAAATATCTGAAAAAAAAATTCTTGCAAACTTTGAGAAAGTCAAAGTGACACTCGAAAAAATAATGTGAACAGAAATAATTGATGAAATTCCCTTTAAAGTGTTGAACAGCAAAAAGGAGTCTTGTCAATTAATCTCTCCTAATGAGAGTCTTGAATTTTCGTTCTTCAGATTTCTTTCTTTGAAAAAATTTTTGATTATGTTTTCATTTTTCAAAAAAAAAAGAAAAGAAAAATTTTAATTTTTTCTTTTCAAGAAAATAGGAGAGAGCAACTTGAAATTTTCTCAATTCTTTTAAATAAATTTTTGTTTGAAGGGAATCACTTTGGAATGGGTTGAAAATCTTTTCTCGAAGAATTTCGAATTCTCAGGAGAGAATCACATGTCTATTCGTATCTTCTAAATTTATTTTAATTTTTCAAATGGATCAATTCTCGAATTTTCTATGATGATCAGAGTCTTAATCCATTTGGATGTTGGAAACTCAATATTTTTCCCCTTTTGTAAGCAAAATTCGAAAAGTATTTTTCGAAACCTGATCGATAAAAGAGAAGAACATGATTTTTGTTTTTAAGGGAACAATCTTATTGGAAAAACTTTTTTAATGTTGAAGAAGACTTTTTCAGCGTGAATTTCAGCTCTGAAAATTCTTAAAAAGCAAATTCACAGGGCAGTGAATCATGAGTCTTTAATGATATGTCTGTGATTCATGTATTTAATAAATTAAACTTTAATTCAGGACTTGACTCGTGAGCCCTAATAAATTCTTTTTTGATTTCAACAGGAAGTGATTTATGAGCCTAATAATATCTTTTTCGAATCAATCCATTTGCTTGACAGAGTGATTCATGAAATTGATCTCTGGCTATTTAATCTCCCCTTTCTCCTCAATTTTATAATAACAACTTTAACAAACACTCAATAATAACAACAACAACTTATAACCTTCTCATACAAAATGGAAGCCTCTAATACCTGTAAATACACTGGTTGCCAATGTGGAACTACCTGCCAATGTAATGGTAACTGTTCCACCCTTGAATGTTGCAAGAACTGCACCGTTAATAAGTGCAAGAGCACCAACTGCAATTGCTCTAATGGCTGCAAATGCGATACTGGATGCCAGTGCAACGGTGATTGCTCCACTCTTGAATGTTGCAAAAACTGTGCTACTGATAAATGCAAGACTGCTGGCTGCAAATGTGGAACTGATTGCAAATGCGAAGCTGGTACTTGTGGAACTCTTGAATGCTGCAAAGATTGTAAGACTGATAAATGCAAGAGTGCTAACTGCAAATGTGCTGATGGTTGTAAATGTGGCACTGGATGTAAATGCGATGGTGATTGCTCTACCTTAGAATGCTGCAAAAACTGTGCTACTGATAAGTGTAAAAGCGCTGGCTGCAAGTGTGGAACTGACTGTAAATGCGATGGTAACTGCGCTACTAGTGAATGCTGCAAAAACTGTGGCAAAGACGCTCAAAAATCAAAATGCTGCTGTTAAGTCAAATCTTCATCTTAGTAAGAATAAGGCAAAGTAATTATTGTGTTTCACAATTCAATTATTGATTGTCATGTATATAAATCTTATCTATTTTTCCTGAATTTATTCGGGAATGGTAACATTTGATAAAGGTATTATTTAATTCATTAATGTAAATACTGAAAATACCTTGTGAAAAAAATTAAACACAATCTCAAATCTTAAAATTGAATATCTTTGCATCTCTTCTATTGAATTATCTAGGTGGAATTCATTCAATAGCTCTTCAAGTTTTGAAGAGATTTTCGAAAGCTTTTTTTTTTTATCTTGAGACATTTTATATATTTTCCTCAATGTAATAGAATTTTGAAGAAATTTGATTTTTGTATGGCAGTAAATACTGCAGTCTAGATTAGGAAATTAGCTACAACTATTTAAACGAGATCCTTTCTGAAGGAATCAAGGAGGAAGTCTCTGGATGCAATAAAAATAAAATCTTCATTCATTATTGGAAATTGAGAAGATTTCGGAAAGGAGGGTATATGAAATTGAGAGTTTTTCCAAAGCAGAGGGTCCTCAAGGGCCTCGCCTCCAGAGTCAGATGATTTCCAATTGAAGTTTAGAATTCTTTAAAGATTAAAGGAAGAAAAGAGTTTATTAATTTAATTTTGAGAAAATGACTCTGGATTTATTTTGAATTATTTATTTTTTGGCGAACGACTCTCAAACCTCTCGAAGGTTCTGTCAAATAGATACCATTTCAAAACGATCATATTCTGATAAACAACCATAAATCTAAGGGAGAATAGATTTCAAAGGGAGAAAACTGTGATCTTACGTGAAGAATACACAGAAGGAAAATTATCAGATGGGTGTGAACTCATTTCCAGTTTGAAATGAGTAAATTCTCGAATTATCTATCGTGTTCAGGAGTTGTGGAAGGAATTTTAAGGAGTAAATTTCCGAAAAACTAATTTAAGGGATAGTGAATCGTGAGCCTTTAATGATATGTCTGTGATTCATGTACTGAATTAAATTAAACTTTATTCAGGACGTGAATCATGAGCCCTAATTAATTCTTTTTGACTTCAACAGGAAGTGATTTATGAGTCTAATAATATCTTTCCGAATCACTCCATTCGCCTATCGGGGTGATTCATGAACTCATTCTTTGTCTATTTAATCTCCCCTTCCTTCTCAAATTTATAATCACAACTTTAACAAACACTCAAAAACAACAACAACTTATAACCTCCTCATACAAAATGGAAGCCTCTAATACCTGTAAATTCACTGGTTGCCAATGTGGAACTACCTGCCAATGCAATGGTAACTGTTCAACCCTTGAATGTTGCAAGAACTGTACCGTCAATAAATGCAAGAGCACTAACTGCAATTGCTCTAATGGCTGCAAATGTGGTACTGGCTGCCAATGCAATGGTGACTGTTCAACTCTTGAATGCTGCAAAAACTGTGCTACTGATAAATGCAAGACTGCTGGTTGCAAATGTGGAACTGATTGCAAATGCGAAGCTGGTACTTGCGGAACTCTTGAATGCTGCAAAGATTGTAAGACTGATAAATGCAAGAGTACTAATTGTAAATGTACTGGTGGCTGCAAATGTGGAACTCAATGTAAATGCGAGGGCGATTGCTCTGCTTTAGAATGCTGCAAGAATTGTGGTACTGACAAATGCCAAAGCGCTAACTGCAAGTGTGCTAATGGTTGCAAATGCGGCACTGGATATAAATGTGACGGTGATTGCTCCACCTTAGAATGTTGCAAAAACTGTAATACTGATAAATGTAAGACTGCTGGCTGTAAATGCGGAATTGACTGTAAATGCGATGCTGGTACCTGTGGTACTCTTGACTGCTGCAAGAATTGTGATACTGATAAGTGTAAGAGTGCTGGCTGCAAGTGTGGAACTGATTGTAAATGTGACGGCAACTGCGCTACAACTGAGTGCTGCAAAAACTGCGGTCAGCAAGCTGAAAAGCCAAAGTGCTGTTGTTAGATAAAGTCTATCCTATTTAAATCGAGGGAATAAGAATAAGACAAAATGATTATTGTGTTTCACAATTCAATTATTGATTGTCATCATGTGTATAAACCTATCTATTTTCCTGAATTGATTCAGGAATCGTAACATTTGATAAAGATATTAATTAATTATTGTAAATACTGAAAAATATCTTGTGACCAAAAATTAACACAATCTCAAATATTTAATATAAAAAATCCTTCAGGGTTTCCAAAGCTTATTTATAAATCATCACATGCCTCAGAAGAAACTGGGAGACAGAAAAACTATGAAACAAGATGGCGATACAGTCGATATTACTTAGAAACTCTTTTATACAATAGACTTTCTGTGTGAACAGAGGGGAAGGCAATAAAGATCCAATTTTGAAGTCTAAGAATTGGGGTTTATAAAAAAGGAGATGATACTCGATGGAGGAATTCTTCAAAAAGAGTCCTCTGAAGATACAGATGATTCTGAACTCAAGCTCAGAATTCTTTTTTTAAGATTGAAGAAAAAATATGAATTTATTAATTTAATTTTTATAAGACTTGGGATTAATTTTGAACTGTTTGTTTTTTAAATATTGGGTATAACTTGTAAATCTCAAGCCTCTCGAATCTTTCGAACTAGATATAGTTTTCAAAAGTGGCCAGATTCCTTTTAAAAATCTTCTCCATAGGAATCTCTATTTCCTCAGGGAGAAATAGGCGATCTTCCTTTCATAATAAACCAAACAAGAACAAGAAGAATTCGATGGCTCTGAGCCTATTTCAAATTAGGTTCGAGTTTTAAATTAGTAAATTCTCGAATTATCTATCGTGTTTCGACTCGTCATCAGTTGAGATTTCAGAATTTAAAATTTTTCAAAAGAAAGAGCTTTTCAAAAGGTTAAAACGAACTTTTTTTCCATCTGATTTCTCCATTTCCTTATAAAACTGCTATTTTTGGGATTCTTTTTTGAAAAAGGTTGTTTTAGAGTTGAAGAAAGAGTTTTATAGAACGAATTTCGGTTTTCGAAAAACTAATTTGGAGGGCAGTGAATCATGAGTCTTTAATGATATTTTCGTGATTCATGTATGAAGAGTGAATTAATTAAACTTAATTCCCGACGTGACTCATGAGTCCAATGCATTAATTTCTAATTTCTTCAGACAGTGAATCATGAGCCCCATAATACATTTTTCCTGTTCACTATTATTTACTCGCGGGGTTAATTCATAAACTTCTCCTCTACTATTTAAGCGCTTCATTCTTCTCAATTTATAATAACAGCATTAAACAACATTTCAAAAACACCTCCCCCTAATACAAAATGGAAACTCAACATTGCAAGACTGCTGGTTGCCAATGCGGTACTGACTGCAAGTGCGATGCTGGTACCTGCGGTACCCTCGACTGCTGCAAGAACTGCGCTACCAATAAATGCAAGACCGCTGGCTGCAAGTGCGGAACTGACTGCAAATGTGACGCTGGAACCTGTGGCACCCTTGACTGCTGCAAGACCTGTGGCAAGGATAAATGCAAGACTGCTGGCTGCTGCTGTGGATCTGATTGTACTTGCGATGCTGGTACCTGCGGTACTCTTGACTGCTGCAAGAACTGCAAAGGATGTGAAAAGGGTGAAAAGGGATGCTGCTCTTAAATTGAGTTTTGTCTTTATATGAATTGAATAGTTGTTGAATTATATTTGTATGACGATTATTTGATTATGAATGATTGATTTGGTATCTATTTAAAAGCCTACCTATCTATTGTTTAATTTAAAAAGGTAATTTATCCTTCAATTTGAAAAAAAAAACTAAAATTGATATTTTCTACTCGATTTATAAGGATGATAAAACTTTCTATTATATTAGATAAAATAGAGGAAAAAATACAGATAAATTGTTTTCAAGCAGAAAGAGCTCTTTAAGAATATTCGGAAAATAATTTTGGAATTTTTAGAATTCGAGAGACAAAAGAATTTTTTGAGAACTTTTCTATTATTTCATCTAATTTACATCCCAAATACATATGCAAATAATATTGAGTAAATGAGAAGTTCCCTTTGGATTTAGAATTTGATTAAAATTTTTGCCTATTATTTAAAAGCCATCTTATTCTACAAATTATGTCACAATTCGATCTGACCATCAAAAATCATCGTTCCTGCTACAAATGCAAAGGGATGGGTCAAGTTCACAGCTTCATCCCCACTGATCGCTCTAGAAACGCTCCTTCCTTTCAAAAATGCAAAGGCTGTGTCGGAACCGGCTCTATCCCTTATGAAGCTATGCTTTGTGAAAAATGCCTTGGAAGAGGAACCATCCACGACCACATGATGACTCACACAATGAACTGCAAATATTGCAAAGAATGTTCAGCTTGTTCATCAAAAGGATGGGTTGAGAATCCTTCTCGTCAAGAAACAAGCGATCATATGATGTCGACCTTCCAACAATCAAAGTTCCAGCCTTTCAGTCTTAAAGAGTTGGATACACCATACTCTCCTCTCAAATCCCTCAATGAAACCAGCAAAGAGCCAAAATCTGCTGTTTTTGGGTCAAAAAAGGCAGCTCCTGAGGACTCCTTATTTTCGTTTTTAGGGGCAAAATTAATAGGACCTCCTACAGTGAAAAATGTCACTCAGGCTCAGCCTTCATATGACTTTAGACCTGCAAGCCCAGCGTCCAGCAGTAAGGTTAGAAGCCAATCTTTACAAAGACCTGGAAGAATGACGCCTATGATGGATCATCTTGATCATTTTGTTGCAAAATTTGCAGCTGAAACTGGAGGTAATAGAGCCCCTAGACCTATGATCATGAAAGGGAGAATTTAATCAAGAAGAGGATGATTTTGTATATAAAAAATATTTTATAAAAGAAATTTTGAGGTTCTTTCTTGATTTTTTATTGATCTATAAGACTTGGGAATAAAAGGTACTATTAAATTTCTCAAGTTGAGTTTTATAATTTCGCGTGTAATGAAATCTTTATTTTTTAACTTTATATGATAATTAACATATTCAATAATATAGGAAAAACATATTTCTTTCTATATAATTATGAAAATTACTTGAACTTTAACTCGAAAAAAGTCTTGAAAAATGTTTTGTAGAAAATCTCTCTTTTTTAAGAGACAAAACAAGACCTTTTTCTACTCAATATTATAGCTGATATCTAAAAACATTTAATTTTGATCTGATACCTTTTTGAACTTTCATTTTCAAAAACACTTTTCTCAGTCTTTTGAGCTTATAAAGCTCACTTTCCATTGTCTTGAAAATTTCCTCACTCATCGCATTCTCTGTTTCATCAATAATCTCAATTGATTCCAATGTCTTTAATTTACCAATGCCTTGTGCAAATCTTATATCCCAAGGCATAAATTTCACTCCTTTGTTAATCTTGATTTTTACCTCAAGAACTCCATACAGATCATGAAAAGGGAATCCAATGTCCCATCGGAATCTCTTTTCTGAGCCATAAAAATGGAATTCAAAAGTTTTGAGTTTCATCATTGAACCAAGCATTATTCTCAGTGAAATTATATCATATCCTTCACTTGTATGGAGTTCTAATTTTTCAAGGAATTCATATCCAACCAGTTTATCTGTGAGAGATTTAAGAGAGAATTTCTCTTGTGATAGATTTTTTGAATAGAAAATACAAAGAGACTTTAGGCTTGAAAGAGATTTTAGACTTTGGAGTAAAGAATGGAAGAGAAAGTTGTCTGAATGAGAAATTTTTTCAGGTTCAAGGGATTCTTCTTCGTGGACTTGATAATATTGTTGTTCATATTGAGCTTCGATTTCTGATAGGTAATCTGTTGTAGGCTCTTCTGGGCAATAATCATAAAAATCCTTTTCGTCAAATTCTGGAAAACTCGCTTCATATTCTTTTTCTAATTGAGTTGAATCAATTGTTTTAGATTTCTTTAGATCAGCTGTTATTTCAGTAGGATTTGGAGAATAATCGTAAAAATCTTCTTCATTAAATTCTGGATAATTATGAAGATATTCAGCTTCGGAATAATTTTCATAAGTTGAATATTTCTCATCTTCATTTG
>PJUD01000988.1_pt1 | contig 10580 bp, 8 predicted proteins | sample 1512341 | NCBI WGS metagenome assembly PJUD01 (sample SAMN08177675, study PRJNA422409) | Feces metagenome, whole genome shotgun sequencing project. | isolation source: Chicken feces (3) enriched on wood chips: beechwood xylan treatment | host: Gallus gallus | place: USA: Madison | collected 2015-01-15 | reverse complement strand
CTTTTGAGTTTAATAAAAGGAGCAATAAGAGTGAGGGCCAGAGTGATCATACAAAATCTGAATAGGATATTGTAAGCTTTAACATTTCCAGCATGTCCACTAAAAATCAATCCTGAAAGGAAGGCTTTACTGAACAATTTTTCTCTGACAAGTTCGATAGCTTTCATCAATATATCTTTTGCGCCTTTGAACAATTTCGTGAACCATCCGAAAAATCTCACCAAGATATTTCTCATTGATGCCCAAAATCTTCCAAGACCTTCAGCATTCATTTCAATATTTCTCGTCATTTCACACAAACTGCTCACTCCATAACTAAAACTATCCAAATATCTCAATGCAAATTGCATAAAATTCCCTTGTTGTCCTGGTCCTCCCATTCCATTCATTCCATACATTCCTCTTCCATATCCGCCATAGCCGCCTCCATATCCTCCATATCCGGACCCAAAACTACTATATCCTCCATAGCCAGATCCATAACCGCCCATTCCTGAGCCATAACTACTATAACCTCCAAGTCCTGACCCGTAACTTGAGCCATATCCTGAGCCATAGCTTCCCATTCCAGATCCATAGCCAGAGCCAAATGCAGAGGAATTTCCCATGCCGAAAGAATCAGTTCCATTTAAATTGCTGCCGAGTCCGCCAAGATCAGTTTGAGCATTGTTTAATGTAGTAGAATTTGTAGAGGTAAAAGGAGTACCACTGGCGATATCAGTAGAGTTGATAGTATCTAAGAAAGATTAGAATGAATTATGCTCAAATTCGGAAGAGTGGTACCTTTGTTGGTTGCAGTTTCCCAAGGTTTAGGTGGCATTATTTGTCAGCAAACGTCACAAAAATAGTTATTTCTGGAATATTAAATAATTTGGAAATATTTAAAACCCTAAGAATATTAATTCTTCTGAATATATAAAAAATCACGTGAGTAAGTAAAAAAACAATCACAAACAATGATCAGGAGGATACTAGTTGATAAATGTGATGCTACCAGTTGTACATTAGGTTGTTGTAAGGATGCTTACACTTGTGCCAAGAAGCAGAGCGATTGTAGTGAGTTGCAAGTCGGTCAGGCTTGTCTTGATAATGATGTTTGTGCTTCTGGATGTTGCGTGGATAGAATTTGCAGAGAATCTGGAAGTTGCAAAGTGAAGGAGTTGGGCATGCTGGCATTTTTCGCCGTGTTTATCCTGAGTTCAATTATTATTCTGATTGTTGGCCTTTATTTCCACATCAGAAGAAAAAGAGCTAGAGCGCTAAATAACCAAAGAAGAATAAACGCTCCAAGAATACGTCAAATCATTGCTGAAGGACACGTAAACGAAGAAGATTCTAAGCCTCCTATTGTCACAGCTTGCATTCAGGAATCTCTTGGAGACTTGAGTGATAGTAAAACCGATTTAACAACAAAGCCATATTTGCGTAAACTCGATCCTGTGCGCACATCTTTAGAAGGATTTGATAAAGTCATATGGAGAAGTCGCGCAAATAGTAGAACAACTCAACCTATGCTACCAAAAGCACAGCCTAATCAACAACAAGATCAACCTCAAGAGTTGAATAATTTTGACCCGTATTTAGAGACTAAATCTTCTCCTTTGAGAAGACCTTTGGATGAAGCCAAAGAAGTCCCCATGGAAGAAATTACTATAAGCCATGAACTTGCTAACCAAATACTCAATGAAATCGATGCTGACAATGATTATACTGACTAAGGAAAATTCGAGGATTAGTCCTGGTGATGATAGCTTTGGCTGATCATTTCATAAAAAAATTACTTTCTATTCTAAGAAGTACTTCTGCTTTTTAAAGACCCATTCATTTTACGTTAAAATTTTTTTGTTTCTTAAACTATATAATAAATAATACATTTTATCTTACACGTACAAAATTTATACAGATACAGGGGGATATATCATAAAATAATTCTAAATTGACGACATTGTGTGAGTGTGTACATTGACCGTGGTTTTTTATAATTGGGATATTAGTTCAATCGTTTGATCAATTAAAGAGTCTTTGATATATGGATTGAAGGTCCATAATTGAAGCAAAAACTTGCATTCATTAAATTTTTCTATCGTTACCTCTTCTTGCAAAATCAACTCTGTCATTTCTTTCAAGATTTGTCTCTTTAATTTGATTTCATTTGCCAGCATAACCCTGATAACTTGACTGTTTTGAGCTTTTTTAAGGATTAAATATTGAAAAATGAAATTTCTCTTACCAACTTCATTAAACCTAAAAAGCAACCCTTCAGTAGTATCTAATTAAATTTTTTATTTTCATATTGAGGTAGAGAAAAAATTTACCTTCATCTTTCTTTGGAGGAGTCTCATATCCTTTCAATAATGTTTCAATAATATTTTGAGTCTGTTGGCGGAAAGCTTCCTCTAGCCTAGCCTAAATGGATATTGGGGATGAGAGGAATTGTTCAATAGAAAGGAATTTTACGAGAATTTCTAATCTTTCACCAAGAGTATTGAGTAATTTGACAATTTCGATTGATTTTTCTTTGATAAGATCTTGACAAACATTGGTATATATCTCAAAATTATTATCTTTCTTTCCTGCAATTATTCTGAGGAAGATAAGAGGATATTATGAGATCAAGAGAATTACCTTAATTCAGTGACAAGATTAGCAATAGATTCAAAGGTCTTTTTGCCTTCAAGGATAACTTTATCCCACTTGTTAAGGAATTCTTTTAATGTAATACTCAACCCTTTCAATAAACTTTGACTCATTATTGTATTTGATTTTTTGGTTTTGTGAAAAAATAAAAATTTTTCTGACTAAAAATTTTTCCTAGTAGAAAAATATTGATTACCAGAAGTGTGAAAATTCTTTTTGGAAATGCAAAGAGTAGGGGGAAAATACGATAATACGATAGTAAATATAACAACAAATGCAAAAATTATTACGAAAAAAAGTAAACCAACACTTTTTCTTTTACATGATGATATGAACAAAAATAAATAGTTTTTTAGTCATCCAAATAAGCAGCATATTCATTTGGCTTAAGATTGGCATAGTTAACAAATTTAACCCTAAAAATATTACATTAGAACCTCAATAACAAAAAAATTTATTACAAAAAATTTGGGGTTTTGATACAATGAAGACCTTTGCTGAGAGGAAGTCTGGGATAGATTTCATATAAGAAATAAAAGACGTGAGCAATAAAGACACCAAGGACATCATATGCGATTGATTCTCCGACGATGATATCGACAACAATATATACCCTTTAAGATTTTTTAGAAAAATTCCGATTGATTAAAATCCGTTACCAAGTTATATAAGGGGCTTTTATAGGCAAAAATCCGAAAATGAGCATAATGACATCTTGGTTATATCGACTCCAAACATATAAAAGCATAGTCAGGAATGATTTTGAAAGATTGGTAAAGCCAACAATTGAGGCGTAGCCCTAGGAGTTTCGATTAGAAAATTGTTTTTTTCTAGATTTAGATAATACTGTCATTATAGTAATCCCAATTAAGAGGAAATAGAGATAATCTGCGGCTTTATTTCTGAAGGTACGTTCTTCGAGTCTTTTAGAGCATTGGAAGCTAGAGGGGAAATTAGTTGAAGGACAAGCAAGAAAACATTACAGCATCATAAGGCTGAAGAAAGTGTGAATATTATCGCTATCACCTAAATAGAGGAAATTGGTGAATAATCTCCAAAACTAGCAAGGGATTAAGATAAGAATATTCTCAAAAATACCTGGAATTTTCCAAAGATGTGAGATAAACTGAAGTACAAGTCGTATTTGGTGATGACTTGGACGTAAACCAAGAGTTGAACAAGAAGAGAACTGCCACAGATGATTTTTGTGACTGGGGGAATTTCACGAAGCATATCTGAAACTAGAACCATTGTTGTTTTTTGGTCAAGTGTATTTTTGAGAGAGAAGTTTAATTATAGAAATAATAAAAGGAAAATTGTTTTTAGAAAAAGATTACAAGATTTTGATCTGTTTGTAAATGAAACACAGTAAATACTGTTAATTTTCTGATCTAAGAGAAGATGAGTTTTTTATTTAATTCATCGAAAACCATCTAAATCGATATGACTCTATTGATTTCTATTCTGTGAGATTTAGAATGATCGAAAATAAAAACTGATGTTAACTCTCATTTTTATATGAAAGTCTAAATCAACTTCAGTAAGAAAATGAGAAGACAACAGGAAGAAAGAGAAAATATATGGATTTACCGGAAATTCTAGAGACTTTTTTGAAAATTGAAGATGATCTTTCTAGATTTTTCTCAATGTAAATAAAGATGTTAAATAAAAAAATAACATCAAATTAATTTCTTTATTGAGAACTGCAAAATAAATTTAGGCGAGAAATTGCGTTTTTCAGGTTTTTAGCAATGACCTCGCGGAAAAGGAAAAATTTTTCTTTTTTAATTCGTTAATTTATATGGAATTTATCATGAATATATCAAAAATTTCATTTAATATAAATCTTTCATTTAAGTAAAAATTCGTCATCATGTCAAAAAACAAAACATGTAATTATTATTATTCTTCTTATTCAATATATCTAATAAGAGTCAATAAAATTCTCCTCATTTCTCAAGCGGAAGGACCAACTTTCCATTGGAAGACACAGTTATCTTCACCACCAGTTGAGAAAATCACATCATCTTTAGGTGAGAACTTGACACAAGTAACATGTGAAGAATGTCCAACACCAACAACACCTTCAGATCCCTTTTGGATACTAGGATATCTCAAAAGCTTAACCTTGCCGAAATCATCAGCGCAAGCAAGCAATTCATAACCTCCTTCAGTCTTTGAGGCAGATCTGCAGACGTAGTTAATATCATCTCCACTTGTGAAAGGAGGCCAGATTCCTTGAACGGGCCATCCGAGAACACAAGTCCAGGTTGCCCATCTTTCATCTCTGGTAGCAGTGGCACCACCGGTGATTTGTTTACCAGTGTTGGCGTCCCAGAACAAGAGTTCGTAGGCACCGCAATTACTGTGCAAGTAGTTACCATCTTCGGACCAATCCAAGTGAGTAATGAAAGAAGAGTGCTTTCTCATGGTGTATTTCTTTTGGAAGTTGGGAACAGTGAAGAGGTAGATGGCATTATCGTGAGATCCGACAGCGAGAATGTTACCCGCAGGGTTGAACTTAAGTTCTTGGATCCATTCCTTAGCAAGCTTGATGATATGAGTTTGCTTCAAAGTTTCAGCTTCGAAAATCTAAAATAAAATATAAGAGAGGAGAATAATCAATGTTTGTTTACTCTGAGAGTACCATCCTTGCAACCAATGGCGATAATCTTATCATCAGGAGAGACTTCACAAGCTCTTCCCTTAGCGCTATCATCCAAATCTTGGGTAGCTTGATCCTTGGGGATTTCATTTCCATCCAAATCTATTGAAATTATTAGTTTTCAAAATTTATTCTTTTCAAGTTACCTCTATCTAATCTGGCAACCTTGAGAAGTTTTCTCTTGGAAATAGACCAGATTCTCAAAGTAGCATCATCAGAGCAAGTGGCATATCTATCACCATCGCTGAAGACGCCCAAACCCCAGACTTCATTAGTCCATTTTTGGTTAGGAGTGTAATGTCCCTTCATGATTTCTCTTGAGTTGGAGAATTTAGATCCAGAAGTAACCTTGGAATCCCTATTGAAATTGTTTAGATTTGACAAATTAACTTCTCTTACTTGGTGACGATTTCATAGATTTCAGAGCCATAAGTACCGACTAAGAGGGTCTTTTGATCGCTAGCGAAGCAAGCAGATCTGATCTTAGGACTGATGGCATTCTTGCAGACAGAGTCCAAAGTGAATTTAAGAAGAGTAGCATAACTGCTCTTGTCCAAAATAGCAATATTAGCATCAGCACCACCAGTAACAATATATTGAGGACCAACCCATAAGGAATCAACACCACCTTGATGGAGAGCATAAGTTTTGCCGATAGAGTTACCATTCCAAGTTTGGAGCTTACCATCAGCCGCACCAACAAGACAAGTGTTGTCATTCCAAGCAAGACATCTCAAAAGGTTGTTATTGTTACCAAATTGACCTTTCTTTGAGGACATTTGCTTGTTTTGGAAGGTCCAGTGCTTGAAATGCTTAGGACCAACACTGACAAATTCATTTTCATTCTTGAGCTTAATATCAACGATTCTAGCAGTATCACCCTTGTCCATACAGATCATTTGTCCGACTTCAATGTCATAAACAGCCACGTAATGATCGTTATCAATAGCAACACCAACCAATTTGTTTCCACTGGGTGAGAAACTCAAGTTAGCAATACCCTTTTGAAGGCCTCCCTTGAATTGCCAAAGAGTTTGCATAGTGTTACTATCCCAAACAAAGATTGATGGTTTAGGGCCGATCTATGGGAAGAGGTGATTAGATATTAAATTGAGAAAAAAATATACTTCTCCGGTAGCAACCAAGACTCCATTAGGATGAACATCCATAGCAGTAATATCATCAATATGTTGATTGAAGAATCTTTGAGTATTGCTGGCCAAATCCAAGACAATACCAAGGGCAGCAGCATGATAAACGATGTTACCGTTCTTCAAATATCTCAAGTTATTTCTGCAATCCCTAAATAAATGTAATTAATAACTAATTTTCTCCAAAAAAATCATTACTTTGCTCTATAACCATGAACATATTCTAAAGCAAGATCAACTTTAGGAGGTTGGTTTTGGTTAAGAGGAGGATTCTTGTAGCCAGTAGGAGGCTTGATAGCACCGAGCCAAGGCTTGACGGCCAAGAATTCATCACCTCCTTCGAGTCTTTCGACTTGGAAAAGATCACCAGCATCTTCAGCGGGTTCTTCATTAGCAACATGTTCTTTAGTTTCTCTTCCGTATTTGTCCCTCTTGGTCTTCTTTTGGATGTATTCATTTTCATCATCTTCAAATTCTTGTTCAACTTCACCTTGTTCTTCTTCTTCTTCGATTTCTCCAGCATTATCACCAGCTTCAGCGCCAGTTCCGAAATCAGTGTCCCAAACCAAGACACACTTATCGTTACCACCGGTTGAGATACAACGGGCATCATTATAAGTGAACTTGACTCTGGTAACGTGAGAAGAGTGACCGAGATAAGCTTTGCATTGAGCCTTTTCAACAGTACAAGGATATCTGAAGAGGTTAACTTTACCGTTATCATCACCAGTAGCCAAGATCTTCTTGTTTCCAGCTCTGCAGACAGTGTTGACATCAGAGTAATCAACAGATTGGAAGATACCAATGACAGGGAAACCTAACTTACAAGTCCAGCTTGCCCAGTCAAAGTCTTTAGCGCCAGAGGCAGCAGTGTTTTTACGAGCAGAAATGTTGACGAACTTGAGTTCATAAGCTTGAGAGTTAACGACAACGTGGCTGGAGTCAGTAGACCAATCGAGATGTAATAAGGCAGAAGTGAGACCAGCGTTAATGGTGTGCATTTTGGCGAGTTTTCCATCATCTTGGACGGCCATAACTTCAACGACGGAAGCACCACCGTGAGCACCGAAAGCAACCATGCGGTTATCAGGAGAGAATTTAATATCTTCGATCCATTGGTTGACCTTGGTGAAGGAAGATTGGAGAGCATCCTTTAAGTTCAAGTCCTTAGCATCATAAAGACTGATTCTTCCCTTCATGTCACCTGCAACGATCCATTTACCATCAGGAGACCAATCGATGCCTCTAACGTCGTTTTCAAGAGGTTTAGTACTGGTAATCATCCAGAGCTTCTTGGCATCCCAAACTCTGATGGTGTTATCACCACCAGCAGTGGCGTACTTCATACCATTAGGAGCAACAGCGCAAGCCCAGAGTTCTCCGTCAAAATGTCCTTGAAGAAGAAGGTCAGATTTTCCACTCTTTTGGACTTCGTAGACTTCAGAACCTCTAGTACCAACCAAGATGGTGTTTCCATCAGGTCTGATATCCAAAGAGCAGATACCAGGGTTGAACTTAGAGACCTTGGCCATATTGCAGAATTCAGAAACCTTTTGAAGGCCTCCACTCCAAGACCAGAGAAGGACTTTACCATCTTGACCACCACTCAAAAGACTGTTTTTAAGGCCAACAAGAGACCAGACACCACCAGTGTGGGCAGGAACGGATTTTCCAGCAGCAGTTCCACTGAAGGGAATGAGTTTACCGGTTTGAGTACCGCAGACGGCAACACCATTGAAGGCATAAGTACCGGAAAGGAAAGCTTCGTTTGCTTGAGTGGCATCCAAAGTACCACGAAGTCCCTTGAGATTCTTTCCGTTAGCAGTCCAGAACTTGACGTGCTTAAGACCGCAGGTCATGAATTCGCTTTCGTTCTTGGAAGCGAGAGCATTGACCTTTGCCTTGTCGACTTTAGCAGTGGAAAGGAGGAGACCTTGAGCCCAGTCGTAGATAGCCAAGGAGTTATCATCATCTCTACCGATAGAGAGAAGCTTGGAGCCATCAGGAGAGAAGGCGACCAAGCAGACGGCTCTAAGATGGAAGTTGTTCATACGAGAGAGCATAGTCTTGCTTTCAATATCCCAAACGAACATATCGATACGTTTAGCTTTACCCTTTTGGGCCATTTGACCAGAAGCAGCGTATTTACCATTGGGGTGAACAGCCAAGGAGATAATATCTTCTTCGTGCATTTGGAAGAATCCTTGTTCTTTGGTTTGGATATCTTGGACGACACCCAAAGCAGCACCAACGAAAACGATCTTTCTGGGGTTTTCGCAGTACTTGGCGGTGTTTCTAGCATCGAAACATCTATAACCATGGCAGTACTTCAACTTAAGGTTACCATCAGGAGCTTTAGCAGCATCCTTGGGGGCTTTGTAGCCAGTGGGCCAACTTCTGTCGACCTCTCCCTTGAAGGGCTTGACAGCCAAGGCTTCATCACCTCCTTCAATAATTTCTTCTTCGAACAATCCTCCTTCTTCCTTTTCACCATCTTCAACTTCGTTTTCTTGGATTTCACGAGCTTGTTCATCACCAGCATCATCGAAGTTGTATCTCCATTGGAAGATGGACTTATCGTGACCACCAGTAGAGATCAAGTAAGTACCAGCAGTGGTGAAACGAACGTTGGTAACGTGGGAAGAGTGACCAACGACCTTGGTAAAACTGGCTCTTTCAATAGCAACAGGGTATTTGAAAAGCTTAACTTTGGAGAAATCATCACCTGTAGCAAGGACATTTCCTCTAGGATGTCTATCAACGGAGTTGATGTCACTTCCGTCAGAGCATTCAGGCCAGATACCTTGAACGGGCCAGCCGATAGTACAAGTCCAGGAAGCCCAAGGTTCATCTCTGTTAGCAGAGGCTCCAGAAGGATTTCTTTTACCAGTTTTAGTATCGAAGTACAAGAGTTCGTAGGATGTGCAGTTAGATTGAAGGGTGTTACTGTCAGTAGAGAAGTCGAAGTGAGTAATAGTAGAATGATGGCCTCTCATTTTAGCTTGGATCTTGAAGTTCTTTTTAACAGCATAGACAAAGATTTCGGAATCATGAGCTCCGACAGCCAAATTTTCAGAGTTAGGAGAGAATTTGAGTTCACTAATTTCCTTAGTTCTATCCTTGAGGGTTTGGATCAAAGAGAAGTTGTTGGGATTAAGGATGAGCACAAAACCGTTCACACATCCAACAGCCAAGAATTTCTCATCTGGTGAATATGCAAGAACCTTTGCTCTATAATCAAGCTTAATACCTCTAGTTTGACGACGAGTAGCAATATCCCAAGCAGCAAGAAGTTGATCTTCACCGCAGGTGACGTATTCGTTCTTTTTAGGGTGGACAACGAGGCCCCAGAGTTCATCATCAAAATGGCCTCTCATAAGAACCTTAGGTTGATTGTTGACAAATTCAACGATTTCTCCTCCTCTAGTTCCGACCAAGAAGTTTCCTTTGCCATTATCGCAAAGACTTCTAACTTTAGGATTCAAACTGCCAATACCAGGGATCTTGATATCGATGGTTTGGATTTTCTTGATGTTGTGATCCCAGATGTGGATGAGACCGTCATTTCCTCCTGTGATTATACCCTTTGGAGATTTACGACTCCAGATAGCGTTGACAGAGCCAGTGTGGGCAGGAATGACTTGAGACAAGGTTTTGCCTTTCCAGACGAACAAGGAACCATTGAAGGTACCAGTGACGATAGTTTGATCAATGAAGCCTATGCAAAGAACAGCTTGGAGAGGGTTTTTGCCCCAACCAGTTCCCTTGGTGCACTTGACGACACCTCCATCAAAGGAAACAAAGTTGACTTCTTTAACGCAAGAAAGAATCAAGACTTTATCGTCAACATCGAATTTGGCATCGAGGACACCAGCTTTGGGACCTTTACCGATGATAATAGCACCATCAGTCTTTGCCTTTCTCTTATCGTAAGAGGGGTTCATGAGCTTTTCGAGATCGAAGATACCAATAGTATGGTCATCATCGTTAGCAATAGCAGCGAGTTTCTTTCCGTTGTTGGAGAAGCAGACTTGAGCGATACTCTTTTGCAAATCACCTTGTAAGATAACCTTGGATTCTCTAGTGGCGTAGTTCCAGACGCAGACCAAAGGCTTAGCACCGACTTG
>PJUD01000987.1_pt1 | contig 10590 bp, 3 predicted proteins | sample 1512341 | NCBI WGS metagenome assembly PJUD01 (sample SAMN08177675, study PRJNA422409) | Feces metagenome, whole genome shotgun sequencing project. | isolation source: Chicken feces (3) enriched on wood chips: beechwood xylan treatment | host: Gallus gallus | place: USA: Madison | collected 2015-01-15 | reverse complement strand
GAGGTGGAGGCGGCTAAAGTGGGGTATAAGGTGATGGTTGGCTCAGCTCCAGCCTTTTGTTCAAAGACTGTATAGAAATAGGACATAACAGGCCATCCAATAACAGTGTAGTCCACTTGTTGTTCCTCTTTATGCCAACTATATTGTCTAGATTGGGCAAATGAAATCAAGATATGGTAGGTGTCTTCTTGTGATGGAGATTTTCTGGTGTAAGCAGCAGGTGGGATACTAAGGGTCTTTCCATTTTCGAGAGTGAAGACCAGGTTGGGAAGATCAGTCAATTTACCATGGTAAGCGTAGTAAAAGTCCCCATTATCCTTGGCCTTGAGATTGAATGAACTTCTCATGATATCATGGAAATCAGAACCTTCAAAATTGTCGTCGTCCCAAAATCTCTGAGGGAGAGCAATGCCAGGGTGTTGCAAATCAAAGTGAAGGGCAGAGGTAAAAGAACTATTGGAGTAATTTCCAAAAGAGACGGCCTTGGTGTTCACCGTCCAATTGGTATCAGTCGTGAGGGTCATGGGGGTCTTGGAAGCATCGTAGAGGCTACTATCCTTGCCGAAAATGAGGGAACCATAGCCAGCAGAGTTCATGGAAACAGAGAAGAGAGGGTGGCCACTTTGGAAGTTGGATGCAGCTTTTCCACCAACACCGAGACCAAGAAGACCATAAGTGTGGGAGTTGGTAATGTAACTTCGACCAAGAGTAGTTCTGAAGATAGGAGCGTCGTGAATGTGAGCCCATGAAAACAGGGAAGCGGGGGTGGCAAGTTTCCAAGCAGGGTTTGCAGTGTCCTCACCAATAGAAATACTATGGTCCAAAGCGTGACCTTCGGTGTAGCCCGTGTAAACAGAAAACAGACTAATGTTGGTTGAAGTATCAGCCTTGCAGGGGTTGGTGACAATGTCGCAATTATATTTCATAAAGTAAGTAGAACAGTCTCTACAGAAGGAAGTCACATTGGTGTACAAAAGTACAGTCAAAGCAGTTTCGTTATCAGCAGTCAGGCCGTTGTTTTTCATATATTCTTCTCCAAGATTTACATTGACAGCAAAGTTATCATTGTATCTATCCAGATCAGATTTTTGAATAGAATCAGCTGTTTCCAAGCTTCTCAGGTTAACACGACCTTGGTTCAAATTAAATCTTTTGAGTTCACTTGCTTGAGCGAACACAAATAGAACAGCAATAAGTAAGATGCAGAAGATGTTTCTTCTTCTAGACATTGATTGTTTGGTTTTGTTTTGAAATTGTTTATAATTTTCCAATTTTGTCACGGCTTAAATAGCCATCAAAATCTAAATAATAGAGCCTTGTGTGTTTTATTTCACTTTTATTATGAAAGTCGTCACAGTTCAATAACAATTTAATAATATTAAAATTTTATTTATGCAGTCACAATATCTAAAATTTATTGCTCAATAAATATTAAAATGAATTTATTGTTTTTGTAAAAATTTTCTCTCTTTGAGATGAAAATCTATTTTTCGAAAACTGAACGAGTATGTCTTTTTTTGGAATAAAAAAAATTGGTAGGGATGAAAAAAAAAAACTCAACCCTTCTTTCTAAGGGTGAAACCTCTTCAATAAATTCATCTCCTTCATCATCATAAAATGTTGATAATCAAATTGAATGAATAAGAGAGAAACTTTTCTTCTCTGTTTAAAAGAGTTTTTGAAAAGAAAAATGTTATTAAAATTTAACTATCCAATCAAAACATAGATTGTTTCGATAAGGAAGTTGTTTCCTAAGACTTTAAACTCTATCTGAATCCTTCTAATTCTGGTGGTATCCCCTTGTCTCCAAGAGATTGTAGTTGCTGAGGATGAATAGATAAATGAGGTCAAAAAAGTCTGGGACAAGTTTTGTTATCCTCAAACTGGAAAAGCTTTGGATTTCATAAAGAGCTTTAGACTCTCTTTTCGGTGATGTTATGATCCCTCTTCCCCTTTTATCAGAGAAGGAGAAGGCTGCCACGAAAACTCCCCAATGATCCCTAAAACATACGTGTCAAACTAAAAAAGGGATTATATTTCGTGTTACACTTTAATAAAATTTTATTTCAGCAGTAAATAGAAATAGAGTCTTAATAAATGTCTTTGTAAACAAATAAAATTTATTGCAGAAAAAGCTCAATTGAATTAATAGTATTTTATTATCATAAAATGACGTCCTTCCAATTTTTGAAAAGAATGAGGAAACAAAATCCTCAAACGTTTTTTTAAAACTCAATGAGTCTTATTTTGGAGCTAAAAAGTCTCAATATCACTCAAACTCAACTTCCAGATGACTGTCAATAGGATATTACTTTCACGAAAATATTAGCAATCAAATTGAATGAGCATTCCTTTTGAAGATTGATTTATATTGAATTATTTCCTTCATTTCAACCTCCTGTCATCTTATGAGATGTTTCAAACAATGCAAAAACTTGAGAGAAATTCCCATTTCAAATCTTTCTTGGAATTCCTTTTAGAAATAACAGATGAAACAGACCCTAATTTTATAAAGAAATCAGATCAAATTTAATTTTTAAATTTAGTGACTTACAAATTGAAATTCTGTGAACTAAATTTTTTTCCTACAGAGCCTTTTCTTGTTTTCCATTTTTTAATTGGATCTTCAGAATCCACCTTTATCCTTCTATTTAAGGCGACACCCCCTTGTCCAAAACCTCAAAAAGAGCGAGACTCACCCCGTATTGAATTATGGTTGCTTAATATACTAAAAAGAATTTTATGCCTGAATTCGAATTCCTACGCAATTATAGTTAGTTTCGGGCCTGAAAAAACCTTCACCAAGAAAGTGATTATCATGGAGGTTTTACTCTTCAGGGCTTTGAAGCAATTTTATTGGCCTTCCTATCTTTCTCTTGAAGAATGCATCTAAGACTTGCATGGAAAGGTTGAAAAGCAAACAGATTTCATGTGAAACTTTAATTAAAATTTTATTGCAGCAATATAGTATTAATAAATTTCTTTGCTTAGTATCTAAAATTTATTGCAAAAAATGTCTAAAATTTATTGCGAAACAAACTTCAATGAAACGAATGAACAATGTCATCTCAGAAACTTTTATTTCAGTGTAATATTTTTATTTTGCCAACAAAATTCATCAATCTCTTTCTTTTTGAAATCTATTTTTCCAAAATAAACTTTTTCATCTTTTCTGCACTGAGTCATGCCGTTGAGACTGAGATGGCCCGCATTACTTTGAGAAAAATGCAAATCTCTTTGATTTTATGCTTGAATACTGAGAATAATGAGGATACTGAGATAACATTTTTGTAAATGTCAAAAATCACAGCAAGTCTCGAAATTATGATGACAACGTGGCTAAAAGCTTCTGACTACTATTTAAAACACTGTTTTCCCGTTTCCAAGTTGACGATTGAAGCTTTTCGGCGATTAAAATTCTATGCTTCCAATTAATTCACTTCAAGACTGAGCATCTCCATTTACAAGATGACTTGACTGAGAAGATCTCGAGAAACAAATGCTTTGACCTCACTTTGAGTTCAAGGCAAAATTAATTCTCAAATCACCACATATTTGTTGATTACATTTTTCAAATGAACCTATTAATTTTGGATTTTTAATGTTAAATCCAGCCATCATTCCATCCCCATGAACTACTCACCTTGAAAACCAAAAATTTAAAATGGAATACTTTGTGGTAAAAACAATCTTTGACTTTGTCAAAAGAAATTTCATGAGTTCCTGGAATACATCCGAGAGAAGTCGAAATGATATCATTAGTGAAAAAAACTTTCCCTCCAATTTTCGAAATTGATGAAGCTAAATTTGTGTTGGGAACAGGCACATCTGAAGGAGAAAGAATAATAACACTCTATCTGGGAATATTTAAAGAAGAAAAAAAAAGGAGACTGAATTTGAATTCTTTGGTCATTTGTTTTACTATCCCAGAAATGATATTTGAAAAAGAAATAATAACAAAAGCTGAGATTAAAAATTTCTGAGAAAATGTCAAGTTTGAAATGAACACAAGGAGTCTAGTCTATTTTCTCCATTTTAAAATATCAAAACAGACATTCATCTAATTGGGAAAAAAATATTCCTGGCGAAAAAGTTGGCAAAATCTGGCAAAAATCAATCCAATTTCAATTCTTTAGTGAGTGAATTTTTATTTTTTGAAATCTCAATGTGATTTTGTTTAAGAATTAATTATCTTCCATTATGCATTCATAAATAAATAGATAGATAAAAATAAATAATGTGATTATATATGATATATTCTCATAATTTTTATAATTAGAAAGCACTAGCTTTTCTGTTGAGTTGTTCACCCAATTCATTTTGAAGCTTAGCAGCAGCTCTATTCTTGAAGCAAGTATAGAGGACAGCAAGGAGGACAACAACGACAGCAAGTTGGATGGCTCTAGTGCCGAGAGAAGTGGGAGTGCTGTTAGATGAATTGTCGCTGGAACCTGAAGATGCCTTAGCAGGGTACAAGGTGATGGTGGGTTCAGATCCAGTCTTTTGTTCAAAGATGGTGTAGAATTGGGACAAGAAAGACAATCCAAGGATGGTGTAGTCAGCCTTCTTGTTTTCAGGATCAGAATTGTTGGTGACTGATGGGGTGTATCCGATCAAAATGAGATAAGTGTTGTTAGTTCTTGTGGATTTTCTGGTGTAGGCAGCAGGAGGGATGGTAAGGCTCTTTCCGTTTTCGAGGCCAATGACCAAGTCGGGGAGGGTAGTCAAATTGCCATAGAAAGTATAGCAACTGTCTTCAGTGTAGTAATAACTGCTGAGATTGTAATTTTTCTGAAGGTTCTTGAAAAAGCCTTCATCATCATCCCAGGATTTCTTGGGGATTGAGATACCAGAGTGTTGCAAATCAAAGATGAGGTTAGAGGTCAAAGCACTATTGGAGTAATTTCCAAAAGTGAGGTTCTTGGTCATCATAGTCCAGTTGGTATCAGTAGTGAGGGTCACGGGGGTCTTGGAAGAATCGTAGAGGGTGCTGTCCTTGCCAAAGATGAGAGAACCATAGCCAGTGGAGTTTATGGAGACAGAGAAGAGAGGGTGATCACCTTTGAAGTTGGATGCAGCTCCTCCACCAACACCAAGACCAACAAAACCATAAATGGAACGATTATTGAAGTAGTTTGAATTGGAACCAGAAGATGAATAATAATAGTTAGTGCTCTTATAAATAGATTCAAAAAGGGAAGCATTATTAGCGAGCTTCCAAGAAGGGTTGGAGGTGTTGCCGATGGAAACAGTGTGGTTGATTGGGTTGGCTTCTCTGAATTGATAACAGGGGGAGATAAAAGTTTGTTTGACGGTAGTGTCAGCATTACAGGAGTTACCAGTGCAATTGTAGGAGAGGAATTCGTTGCAATTACTGCAGAAAGCAGTCACATTAGTGTACAAAAGAACAGTCATATCAGTTTGGTTTTTGAGAGTCAAACTGTTGTTTTTAAGATATTCTTCTCCAAGGTTCACAAAGACACCTAAGTTCTCACTATATTTGTCCAAAGTAACCTTTTCAGTCGAGTCAGTGGTGGCCAAGCTTCTAAGGTTCACACGACCTTGGTTCAAAGCAAGTCTTTGGAGTTCGCTTCCTTGAGCGAACATAAAGAGAGCAGCAACAAGCAAGATGCAGATGTGGTTTCTGGACATCGTTTGAATTTAGAAAATATTTATAATTATTTTTGTTTTTTGCTGAGTATAAGTAGTCATCATGAGATTTAAAAATAAATCCCTCTGTGACGTAGTTTCGTTTTTATTAGAGCCCTGAGAGTTCGCGAGAATAATTATTAAACTCACACTAATTTGTGATCCTTATTTTATAACTAATTAATTCATTATGTCACAATATTGACATTTTGTTTCACACACATTTTTCCCATCATCACGTTTTCTCTTTCTCCTTCATTCGCTCTGAGATGAGAGAATTCTGGTCTCTTGTATCTGAAAAAACCTCTTTTCCTTCATGAAAAAATTCCTTGTTATAAATTTTTTATTCTTCAGCAATCAATCTCTTCAAAGTCATCTATTCTCTTCAATATGATCTCCTTACTCCTCGAAACATCTCTCAAAAAAAGGAGAAAGAGCAACATCCATACAAAGGAGTTTGATAATAATAATCTGGTTTAAAATTTAACATAAAATTGAATCGAATTATTAGCATACATTTTAATTTGTTTGCTTTTATAAATAGTTTTAGGCAATCCAAGAACTTGGACCACTCTTTGCCTTTCAAATCTTTCTTAACAATGATTGTGTGAATGATTCTTAGAGATCAACCGAAGAGAAGATCGTCATTTGGTAAAGAAATTGGATCATTTTAATTTAAAACTAGGCGATTCAGAAGTATAAATTATCCTTTCGGGATTTTTGTGTTCTTGCAATTTACAACCAGAATCTTTTCTTGCTTTAAAAACGTCATTCAATTGACCCTAAATTCGATCTGATCTCTCCCAAAGATATCTGATCTGAAAAATCGATTCAAATTTTTTTGAGGCTTAGGTTCGGGTTCTGGTTGAGGTTGAAATAAAACTTATATATTCAGATAGTCTCTGCTTCTCTTTGAATGATGAATAAGTCAACGGTATTGAGAAATCAAGAATTTCGATTAGGGAAAAAATTACTTTGGGAATCACCACACGTAATATAAATTTTTTTGTCAGAAAATTGACAAATGTTAATAATATGAATCAGATTCGATTAGTCTTAATTTTTAATTTAATCACCTTATCCTCACAAATCTTCTCACAAGAAGGGTCATGATCTTATCTCAAACAAAGTGAATTCTTCTTTGGTTCTCGATTTGAAGTCTTCAAAACTTTATGAATTTTGAGGGGTTTTTTAATAAACTGGATTTTCATCCTAATTTTTTCCAACAAACTCTTAGGCCTGATGAAACTCTATTACAGGAGTCCAATTTCTTTACTGTCTTTTTCAAATCTGACAGGTATTCATTTCCTTGGCCTTTTTGTTCAGAGGTTCAAAGACTTTGATGTATTCAAGTCAAAAAAGGATTTTTGAAAATCTTTCAAGAAAAGATTTTTTGTCACATTTTTTTCAAAGAAAACTTCTTGGAGAGTTCAAATATCATATGATGGTTAGAAATAATCGTTTTCCACTTAGAGAGACTGAAAGGAAGAGGAATTTGAAAGAAAGGGATATTAATCAATTCTAGTCACACATAGAAATCTAAAAAAATTAATTTAATTCTCTTCTCTCTATTTGCTCATACAGACAAAAAAATAACAAAGATCTCTCATTTTTTTTTCAAGAAATAGTTTGATCTCTTGAAGAAGCACATTCTTGTCAATTTAAGGGAGAAACAAAAAAAAGATTTCAAGATTTTTTCGGAGATCCAAATTGTTAAAATTTTTTTATACTCAAGGGTTTTATTTTTAAGATGTAAAATTTAGAGTTGGGACTTAATTTCTGTTGAAGAAATTGTTTTCATCGGGAAGGTTTCAATATCAGAAGGCAATATACCAATAAAATCTAAAATTCAGAATCAAAATATTGTTGATTCTCAAAAATCATATCTTCATTCACTTTTCATTTCCTCACTTAGAGAATTCAAATTTCATAAATAACTTTTTGTTTATTCTCAATAATTATGTTTTATTCTTTTTATTATCCATATGTAACTTCAAATTTCAATATAAGCATTTTTAAATAAATAGATAGATAGATAATATAAATTTACGAATTAAATTGTTGAAAAAAAAAACCTTTTTTCAATAAGTTAAAAACGAATTACTTTTTGTCAAATCTTCTCTTAATTCTCCTTTGAGCTTAGAGGCAGCCTTTTTCTTGAAAATCATTATTGAGATACAAGTCACCAAGATGAAACCAATTAAGCCAAATATAGCATACATCAAAATCTGGTCTTTGGGATTGGTCTCCAAAGCAAAAACGTTAGAAAGTTGATAAAGAGTTATTGTGGGCTCAGATCCTTGTTTTTGCTCAAAAACGCTGTAGAATTGTGAGAGTACAGGCCATCCCAAGACAGTATGATCCAAATGTTGAGATCCATTGTAAACCTTGCCGACATAGCCCAAGAGAATTTGATAGGTGTTGTTTCCTAAAGCTCGGGTATAAGCTGATGGTGGGATTTCTAATTTCTCTCCATTTTGGAAGCCAAAAGTCAAATTGGGGAGATTTCCGAGGTCTCCATAATAGACATAAGGATAGCTGTCACCAAAGGAGCCATTATGTGTCAAATTATAAATGTTTCTCAATTGAGTGAAAACATTTGGACCAGCAATATAATGAGAATAAGGAATTCCGATTCCTGGGAATTGCAAGTCGAAGGTCAAGCTGGACTTAAAGTCAGAAACAGAAATAGAAGGTCCAAAAGTCATATTAGAAGTCTTCATGGTCCAATTTGTATCAGTTGTTAAATTAGTGGTAGTCCCATTTTTAACATAAAAAGCTTCGTCCTTTCCAAAGATAAGTGAACCATTTCCTGATGAATTAATTTTGATTGAGAAGAGTGGTCCCTTGGCGTTTTGGAAATTTTTGGAAGCATTTCCTCCGACTCCAAGACCAATAAATCCATAAGTGTTCTCTTGGGCATATTCCCTTTTCGCGCTGTTTGCAGTGTAAATTTTGCTGAGCTGACGATCACTCTTTGAATAATATAATGCAGGAGTTTGAAGCTGCCAGCTATTGAGATTGCTTCCAATGGTAAGGCTGTGGGTAATTGGTACTCCCTGTTTCACAGTATAATAAGGTGAAACCATTGCCTGAGTTCTCGAAACTTCAGCAGTGCATTCTTTATTATCACCACAGACATAAGCGGAAAATTCTTGACAATCAGCACAGAAGCCTGTGATATTGGTGTACAAGAATAAAAGCATTTCGGTATTGATATTTCTTTTTAAGCCAGCTTTTGAAAGATATTCAGCTCCGAGATCAACTTTGACAGCATTGTTGATTGAATAATTGGCTGAAAAATCGAGCTTCTCCCCTGAGACTGAAGCTGCAGCAGCTTCCAAGTTCCTGAGGTTGATCTTGCCTTTATTGAAGCTGATAGAAGGAAGGCTTGACTGGTGAGTACAAACCAACAGTGTGGAGAAAAGCAAAATACAGACGAAATCTCTAATCATCCACAAAGCAATGAATTAATTGATTGATTAATTAATTTATGTTTAATTAATCTATTTACGTCTTAAATTCCATATCAGATGGATTTAAATCTAAAATAAGGGATTTTGTACATCGTCCTTTTTCCAAAAAATTTTTATATTGAGAGACTCTCTCACAATAACTTATGATCTGGGCTATTTTTGTAAAAAAAATCGATGTTCCAAATAAATGTCCTTTTGAAAAAAAAAATTTTCGAGAATTTTACTCTCTAAATTCAGTTTTCATAACTTTATTTTCATGATGAAAAAATACCACATAAGACTCCAACATATAAATAATTTCCATCAAAGAGGGTTAAAATTGAATAATTCCTGAGTTTTACAATATAAAAACCTGGCAAGATATTTTTGTTGATAAGCTCTAATCCTCAAAAGTAAATAATTTTCAAGAGATTTTATGAACTAAAGAGTTTCTTATAATGATAAATTTTTCTTTAATAAATAGATTTTTATATAATGATTATATTGACTCATTTTTACTGTTAATAGAGATTTATATGAATTAATGAATTAGAAAAAAAATTACTTTAGTGGGTTAATTAATTAATTAGATTATGCTCTCATATAGAAGTCCAAACTTTCTTCAGTTGCACCTCTTCTCTTGCTCTTCATAGAAGCTCTTCTCACAAAGAACCAAGAAATAATAGCAACGAGGATCAAAGCAACAATCATAAATGTATGGCTTCCTCCTTGTGGGACATTATTAATATCATCACTGGATTTAGGAACGCCTCCATTATTTGTTAATGAATCTCTGTCTTTAGGAGCAGTAGTAGTAGGATTGGTATTGTTGGTGGAATTAGCACTTGCATTAGATGAATTGTTTCCTGTTGGGATACTACTGTTTCCAGAGCTAGTATTATTCTTCACACCAGTACTGTTACTATTATTGTTGGTGGTGGTGTTGGTGGAGTTGACATTTGGATTAGATGAATTGTTTCCTGCTGGGATAGTACTGTTTCCAGAGCTAGTATTATTCTTCACACCAGTACTGTTATTGTTATTGGTGGTGTTGGTTGAATTGGCACTTGGATTAGATGAATTATTTCCTGTTGGGATACTACTGTTTCCAGAACTAGTATTATTCTTCACATCAGTACTGTTATTGGGGCTGGTGGAATTTGCATTTCCTGAGGAATTGGTGTTAACATTTCCTGAGGAGGAAGAATTTGTGTTATTATTTGGACTGCTTGAATTTGCAGTACTGTTGTTGATGATCGTTGAATTAGCATTTCCTGAAGAATTGCTAGTGCTATTGTTCACGATCGTAGAATTAGCAGGTCCTGAAGAATTAGTGGTGCTATTGTTCACGATCGTAGAATTTGCATTTCCTGAAGAATTGCTAGTACTGTTGTTGTTCACGATCGTAGAATTAGCAGTTCCTGAAGAATTAGTGGTGCTATTGTTGATGATTGTTGAACAGTTTTCACGTGTAATATCCCATAAT
>PJUD01000983.1_pt1 | contig 10647 bp, 9 predicted proteins | sample 1512341 | NCBI WGS metagenome assembly PJUD01 (sample SAMN08177675, study PRJNA422409) | Feces metagenome, whole genome shotgun sequencing project. | isolation source: Chicken feces (3) enriched on wood chips: beechwood xylan treatment | host: Gallus gallus | place: USA: Madison | collected 2015-01-15 | reverse complement strand
TTATATTTTAGAAGCTTCGAACTCAATTGATCTTCAAAAATCTTTTTGGCTTTTTTTTCTTGAAAAGAATTTTTCGAACAACTTGACTTTTAAAAAACTTGATCGTAAAAAAAATATTTTCAAGAAAGGAATAAGTTTTCTTTTTTAGATATATGCAAAAAATCAGAGTTTACAGTTTATTGAGATTTATAAAAATTATCAAAAGAATTTTTCAATACAATAATATGTTCTATATAATACACAAAAATCAAAGTGAGGGAAGGAGAGAAAGAATTCTTGATTTGATTAGTATTCAAATTTCATTGTTTCAAGTTCTTTTATTATTTCAATAAAGGTTGGACGCTTATTTGGATCACGATCCTATTGAAATGGAGTTAATGATTTTTCAAAAATTAAAAATTACCCAGCATTTTCTCATAAGTCTTTGGAACATTTCAGGAGTCTTCTTGGGGATATTAGGCCTTAAATCATTCTGAACAACTTCAATCGATACTTGAACACCATTGATATCTAAAAGAATTGTTTTAATTTCATTCACAATGTCGATTATTACTTCTATATGGAGGTTCTCTAGAAGCAATTTCCCAAAGCACAATACCAAATGAAAAGACATCAGCTTTTTCTGTATAATTATGGCCACTAATAACTTCGGGTGCCATCCATTGATATGTTCCTATTTCAAATATTCAATATTAGTTCACAAGGTCCCTTTTTTACCGATCTTTCCAGTCATTGTCGATGCCATAGTTCTAGTCCATCCAAAATCAGCGACTTTCACTCTAAAGTTTTCATCAAGCAGCAAGTTCAAACTCTTGAGATCTCTATGCAACACTGGAGTTGGGAATGAATGCAAGTAATTCACACCACGAGCAGCATCAACGGCCATTCTTCTTCTGTCATCCCATGACAATTTCAGGTCAGGATTTTGCAAAATGCTCCACAAAGAACCTCTGCTACAATATTCAAGAACAATAGCAAGATTAGGAGGCTTGGTACAAGCTCCCAAAAACATAACAACATTAGGATGTCTCAATGATTCCATTGTATAACATTCATCTAAATATTAGGTTAATTAAGGGCTCCTCAATAAAATAATACAGATAAAATCACGAACATGTTCTTCTTTCATATCCATTTTCAACATCTTGACAGCGACAACAGTTTCTCTCCATCTACCTTTGTAGATCAATCCGTAGCCACCTTCACTGATTTGCTTTTCAAGAGTGATTTCCTTGAAATCAATTTCAACTTGAGGATGGAGGACTCTTTGAGGTTTAGGATCAGGAGATTTGTCTCGACGATTGGCAGATTTCTTTTCTTCAAAGTTCACTTGAACTGCAACTTCATTGCCTCTCTTTGCGCTTTTCAAAACGAGGTCAGATCTTGATTGTAATTCGTTTCTGAGTTTTTCATTCTCAATATTCAAATAATGATTTTTAGCCTTCAATTTTTCAATCTCAATTTTCAATTTCTCTGTATCTTCTTGTTGTTTCTATGTTAAGGGAAATTTAGATGATGAGAATTCAACACAAGTAAACTTGGAAATCGACGGTAGTTGAGGCGTTTGATGGAGCATTTTTTTCATCATCACTTTGAAGATCATTTTCTTCAATATCAATTGGTGATGGCATATAACTCAATCCTATTGAATGGAAACTTCCACATGCAATCTTTTGAAAATAATTAGAAGTTGAATTTGACAAAAATTTACTCTGAAAATATCCATTTCACATAAAGGAGTGATTTGACGAGGTGAAAAGACATTTTGGCCTTTGTTTTTCAAAGATAATTGGCCAAAGACATTGGAACCCCATCCATAAACTTGCTTCAAGTCAGTATTAAATGCAAAAACGTGATTTCTTCCACATGCTATTTGGTTGATAGCAATGGGAAGTTGAGAGACTTTGAGAGGATATTCAGTGGATGAAACATTTGGAATTCCCAATTGTCCATCAATATTCTCACCCAAAGTATAACATTCACCCTTTGAATTCAAGAAAACTGAAAGAGCATCTCCTAAAGCAAGATCAATGAAATAATCATTCTCACTCTTTCTTCCACTCGCTTTCGAATTATAAGAATTTTAGTTGGAGAACTGAATTACTTGAAGCATTAAATTCCAATACAGTGGGGATTTTGAGTACAGATGAGTCTTTATGAGAATAGAGACCCCAAAGGTAAATCTTTCCACTTCTAATGCATCCACTATGGGTTAAACCACATGCAATCTTTTCAATTTCTTCGGCTTTTTGGTAATTTGGACGACTTGTGTTTGTCTTGATAAAGTTGACTTGTTCAAAATCTGGGCAGTTCTTGGTATCACCATTACCAAGAGCATAAGTTTCTCCAAATCCGCATGAAAACAATCTGTTCTTATCTATGAAAATGAGAATTGAAAAATCTATTCAATATTTACCAGTTTTAACAAGAGTGTGGAGGGCACCACAACTGATTGTCAAGACTCTTTCATTATCTTCGAGTAATATTTTGGATTCATCAACTTTTTCTATGGAAAATTATTCAATCATGCTTTGAAAATACTTTGGTTACTTAAAATCTGGTCATTTGTATTGTTAAAGTCAACTGAATGAGATTTTTCTCTGAATTCTATTTGAAAATATTAGGCATTCAATTCGTTTCTTCGATATTTACTTTGGTAAGCAGTGGCATTGGAGGATTTGTTTCTTTTATGTGAAGATTGTTGATTTTTGGAGCTGTTTTTTGAAGAAGCTGCTCCAAATGGTGTTAATGAAGAAACAAAAGTTGGAGTAAATCTATTCTCAAAATCTCCGTGACCAAGCTGGCCCTTGAAATTCGATCCCCAACTGTAAACCTCTCCTCTTGCTTTCAAAATATTAGAATTTCCCATTCATCATAATCATTAGATACAAGTTAAAGCATAGGTAAAATCAGCACCGCAAGTCACCGAGATGATCTCCAAATGGTTCAAGCTCTATGAAAATTCAAGTCATTTGAAATTCTTTCAAGATTACAGGAAGAATTGTTGGTTTGAGAGTGTTGACAACTTCTTCGATTCCGAGTTGGCCGAAAGAATTGGATCCTGACATGTATAATTTCAGCTTATCTATCATATACCCAGTTAGATGAAAACAAACGATTCTTCTCACTTGTCAAAACTGCAGTATGATTTTCTCCTGCAGAGACATAAATGGGCTTATCATTAAGGTTCCTATCACCAAGATATCAGATAAGAGTCAAAGGTCAAAACGAACTTGATGAGATTCAGTTGACTAGTTTTCTGCAATGAACTAGAGTTTGCAAGCTGTCCATTTCGATTGAATCCCCAGGTATTCACAAAAACATTATTCGAAATGTTTTCTTTTTCTTGTTTCTTCACAACAAGTTCATTAGAAGATTTGGATTTTGGGAGAGATTTTTGGAAAGAAGGGTTAGTTGTCGTTAATTTGTTTAGGTCTTCTTGATAGACTTTCTGAAAGTTCAATGTCTTATTAAAGTAATAATCCATTTTGAATTCCTTGTCTTTTTTTTATTTTAACGTTTCAATCAAATACAAAAAAAAAGTTCAAAAATTCTTTTAAATACAAAAAAAATGCTATTTTTGCATTCTAATATTCTACCTTCCAATTTTTTTTTACAAGCCTCCTTTTAATTCAAAATAATCAATGAATACATATGATATCGAAAAAAGAAAAACAATAAAAAAGATGATTGATTATAAAGCATAGTTTTTATCCAAAAGTCTATTTACCATATTCTTTACCATAAAACTTGTTCCTGTTGATATCGGACCCTATTGAATCTTCTTGAGGTGAATTCAAATAATAAAATCATACTTTTATCAGATTCATTGTAATTCCTTTATACATGCCTTTTATTCCTTCTGTTTGGAGAGTATGCTGAACCCATAACATTCCACCTCTAAGTTGGAAGATTTGTTAATAATCCTTTCAATAAAAAAAAAGTACTTTTGATGAGTGATTTCTCCTCTTTTGTGAAGGACAGCTTGAACTTGCATCTTCTTTCTGATTACATCAAAAGGATATGCAACTAATTCAATTATTAGAATTTTATCTCTCAATAGAATTTTTTACCTAATTGAGCTCCTAATCCTGCAATAGCACCAAAAAGAAAATCGAAAACTTTGCTTTGCTTCCATTGTGGATGATTTTCAATCAAATACCCTTTCAGCATATGATACATACCAAATCCAACTCCATGATAAGGGATAATGCCAGTCAATGAAGGGATAAGTCCATGATAAAATGCCTTGATTCCCTCAGTTCTATAAATATTTTTCACAGTGTGGATAATTGATTTTTGAGCGTGAACTTCCACTTCAATTGCCATGCGAGTTCTAAAATAGATAAATATTCATCTCTTTATAAAATTGTATAAACCTGACAAAGTCCATAGGATAAGTTGCTGCAGTTGAGACAATACCAGTGAGTGATCCAGAAAGAAAATTAAACATATTCTTTTGGAATGGGGTATGTTCAGGTCGACGGAAAAACTAGGGTAATTTGTCAAAGTGACAGGGAAAATTCTCAAAATTACGTTTTGGAAAAAATCAAAAGATGCAAATTGCTACAAATAATATGATTAATAAATCAATAAATTTTAATCCTTACGATTGCTGAATAGGGAAAAACTCTGATTGCTGTTGCTGTATTTCCACGCCAGAGACTCTTCAACCCTTGAGTCTTGTAAAGAGTAGTTGCTTCATTTATTGCAGCCTGATATGTGAACTTTCTTGAGCTTGTCTATCAGAAAAATGAGTATATTGAAAGAGAATAAGAGTATATTACCACAAAAAGGATTTTAACTCGATCGAAAGGTGCAATCACACCTTTTGCAACAATACCAGCACAACCTCCAGAAATAAAACTTTTGAGATATTTCTTTTTGTTTGGATTCTGTGGAGAATTACTCATATTCCACCTAAAATCTTGTAGGCTTAAAAATTCGTTTTTGAACGGGAAAAATTAAATATAAAAGATTTTTTCCAGCATATAAATGAAATACGGAGGGGATCAATTAAAAAAGGAGAGAAATAAGGCGAGCATATAGAAGTTTAGGGTGGATTTACTAGAAGAAGATAGGTTACTTGATTATAAAGAAAGAAAAATATTTAGGAATTGTCTTGAAAAATGGATTTTTTTCCCTCTGAAGAGAGAAAGGTTTGTCGAAGCTTGAGACTATTCAAAACGAGTTCTCCTTGCTCATTAGGACAAAATTCTGAGGAGAAATTATATGTCCTGAATCTCTTTGAATAATCCCAATTTCTATTAATTTCTTATAATTTCTGCTAAAATCTACTTGTCTTTTATTTTTGGACAAAAAACTTTGGCGTATATATTTTATAAAAACTCAAAAGAAAGAATTAGAGACGTTTTGGGCGGAATTTGACCCATCTGATTCTCAAATACTTTTTTTTTTCTCGAAATTATTAAAAATAAAAAATACAAAAATTTTTATGAAATTTACAAAAACCTCGAAAAATTATTTTTCAGAGTTCAAAAACAAAAACAGAAAGTAACTTCACAATGAAGGAAGTCTTTTCTCTTTTTTTTTGAGAACAAAGTATATCTCACTCAATGCATCTTAATTTAAACAGCAAGAGCATATCTTGAAATTGAATTGAGTGACCTCAATTAAAATTTAGCATAAAAAATTTTATTAAAGAGGAGTCATGGCAAAGGTTAAAAAGCCAACTATGCTTTTCAAGCTTCTTAGTTCTGTCTCAACAGGCTACTTTTATGTTGGAAAGAAAAGCACAAAGTAATTATTTCATCAATTTGCAAATATTTGACATCTCTTTGAATAGATTCGCCACCAGAAAATTAACCCTTAGAAAATTCGATCCCGTTGTCAATCAATATGTCGTTTTCAACGAAACTAAGCTTTCTTCTGGTAGAAAGAAGTAAAAGACAATTTTACATTGATTTCTCTTGCAAATTGAAGCATACTTTTCAGACCAGTTATAAATATTTGATGTTGTAGAAATATTGTAATCATTTCGCAAAACCTGTTGCTAAATTGTATGCATTCAAGCTATAGAAAACTTTTTAACAATGAAAAAATCTCTCTCATACGTTTTATTGAAAAATTGAAATAACATGCAGAAGAAATAAAATTCATATTTGGTTTCAATTTGAACAAAAAAATGCATAAAATACCAATCCAATATTCAGATTCAGATTCATGGACAAAATTCAGTTTGATGGAATTTTTTTGTTTCAAAGAATGATATGGAGAATAAGAAAAAAAAGATAAGATTTCTCAAATTTATCTCGTACCCAATTCTCGAGAAATCATGATTAACTCTCAAATGATTATCAATTATTTTTCAAAAAGAAATTTTTTCCTTATAAAGAGAATAAGGCAACAAATTTTTTCTGATGAGTATAAACACTCTCTCTCTCTCTCTATGAATATATTGAATAATAATTATGAATAAAATCAATAACAACAATAATTTTATTTGTTTTTCAGGTTCAGGTTTAGGTCCAGTTCCAGTGGCTTAAAAAGTAAAATACATCATCTAATCAAGTTCAGCTTCCTCTCTTCCTTAAATGGTATAGAAGAGTTCATGTCTTGTATAATTATTTTCGGAATCACTTTCCAAGTTGGGAAGGAAAGCATTTAATGAATCTTGAGCGCTGATATAGAGCATGTTGTAAATCTTCCAGTATGCTTCTCTCACCTAAAAAAAATATTAATATCAATGAAATCAATAACAATTTTACTCTTCTAGCAGGATGATAAAGACCTTGTAAAGTGTAGAGAAGAACATTTCCAGGACCAAGACCAACTCTCATAGCTTCAATAGCATCCATAACAGCATTGATGACGTGAGGACTTGTTTCAAAGACATTAGGCCAGACATGGTTGAGCAAATGGTTGAGAGAATCTTCACAACCAAGACCAGCAACACCAAGAGCCAAATGCTTAACGGCAGAACAAGCAGTTTGTCTATGGACGAGATCTCTGTCAGTAAGAGCGTCTTCCAACAAAGTGGTAACTGTGTAGATATAATCTTTAGCCATTTCTCCAATGTACTCAAACATGAAACTCAATGACTTCAAAACACCATTTTGAACATTCAGTTCGGGGACTCTATACTCGTTCATAAGTGCAGGCAAAACAGTGAAGGGTCCGCAAGTTTCTGCAACAATGGCGATAGCAACAGTTGTACAGACTCTGTTTTGTCTTTCTTGGACTTTCAAGTTGTTCAATAAAGTGTACAAGACATCTTGAGGTCCGATAGCCTTGGCAATGTAACCGAATGTGTTGACGGTAGCTCTTCTGATACCCTTCTTGTGGGCCTTCAAAAGATCGAGAAGATCGAAACAGATTCTCATCCATTCCTTGGCTGAAACATATTCAGCGCCTCTATCGGCAATACGTCCAACCAAATCAATACAGTTTTCTTGGACTTTCTCGTGTCTATTCTTGAGGATAGGAGTCAATCTTGGAAGCAAATCCTTGATTGGTGGGGTCATCTTGGTCATACCAATAACGTTGACAATGGCCTTCAAACCTCCAAGGATGGAACCCAAAACTTCGGGATATTCTTCTCCCAAACTTTCATAGAGCATAACGCCCAACTTTCCAAGCTTGGTTTCCTCACCGCAGTTTCTCATGACTGAAGCAATTCTTGCAATCAAATCAGCAGCTTGTTGACGAACTCTGGCAGACTTGTTGTTCAATCTCCATTGAATGATACCGCAAATTTGAGGGAAGTAAGACTTGGCTCTTTGGTTGAGGCAGTTGACAACAGCACCAAAACCGTTGAGCATAACTTGAGTATCATCGGAGGTTTGCTCGTGGAAAGCGTGAAGGAGACCGTCCATAAGTTGCATTTCGAGCTTGTTTCCAATGTCGGAAACACCCAAAGTTGTCACGACCTTCTCAATAGTTTCCATGACCATCTTTCTGAATGGTTCGTTATCATCCTTGAGGTATCTGACAATCTTTTCGATGATTTCAGCACCACCAACCTTGTTAGAAATTTCGACGGTGGTTTCGACGAGTTGTCTGTAGTTTCTTCTGTCGAGAGCCATTTTACGAACCCAGAACTTTTCAAAGAAGGGAGTCATGATTTCTTGACGAACATAAGTGGCTTTCACACCTTCGGTAGCAACACACTGCTTCACGACCTTCAAAACAATCTTCTTCATTTCTTCGTCAGGAGTGTCGAATTCTCTGACCAAAACAGCCATGACCAATTCAGTGTACTCAGAGGCATTTTCGGGGTCCATCAAAGGAATGATGAAACCGATGGCCTTGAGGAAAGCAGCGAGACCCTTGGTTCTGTGCTTGTTTATACCTTCATACAGAGGTTGCAAAACTGATTCAAATGCTTCAACACCATAAGGGAAAGATGCTTCAGCAAGAGCAGCGATGGCCAAAGCTGCAATTGTTCTAACCTTTTGTTGCTCATCTTCGAGACCATGGTCAATGATGTCGACCAAGGATTTCAAGTGAGGAAGAACAGCGCATCCCATCAAGATGGCAATCTGTTGGACAATCTTGATACCAGTGTGTCTGGCTTGCCAACTCTTCTTACTTTGGCAGACGGCCTTCAAGAAGGGAAGTAAAGTGGGAATACCCAACGCAGATGCAACGACGGCAAAGGCTCTGGCGGTGGTGTTACGGACGTACTCGTCGTTGTGATCAATATCGGGACGCATAGTTGAAATCATTGTTGCCAAACCAGCAGCTTTGGCAAGGTTGGAAACGATTTCTCTACCTTCAACTCTGGCATAGTAATCTTCATCGATCAACAAGGGTTCAATAACGACCAAAATCTTATGCACGTAGGGTCTCACCAAATCGTCCAACTTGTACAAAACTCTGTCTATAACTTTAACGAGAAGATGGCGTTCTTGATCTTCGAGAGTGGGGGACATGAGCAAAGGCAAGATTTGGTTAAAGAGGGGACCGGCACCGAGTTCACGGGCCTTTTCGGTAATTTGACGAAGGGCGGATTTACGCATGGGTGGGGTTCCGTTCTTAATCTTCAAAAGAAGCATCATAATCTTACGCTCCTTTTGTTCCTCCAAAGACAAGTCCTCTTCATTAACGTTGTTGAGCAATGCTCCGAAATAACCAAGATCTTCGGGCTTAATGCTGGGCATAGCTCCGGGGCCTGATGAAGGGGTTCCTGGTACATCATATGGACGTCCAGTAGATTCAGGCATCTGGTAATAAGAAGGAGTTTGAGCATAAGGAGTTGGTGTTCCAAGAAGCTTGTTTGCTGGAATTCTGCTTTGATATCCTTCAGGTGGTTTCACAATCTATCAATCATTATCAATAACAAAATTCAAAAAGGAAAGAGGGTCATATAATATAAAAAGAATTCAAAAAGTGTAGTGTAGTGTGGTAGTGTAGTGTAGTAGTAGTATCAGTTCAAAAAAAAAAGTTATCAGTGTGGGTACCTGAAGAGAAAGTAGTTTTATTTAATAACAAAGGGCTATGTTAATAAAGCCAAAGAAGAAGAAAAAATTACCTCAAATCCGGCGGAAGGAAGCATTTGATCCAATTCTTCATCAGTAAGGGGTCTATTTCTCTCATCCATTTCTTTTTCCCATCTCAATTGCTGGACTCTTTCAGGAGTCATAGCAGCAATTGAATTAACTTGATTCATTCCTGGGGTTCCAATGCCCATAGCCATAGCTCCACTCTATTAAAATTTTGGTTAGATATACAGAAAACAATTATTCTCTTACAGGAGTAGGAGTAAAAGCTCCTCCGTAGGCGCTGGGAGTCATCATTGATCCTGAGGCGACAGGGGTCTTGTCGTCCCATCTTGATTTTCCTCTTCCGGGAGTAGGAGTTTCGCCAAATCTGCCTGGAGTTGGTTCAGCACCCCATCTGCCTGGTGTGGGAGTCTCACCAAATCTATTTCTTCCTGGAGTGGCTTCAGCAGTGCCACCAGCGGGAGTTAAATCCCAACGATTTCTCTTGGTGACAGACTCTCCTCCTTTTGGGGCAGCATCCCATTTTGATGCTCCGGATCTTGCGGGAGCTTCTGTTCTCTCCCATTCTGAAGCAGTACTTCCGGCAGTAGAGACAGATTTGCGTTCCTTTGCAACAGTGGCAGCTCTGTCGTCTTTGGCAGCTTTGATTTCAGCCTTCTTTTCAAGAGCCTTTTTCTTTTGTTCTTCTTTGGATTTGGCGACCTTTAACAAAACTTCGTGGCGCTCATTCTCGAGTTTCTGTTCAACCATAATATCGGCATAAGTTCTGCTGTTGACGTCTGGGGTCTTGTCAAGGAAAGGATCATGACGAGGGGGAGAAATCATTCTATTAGTCCTTCTTTGCAAGTATTTATCCTCTCTATCAGCAATTTTTCTGCTTGGTTGATCAAGAAGATCATCATGAGCACCGGCCATTTTTGCTTCTTCAATCAATTCTTTGTGTGCAGAATAGCCTTGCTTGATCTTCTTCTTTGTGCGATCTTGATCTTCGTCTTCGAATCCAGAATACATGTTACCTGATGCTTTTTAAAATAAACTAGAAATCAAATTTAATTTTATTAAATTGAATCTTCTAGATATATATTGCATTCAGAATCCATCAATTCACAATCAAAAAAATTTTTCCCGAACTTCCCACAGTGAATCAATGAATGAAAAAGTCATTAAAATTACTTGTTTCTTT
>PJUD01000979.1_pt1 | contig 10680 bp, 12 predicted proteins | sample 1512341 | NCBI WGS metagenome assembly PJUD01 (sample SAMN08177675, study PRJNA422409) | Feces metagenome, whole genome shotgun sequencing project. | isolation source: Chicken feces (3) enriched on wood chips: beechwood xylan treatment | host: Gallus gallus | place: USA: Madison | collected 2015-01-15 | reverse complement strand
TCAATGAATTGATAATATTAAACATATCAGTGCCATTATTCTCCAAAAATTGATTATGCTCTTTCACATATTCAGGCTCAAGCAACTTCACCTTCAAAAACACTCTTGCCCTACTTTTTGTCTCATACTTTGCAATCTTGTGAGAAAAGAGTCTATTCGCGTTCATATTGGCAAAACTTTCATTCTCTAAAGAGAACTTGAAATCTTGCTGATCATAAAACTCTGGATGTGTCCATTGCCCAATAAAAATTCTTTGCTTCTTCCAAATCTTTCTCCAAGAATTTTTCGCTGATCGTGCATCCTCCTCTTCTTTTGCAAGGACAACTTGTCTTTGGTAAGTTTCTTGCTCATAAATTTCTGTTGCATTGTCAATCACTTGAACCTCAATTGTCTTCCCAACTTGCTCTCTTGCTTTTTCTTGAGCAACAATGAGCGAAATCTGCTCATAAGCCTGGTCTTGGATCTTTTTATAAATCTGATTGTTGATCGTGTAAAATGATCCACCATAGAATTCATTAATCAATTTGTTTGCCTTTTCATTCTGACTTAAAGCTGATTTCCACTCATCACTCAAGATAAATCGATCCAAATATGCAAAGTCTTCGAGTTTCATGGCTCTTATAAACTGAGTGTTGATGGGAGACTCCTTATTATGGATTATATAATTCAAAGTCAAATCAAAGGTTATCAGTGTGAAACTTTTCCTTATTCCTCCTTCTTTTGGAGGGCTGCCTTGCAAGAATCCTCGAGTTTCTGGCGAGTAACTAAAGTTGCCCGTTTTTCTGCTCAGATAATCAACTTCACACAGGAGATGCATAAAAATCCTCTTTAAAGTGGCTAAAATAATCATCTTGATGTTCTCAGATTGAATAAACGAGTAAAGTTCGTATAAGAATTTCAGCATCTTCAAAACACTTGCAATCAAGAAATTATGTTGTTTCTGATCAATCAGTTTCTCTTCAGCATTTTCACATGCAATCAAAATAAACTTGGTAAGTTGCTCGATTTCCTTACATACAAAAACAACGGAGTTCTCGAAACCACTTTTTGCCATATTCTCCAAGTAACAAGTCAACATTTGTACCAACACTTTCAACAAACTTCCACTATATTTCTCATTTAAATTCTCTTGTAATAAAATCTGTCAGATAGAGTTAGAGAGATAGCAGAATTCAAAATCTTACAAATAACACTTTAGATTGTTCTTGACTTTGTTTAATATCAAGGAGATTATGAATCTTCTTTTCAAGCTTTTGTGTCTCACTTGCTGTTCCCACAATACCAGCTTGTGAAAAAATTGATTCACCCCAAAGAGACTTTACATATCGAATTAAAGTCTCACATAAAATATAATCCACCCATGAACTCTTATTTTCAAGAATATTTCTAAAATCTAAAGGGGGAAAATTAGTTAGAATCAAGCCATTCAGCAAAATCGCTTACTTAGAGGGTAGGGTTCATTTGGAGACAATTTCTTGATGAAATTTGAAATTTGCAAAATATTCTTGGCTTCAAATTCAGCATTTACAGCACTCAAAATGCTTGCATTATAAGCAGATGTTATGAAATCTTTTGTGTAGAATATGACTTGGATTAGATTATCCCAGATAACTGAACCATTCAAATTTGCCATATTCTTAAATTCTCTTTCCAGACCTTCAAGTAAGGCCATCCAAATATGCCTTATCAAATAATAAATTGCTTGTTCATACTTGCTAGAATCAAATCGGTTTGCTGTCAAATTTCTTTTATTTTCCATCCAAATAAAGAGCTTTTGAAGATTTTTCCATCCAAGAGGTTCATTTAGCAAAGAATGTTTAATCAGCAAAATGTAAGTTTTCGTTGTTATCTCCCAAATTGCAATTGAGTCTCCTTGCAACTCAGCTTCATAAAGAGAAATTTGGTATCTATAAAGCGTATCCAGCAAGAAATATTGAAATTCTGTATATTGAAGAACCAATTCACAATTTTGCAAATTGCATTTTATCAGCATGTATAAATCTTGGATCATCTTTTGTTTGACAGATTCTGGAACTTGTCTAAAGAGTCTCAAGATGATAAAAACCACATTTATTGATTTTATTTGGTCAGTATCATCAATCATTACACTTCCTTCTATTGAAGCTGGGGCTTTATTCAGTAACCACTCCAACAATGAAGTATATAATGGTTCATAATCAGATGCAGAGATGACCACTGTAGATGGAGAGCTTTGACTTCTTAGAAGTTTATCCAAATCATGTGTTGGGGTTTTAATTTCTTCAATAACTTCTTGCTTTTCTGATTCAACCACTACAGCTTCAGTTTCAGGTGGTGGTAAAATGTCATCATCTTTATTAGCATTTTCAACTTTCTCCTCTTCAGGAATATCATCATTTTTAACCTCCTCTTCTTTTTGAGAAGAAGTCTCAGCTTCTGGAGGAATTTCCTTTTCTTCAATATTATCATTTTTAACCTCCTCTTCTTCTTTTTGTTGAGAAGAAATTTCAGCTTCTGGCATGGAAAAATGCTATATTAAAGAATAAATAATTGAAATATCCAAAGTAATGAATTTACTTTTTGAGGAATAGGAAGAGAGAGAGATGGAGATTGCAATTCAGTATCAAGACTCATTAAGGATTTTGTCTCAGCATTAAAATTAAAAAGATCATCTTCCTTTTGAGGTGCAAGCAAACTCACTGGTTTTTCTTTTTGAGGAGAATAAACTGTTGGATTCTCAGTGTATCTAATCAAACTCAACTGTCTTGTTTGACTTCTAAATCTTGAGTTTGAGTCTTGAGAATCATACTCAATTGTATCCTTGTTAAAAGCTGAATAATTCCACACTTTTTCCAAAATATAATTTGTGATCTGAGTCTCGCTCATGTTCATAAATCGACTGTCGATCAACAAATTCAGGAATTTGATACAAATTGCTTTGATATCCAAACAATTAGTGTTGCTCAAAAGGTATAAAAGAGCTTGCATTATTTTATTCTCCAACAGTATTTTGATATATGGGATTTGTCCTCCTCCATTTTTTCCTGCTCTCTTACTTGTTGTTACATTCTATTTGAAGATTAGTGGAGAATTTAATAAAAACTAAAACCATTAGAATTTTTAAGATAAAGAAATGGAAATAAGCGGAGCATTTAAACGTCAATATTCTGATCAAAGGGACCATCTCTTCACTTACAGAATCTCCTCCTGTAAATAAAATGGCTTCGATTATACCAAACAAGCTTCCCATGACAAGTTCTGCTTTTTTAAACTCTGCAGTTTTTGTTGAATTCCATTCTTTATTATAATTTTCAAATGTCTTCTTTTTAAATGGTCCATCATATTTATCAGCCTAACAAAAATGAGAGTAAATTCTCAATTCCATTCTTACAATTAAATCTAAGATATCTTTAACACTGAATAAAGCAACATGACGACGAGGATTCTGAAGATAAATTGTTCTGATGTATCCCCAGATTTCATTTCGAATTTCTTCATCTGTTTCACGGTAAATTTCTGCCTTCCATAACAAGTACAAAAACATCTATTCAATTAAATCATTTCACAAAATTCTCAATTTCTTACATCTTCTTCTAATTGTGAGCCATTTAAAGAGTTTCGAAGTTCAGCAAGCAATTCAATACTTTCCCATGTGAAAAAGTTGAGTTTGCTTTCTGAAAGCAATTGTCCAATTACTTTAAATAATCCAATCTTTTGAGCTTCAATTTGATTCTCAACTTGATCTTTCAATAAAACTATCAACAATTTCCACAACTCATTCAACGTTCCATCATGCTTCTGGTTATCAACAAACCTGATCAAATAGAACAACGGCAAAACAGAAGAGATGCCTCCAAGAGCTTTAAGCCTGAATCGTTTGGAATTATTTAAAGTGAATCCTGAATTTGGTGACAAGACTCCATGCATTGAACTGAATATATCAAAACATTTATCACTCTCTGCGCGAATTGGTGTATACATCAAAAACACTTTTTCAATTATTCTTTGAATTGATGTATTCAGCCCTCTTATTGAATTATCATCTTGAACTCCCAATTTCATGAAATTATAAATCTCAGATAATCTTGAAGGACCGATTGAACTCTTGAATAAGAAAAGAGATGAAATCCGTCCAACTAAATTTTCTCCCATACTGAATTTGGAAATTGGGAAGAAATTGTTAAATTTGGGATAATCCATATACACACTTCTTTTTTGTTCATCATTTATGACAATATTCACATGAGCCTTGGTAAGCATTCCCTGAGGTTCATGCTCAATACCGAGATAGTACCACGTGTTACAGCTGAATTCGCCAACAACGATTTTCTGAGTGTCTGAAGGCTCGTCATTGTAATTTACGCCAATAAGACGATAATAGAGAATCGAATCTTTGAAATATAGCTCAATACCTCCAGTCCCATGACAGAAAACGGTGAGTAATTTTGGATCTGATGCTATTCCCGTTCCACCATTATTATTTATTGTGTGAATCACCTTATTTGGACCTTCCAAATAAAACCATACAGAAAACGCAAATCCCTAAAAAATCATTTTTGAACTATTCAAGTTGATTTTTTACAGAGGTAAAAGGCCAGAAGGTAGGTTGAGTATTGAGGACTGTTATGCGACTTTGTATTCCCGTAAAATAAAAGAAGCTTGTTGGATAATCGTTTTTGGCAGATTGAATTGATAGGATGCTACGAAGAAGACGAAAAGTGTAAAACAAAAGATCACTGTTCAACTGCTTCTCGTAGAACTTTTTGGAAAGAACTGAATAGATCTTGGTCAGATGGCTCTTTTGTAACTTATTGTGGTGATATAGCATTGTGAGAAGAGCCAAATAGTTTTGAATCACCTTTATCGTATAAATTTGAAAAAGTCAACTATCGTAATTCTATACTCTTTCAGAACCATTTTCAAAGGAAGCCAAAGCCTTAGCGATGAGAACCTCCAAGAAGCTCTCTTTTTTATTGTTGGTCAACTTGTAATTCACCTTATTCACTATGCTTGAAGAATTCAAAGCAAAATTGTCGAGAAATCCTCGGAGAGAAAGAAGGATAGAAGTCTTGAGGATGGTTAAACAAAGCAAAAATCAAAAACCTACTTTTTTATTGTCATCTATCTCGTCTAAATAGTCGATAATATCCCAAATAAATTGAGGTTTTAGAATTATTGCATTTTCAGATGCAAATCTTGTAGCATTTTCAGAGTATGTGTCCACAAACAGCTGATTTAGCTTATTCTGAATGCAAACATCCTATTTTCAGACATTAAATTACTTCTCATGCTCTATAGAGTACCTCATCTTCTTGTTGAGGTAAGTTCATCAAGAAAATTAATAAAAATAATTTTTGAGAAAAAGATGTTTGTAATGATAGAGTTTTATCTTTTCAATATACATTCTCATGATATATGAAATTGGAAGTTAACCTCCTGGGATGAGTCAAAAAGCTTTTTTTTACATCAATAATTATCTCTCTTCAAAATACAAATTTAATTTCTCCCCTCATACTATTTTTTAAAAAAGGATTTTAATTCTCAAAAAAAAAAAAGATTTCAAAATTTTTTGTTGAAATATTTTTTTCAAAAGTTCAAAACAGTTAAGAATTGTAAAGTCATGTCTCAAAAAAGAGAAGCTTTTGATACTTTTAACTGTGTCGTGATCTGAAAAGGAAAAAGCTGATTATGAGAGAGATGTTGAGATTCACAACCAAAATAAAAAATGTCTGTCTCTTATTCTTAATCTTCCTCAATGTTTAACTTAAAATACCTCCTTGGTTTCTTCCGAAATATATCAATGATCTAGAAATTCTATTATTGTCCTTTTATTGAGGGGAAAAAGGAAAATCAGGAGAAACCAGATTTTTTAGTTTTCCAGGCGAGATCTCCTCATCTTTTCAGAATCTTTAACCTTCAAGAGAAGAAATTAGCCTTCTTCACTTCCCATCATTATCTACCCAAATTTTTTTTACAACCCTTTGATATCTTCTTGCCATGTAATATTTCCATTAAATATTTTGCCCTCAAATATTGTTTTTCAAAAGATCAAATTTTAATCTGTCAAGTGGAGTCAAATTAAACAAATCTCAGAATTTGCAAACATATATAAAATTTTATCCTTAGCTTAATCTTCAATCGACCATCCTCGTCAAATGGAAACTACTAAAGTTGAACAAACCAATACCGAAGCCAACAAAACTCAGGCCCCTCCCAAATTTAACGGCACTTTCGCTTGCGCTACCCCTCAATGTGGGAAAGCATCAACTTTGCAATGCCCTTCTTGCACTAAGCTTGGCTTACCTAACACATATTTCTGCTCTCAAGAATGCTTCCAAAGCTTCTGGCCCATCCACAAACTTTTCCATAAATTAAGTAACTTTCTCTCTTTTTCATTTTTTCTGATCTAATATTTTTCTATTAGAGGAAACTCCTAAGGATAATTATGCTTATACCGTAACCTAACTTGTATTTTTCTGTTTGTTAAATCCCATCAGGGAGCCCTCAGACCTGGTATCATTTCTCCCAGAAGATTTGTCCCAGAACATATCCCTAAGCCTGAATATTGGTTGAGTGGATATCCTACTGCCGAAATGCAATCCAAGAACCAAAAAGTTATCGAAGTTAAAACCCCTGAAGAAATCCAAAATCTTAGAGAAGCTTGTATTATTGGTATATTCAATCGCATATTGAGAATTCTCTCATCAAAGATTAGGTAGAAAAGCTCTTGATTTGGGACATAGTATGGTTAAGCCTGGCATTACCACTGATGAAATTGATCAAGCTATTCATGAGTATATTGTCAGCCAAAATGCTTATCCTTCTCCCCTCAATTATCACAACTTCCCTAAATCTCATTGCTCGTAAAAATCCAGAAATCTAGATCAAAAACTAATTCCTTTCATCATAGATCTATCAATGAAATTATTTGTCATGGTATTCCTGATAACAGACCTCTTGAAGAAGGCGATATTGTTAATTTGGATATCAGTGTATATTATAAAGGAATGCATGCCGATCTTAATGAAACTTTCGCTGTTGGTAAAGTCGATGATGCCTCTTTATTCTTGGTATATTCAATCATTTTTTGAAAATCAAACTTAAAATGTACTCCAGATGGAACATACTTACAAAGCTCTTGAAAAAGCCATCGCTATTTGCAAGCCTGATGTTATGTATAAGGAAATCGGAAATGTCATTGAAAAATACGCTAAAGAACATGGGTATAAATAAAATTATCGAAACCCTTCTCATAAAGATTCTAGACTTTCTGTTGTTAGATCTTACACTGGACACGGTGTTGGTCAACACTTCCATTGTGCACCAAATGTCCCCCATTATGCTGGAAATAAAACTGCTGGTTTCATGAGAGAAGGACATTGTTTCACTATTGAGCCTATGATCAATCAAGGTGTCTGGAAAGATCAACTCTGGAACGATAACTGGACTGTCGTAAGATTTTTCTCTTTTTTGAGTAAATTTTTAAAAACTTTTAGACCACTGCCGATGGTAAGAGATCAGCTCAATTCGAACATACCTTGGTTATCACTAAAGATGGTTGTGAAGTCTTGAGTAAACGTCTCGAAAGCTCTCCCCCACTTGACTTTAAGATCTAGATAAATAAATATTTGATTAGTTAATGTCTATCTAATTATTCAATATTGTTAAAAAAATTCTCAATGAAACCATCTTTTGTATAGATAATCAGTGTTTTTTGGACTATTTGATCTGAAAAATTGATCTTTTTATTAAAAATTTATTTATTAGCAGAAATAATCATCGCTCGGTTCCCCAAAGATCTCATCATCATTATCTTCATATCATAAACATGCAACAGAATGATACAATTGATCCTTTTGTCTTGTTTTCTATGAGACAAGTTGTTGGTGGATGCCTTGATTGGGTTCAAGAAGCCTTGAAAATCGTTTTAGAAGAATATCTCAGAGATGGAAATCCTCCAATCAACCCTAAATTTGACTTGAGTATAGTAACCAGAAATTTTGCTTCAACCTTTACTGACTTGCTGCCTAGTTTGACAAATGGGACTTGATCACCCTGATCAATTTTTTCGTCACAAATTATAATGAAGTCACAAGTAGGACAAATTTAATCCAATTTTTCTTTATTTACTTTAGTGCACGTTAAATTACAAGATCCTGCACTCGGAAGAACTCTGCTCTTTATGATTAAGAATCATAGAAATTATTGGGCCCATCAAAGAGAATTTAGCTATCGTGATGTTCATAGGTTCTATCACTTCATTTTAATTTCAAACTAATTATTCAGGCTCTGTGATACTATCGAACTTCTGTTCGAAAACTTGAATGATCCCAGATTAAATGAACTTCATGAAAAAGCAATATTAGTTAGGAAACAGGCCTGTTTATACATGGCCAAACAAATCACTGAAGAAAAACAATACAGTGGTCATCAAGCAACTCAAAATTATCAAACCATAACTAACCATCCAAACGAATCTCATTTCAATGTTCCTTCTTCAAATCAAATGATTAATAATTATGGTAACAATAATAATATGACGAATATGGGGGTGGGCTTCAATCAAAATAATCCTCAAACAAATTATTCTGATGGATTCCAAGGAGGTTACCAACAATATACAAACTTCAGTCATCAAGAACAAGGAAAAATGGAATTTGATAATGATTCTCATCATGATAACCAAGATAAATCTAAAAAAGCTGGAGGAACAGGATGGCAATGTCATTAATCCATTAGAGTTAGAATTTTTGTTGTATTATTATTCTTTCATAGAGTTCTTTTTGTCTCTATTCTTTATATTTTGAGTATAATTAAAAATCATATTATTCATGAAATTCTAACGAATATTATTTTGAACTCTTCCAAGTCAAGTTCAATTACAGAAATTTAAGAAAATTTAAAATTCATTTTCTACCTTATCATCGATGGAAGAAAAGGAACCAACTAATTACCTTACCGCTGAAAATGGAGTACTCATGTCTCATTGTACTTCTCAAATTGCAAACTGTGCATCCAGAAATGTTCTTCTTCCTGAAAAACGAGTATATTCTTGAAATCTTCGAATTATCTGAATCCCTCAGGCGATCTGGTTATCTGATCAAGGTCTTCCTCAAAGCTTTGTTGTTAACATGTCCAATCAAATCAAGCGCCCTGTCTTTTACAAATGCTTTGGATTTTATTGTTGGCATGACTATCCATCAAATCCCAGCATAATTGAACTTTTAGCCTCTACCGATGGCAAAAACTTTATCACTTGGACTGTCATTCATGCTGAATTGGTATTTGTTAAAGAAGGATATTAGCTATAATCATTTCATTAGAGAGCAGGAGTTCAACTATTCCAAATCGATCCTCTTGCAACAAGATATAATTTCTTAAAAGTAATCAAACTGAAATCATCCTATTCCATCTAATCTCACCACAAAGATTGTTATAAAAGAAACATTTGGAGCATCAAAAACTTATTTGAATCAAATCTTTTTGTTTGAAGATAACCCTTTAAACAATTTCCAAAACCCTGTTGAATCAAGTGGACCTGTCAGTTTAGCTGAATCTCAAGTCAATTCTCAAGCAAAGCAAAAAGTAAATAGTGTATAGTTTTCTCCATCTCACAAACTTCATAGATGAATAGTGAATATAAACAATATACTAAAGAAATTACTTCTCATTCAAAAAAAAGAAATTGGGAAAGTTCTAATCTTGATCCAAGATTAAGTCAACATCCTCAAAAACAAATGCATCCAGAACAGATTGAAATCAGAGATAAACTCTCACCTCCTCATGTCCCTACTAGAAAGCCAAAACTTGATGATGCCTCTCTTTCAATGACCCAGCCAAACTTTGAAAACCAAACTGGCAATTTCTTTTCTCCTACACAAGAAATTTACTTCTCAAACACTAATCTCTCTCTGATCAATGAAACTGAACCCCAACATATCGAGCCCCAACAACAACAACAGCAACCAGGCTTTAAAAACTCTCCATCTTTCTTTGATAATCCTCATTTGGGCTTCCATAATCGCAATCCTTCCAATACGAACTCCTTAAATTACTCGCAGTTCAACTCAAATGTCAAGCAACAAAACCATATCATGCCTTCTTCAAATGAAAGACCTCAACATGTCAGACATGCCTTACAGCCTATCAACACTCAAGCTTTCAATGTTCCAGGATCATCAGCCAAAAAGCAAACCCAATATACTCCTTTATTCCATGAACAGAGCAATAAAGAACAACAGTTCTCTACTTACCGGGAGAAAGAACAGTCGACAAATCGTGGTGGAAAAGTAAATAAATCTGTTGTTAGTCCTCGAGATAATTCTGTTCCATTACTCACTCGTTCTGAAAAAGATCTCAAAGATATGAAGGTATGTGGGAATAATATTTAGGAAATAACTCCTTATCTAGAGAGAAATGGAACAATGGGGATCAGCAATTGTATCTCTTCAAAATAATATGAATACGCTTGTTGAAAAAGTTTCAAATATTATGGATGATATTGAGCATCCCAAACCAACTGTTCCTGAAGAAACGAAAAGAGATGAGAAAGCTGAAGAAACCATGAGACCTTCGGCACACAATTTGAACAAAAGCGAAACCCTTGGTGATTACTTGGAAGAGTTCAAAAAGAATATCACTGGCTATCTTGACTCTGTTATCAGTCAAAATCAAACCATCATAGAAGAAAATCATAAACTT
>PJUD01000978.1_pt1 | contig 10685 bp, 16 predicted proteins | sample 1512341 | NCBI WGS metagenome assembly PJUD01 (sample SAMN08177675, study PRJNA422409) | Feces metagenome, whole genome shotgun sequencing project. | isolation source: Chicken feces (3) enriched on wood chips: beechwood xylan treatment | host: Gallus gallus | place: USA: Madison | collected 2015-01-15 | reverse complement strand
TTTTTGATCATGGATATTCGATCATTTAGACAGATAAAAGTGAAGCATGAAGAGCAAGTATATCAAGAGACATTGGAATTTTTCAAAACGATTCCTTTGACAAAAGAATGGTCGAATATGAGCTTGATAAATTTGTTGCGTCAATGCAAGACTCTTCATCTGACAAAGAATAATGTTGTGTATAATATTGGCGATCCGATCGACTGTGTATATTTCATAAAACAAGGAGAAATTGAGATTGGAAAAGATGCAACAATAGAATTGGATAGTAATGAATTGCTTCCAAGACAAGATATCAATAATAGAGGAACATTGAATTTTGATCGAATAAATATGCTGTCTGTGAACTCCGCTTGGAAGAGAAAATTCAATCAAAAACATACTCAACAAGTAAAAGTGGCTTTGATCAGTGCAAATCAAACTTTTGGAGAAGAAGAGTTTGCTCAAAAGAAACCTACAAGACAATTCCGAGCTGTTGTTAAATCAACTTCTGCTGAATTATTATATGTTTCATTTACGGTATATTTTGTTGATTTTCAACAACTAAACTTCATAGAAATTGATTGAGAATGCAAAGAATCCAGAGAAGTTTCTTGAGAAATTATCAACCAACAGTTCCAAGAGCAAATGGAGACAAAGTTTTGAGACTGATGTTGTTGAGATCACTCAGAATAATCCTTCAGCAGATGAAATGCTTCGAGAAAAGGAAGCCAAGAAGAAGCCTTACATCAACTTATTCAACGTATCTGGCTTCAAAATGCAAGATGCTCAAGATCGCAAAAGCTCTATTATCACAAATTTGACTACTCACCAAACTTCTGAAGATGTCCTTCCAGGAACTCCGAACAATAAGCTTGTTAATCAAAAAGATAACAAGAGAGGATCAACAAAAGATCTCAATACGATGATTCAATCAATTAGTATTTTTAACCTTGCTAAAAGCACTACAACTAGTCCAAAATCCCTATCACCTTCCAAAGGAATGAAAAGAGTGACTACTTCTCATATATTTACAGAAGGCAGTATCACAAAGACTACAGCTCCAGGAAGTATCTTACATGATGTTTTTACGCCAAAGAGAGGGGGTCAAATAAGCTTCAGTCCTCGTATCTCTCCAATTAAAAGTCCTATTTCATCACAAAATATGTCGCCAAATATATCTCCTTCAATGTCACCTGAAAATTCCTTTATCATCAATAAAGGAGGGTCGAGGATGAGCACTTATTCGCCTTTCAATCTGAAGCCAAAAACTGCATCAGCAGCTGGATTAAATTTTTCGAGCTTATCTCAGGAGCAATTTGAACAAACAACAACGATAAAAGTGTTTCCAAAGACGCTTGTTTCATCAACCAATTTATTGTTTACTGAAGAAAAACAAGTTTTACAAATTGAAGATGGTTATGATCCGAAAATACTCCATACTAAACTCGGTCTGACTCGCATTCTTAATGAAAAGCCAAAGACTCCTAGTCACAATCGCTATCCTGCTCACCTTATGGTTAAAAGTCCCACAATAGCGTCAATGAGGACAAAAGAGGAGTTGGTAAAGGACGGAAGCTTTAAAGATATGTTTACTTTACTAAATGCTCCAAAGATAAAGGTGAATAATGCATCGCCAAAAGTGATTATGAGCATCAAAAAGAAGATGAAATCTCATAATAATTCTTTGTCCACTACATTTTCTCAAGCTCTTTTCCCTCCTCAATTTTCCACAACAACAGCAATGACAATGATGACTACTTCAGAAGCGTCTCAGAGTCTGAAGAAAATTCCAAAAGAATCTGTGACTTTTAAGAAGAGTCAGAAAAAACGAGCGAACTTATCAGTCAAAATTGATAGAAAGTTTAATGTTGGTACTCTAGAATCCATGGAAACTCAAATGCAAGATTTTGAAAAACCCACCGGTCATGGTGAGGTGATGTCCTCAAATAATTAGGAAAATTTTTGTTTAATGTTTCATACGAAATGTACTTTATTTGTATTGTGTTTTGTGCTTTTTCCAGTCATTTTATTTCTTTTCTCTTATGACTCTATTTTTTGGTCTCAACAAGGAAGAATATCTCGTAATTTTTTGAGCCAATTTTGATTTACTACCAAAGAAAGTTTTTAAAGTTTATTTTGGCCCTAATTGCAATGTCGCTGAAATTTCTGAACGATCAGCACCAGGAAGATATTCCGGGCAATTCCCCTCAATTTCTACTAGATAACGAACCAAATATGGGCATTTTCAAAAACAAGGCTTTAACTTCTCTGACATGGTCAATTTTGTTCTTTGCGCTCAACATTTTCAATCTTTTTGCTTGTATCTTTTGGTTTAGTATCCACCAAGGACCAGCAGGCTTGATGTACCTTTTTGCACTAGTGATAGAATACCTCATGTTCTTTGAGGTGATTTTCAGAATTGTTCTGAGAATATTCTCACCGCAAGCTTATGCTAATTTGAATCTTCTTCATGCTGGAAAGCAAGATGGCTTTTGGACTTTTGTCGTGTTGTTTATTGGCTCTTTTCCAGTGTTAACTTTGGATAATATCATTGGAGGAGAGTATAATGAAGATGATGATTTCATATCATATTTCATTATCCTAAAAGTCTTGAGATGTTTCGAGATTCACAGAGTGTTGACAAAGCTAGAAGAAACTCTGTTTTACAAGAAATTCAAGACTCTAATTTTTATCAAGTTTCTGATGAATTTCACCTATGTTCTATTGATCACTCATATTTCAATCTGCAGTTGGCTACTCATTGATAGAACTCCACAAATTCGTATTTCGATGCCTGGAACTAATCCTCACAATCCTTTCAAAGATAGTAATGTTGGTGAGGGTTTCTTTCATTAACATAAAATAGATCTTCCATATTTTCAAAGAACAAATTTGACACAAGCTCCAGCATCAATAAAATATATTGATTCATCAGTATGGGCAGTGAGTACATTGACAGGATGCAGTTTTGGTGATGTTACTCCTCGTACTGTGAATGAAATTCTGGTTTCTTTGGCAGTATTTTTGACAGGAACCATTTTGCTTGCTATTGTGTTTTCCGACTTTGCCTCTTTAATGTATCTTTTAGATATTGAAAAAGATCTTGTTAAGTAAGAGGGATTATTGATAATATTTATCTGAGAAAAATAGGCAAAAGATGCATCAAGCATTGAAACTTTGTAAGATATTACAAGTCCCAAGAGAATTAAGAGTGAAAGTTCAATCATTTTATTTCTTGGATAAAGAAGGTTTTGCACAAAGTAATTTTTCCTTTGAAATGAATTGAGACAATGTCAATAGGTCAATATCTACCAGCGGTAAAAAACTTACCAAAATCGCTTCATATTGATATTATTCTCTGGTTAAATCGTGAAATGATCAATAGAGTCAATATTTTTAATTTTGGCTCTCCTTCGTTTGTTGTATCTGTTGCCAAGGTCTTGTGTCCCAAGATTAGTATGGAAGGAGATTATATCATGAAAGTGGGTGAATTTGCAGATCAGATGTATTTTATCAAATTCGGAGAAGTAGAAGTCCTTGCAAGTGATAACAAGACAAGAATTGCTATCTTGAGAGAAGGAGCTTATTTTGGAGAAATTGGCTTATTGTTGACAGGAAAAAGAACAGTGAATATTCGAGCCTTAACTTTCTGTGTGTTCCAAGTTATTAATAAAGAGGATTTTGATGCTTTAATGGAGGACTACCCTGAACAAAAAGACTTTTTGTCGAAGGTCGCCTCACAAAGAATAAAAATTTCAAAACCTGAAGATCTCATAAATTCAGCAAATCTAAATGAATCAAGGGGAGTGGGCGAAGTGATCCAAAGACGCCCATATTCAATCAAAAACTTTGTTCTCGAACCTGCAAGAATTGCTGGTGTTGAATCTTCTGGAATCAGAGATAAATTGAGAAAGATGAAAAGGGAACTGATTCAATCATTTCAAAGCTGGCTGTGCAAAAATAACGAACTTTTGGAAACTGAAGATTCTGGTTTCTTAATTGTTCCTATGTCAAAGTAAGAGGAAATGATATGAATTAAAATAATTTTTTTAGATTTTCTGTATTCTGGTCATATGCAATAATGTTTGCAGCAACATATTTCTGTGCAATAGTTCCATACAGTATCTCATTCCAAACTCCAATCAAAGGAGATAATCCAGGCTTTTGGTATACTATCGACATTATCTGTGTGTTGATCTACTTTTTGGATATTGTTGTCAGAATGAATACCGCAATAAAAACCAAGTAACCGAATATTTTTTGAATAAAAAATAATATTCTCTCAAGGTTGTCATATATCACAAATAAAGCTTATATAAGACAAAATTACATTAATGGAGCTATGGTGGTTGATGTCATTGCATTCCTTCCAGTAGATTATATTTTACTTGCTTTGGGTGTTCCGATTCTCTTTATTGCTTGGACTCGAGCTTTGAGGCTACTAAAGGTTCCCAGAGCAATCCAACTTGCTTTCAAGGTCCATGTTGATTCAGCAAAGAAGAATAAATATGCCAGATTATACATCTTGTGCATGTTTTATTTGATGCTCAATCACATTGCTGCTTGTATCATGCACTCTATTTGTCAAGCCGCATATAAAGATCATCATGATACTGATAAAGCTGATTTGGTATTTATTAAAAAAAGAAAAATATTTATTAATTCGAATAGTTTGATGCAAATACTCGTTTAAATCGAGTTCAAGCTCCTTTGATAGATCAACCAGCTCCTGTAAGATATGCAACATTTATATATTGGGCTTTGCAAGTGGCATCATCAGGAGCTTATGGTGATATTAGCGCTATTGCTCCTTCAGAGAAAGTGTTTGAAGTTCTGGCCTTGCTTTTATTCAGAGTGTATTTCGCCTTCGTTGCTGCTGAAGCTGCCAATATTGTGTCTGCTGGATATGGTGCTTATGCTGACAATTTAGAAAAGAAAAAAGTTTATGAGCAATGGATGAGAGATATGAAATTATCAAAATCGATTGTTCAGAGAGTGAGAAAATTTAATGATTATATTTGGAATGAATATCATGGACTCAATACAGATGAAATTTTGAATGAATTGCCAAGCACCACAAAACATGATATTCACATGTTCCTATTAAAAGAGTAAATAAAATTATTATGAATTTTATCTCACAATGATCAAAAGTATATTGAGTAAAACAGATTATTTCCCAAAGAATGAAACAGGATTATGGGCGAATATTGTGAAATACTTCAGATTTGTGAATATTACCCAGGGCGAATATGTGTTTAAAGCTGGAGAAACAGTAGAAGCTATCTATTTTATTTTAGAAGGAAATATCTTGCTTCTGAGTCCTGATGAAAAATCAGCTATTGCTCACCTCGGTAAAAATGATGTTTTTGGAGAATTATTTGCCTTGGAAGGAAATATCAAAATTAGAACAGTATTTGAGAGAATTGAGAGCTGTTATTAATATTTAAAATAGAAGAATGCACAAGCAACAGCAAATACATCTTTAGCAGAATTATCAATTGATGATCTGAAGAAAATCTGGGAAGAATATTCGATTGTCAAACAAAATGTAAAAACATAATGAAAATATTTTTTGACAAAAAATAGTTGAAAAGACATGCAATGAAAACAATGGGAAGAAATGGGAGTGCCAATATTTCTGATGAAGTTGATGACATCATTCTCAAAGGTATTGAGCTTGATCCTCATCCAGATTGGCATAAAGAAAATATCTCTCCAGAAGAATCAAAAGAAGACAACATTTTTGCAACCTACAAACCAAAGAAGAGTCTCCCCTCATTTTTCCAAGAAAGTCAATTAGATGAAGAGTCAATTCGATTAGAGAAAGGAAAGCCCGATTTAGAATGGCTACATTCTCCTATTCAAAAACGTCCTGCTGAGAATTTGACCATTCACACAGAAGTCGAGAAAGATTTTCAACTTTTTGGAGATGATAAGATGTCTGCAGATCGACTTCAGAGTGCCACTGGTGCGAGAAATGAAGCCGAGCATTATAACTCTCAGCTTGATAAAAATATATCAAGAATCTCAGCAGCAGCAGCAGCAGCAGCTGCAGAACATCATCATCCTTCTTCTTCGGCTCCAAAAGAACAAAGAATTCCAAATTTAGAAATTGAAATTCAGAATCCTATGTCTGGTATGCTGAAAAGAGGAGCACTGCCATTCAAAAATGGATTGAAGTATAGTCAAGATCAATTTAGAAAGATCAGAATTATAGCAGTAAATCTTGCCTTGCTTTACAATCTAATCTACCTGCCCTTGAATGTCTCTCTTGAAGAAGCTGAATTTAAAGGGATTTTTATTGCAATTGAAGGAGTTTTATTTATGATGTATGCCTTGAATTTCTCAGTGAATTTTGAAGACTATCGTAGCAAGAAAAAAACTCCTGCTGACGCTGAAGAAGATTTATTCAAGGTGAAAGCGAACAGATCAGACAAGAATAGTTATCAAATGAAGGAGCAAAAATATAATACAATCACCAAAACAAGCCTCCTTGTGGACTTTCTATCAATCATTCCTTTTGGTTTGATACTTGAATTATCAGGAGTGGAAGCGAGAAAAACCAATTTCTTTTTGATTGTCCTTCAGTTTATCAGAATTTTGAGTTTACCAAGAATTTCATGGGTTTTCCATTTGGATTTCTTCAAGAGATGGTACGCCTTTGGCAATATCTCTGTCATTCTCTTCACCTATATGATCATGAATCATATTTTTGCTTGTCTTTTCATCGTGATGGCCAACACAAAAACTGACTTTAACGACACCTGGCTTGCTAAAATTCCTGCTCCTCAGTTTGATTATCCAAATAACGTTCGAGAGGTCTTGGATGCTGATCAAGGAACGATTTATCTTCATGCTCTTTATTGGTCTTATGTTACAAGCTCACATATTGGTGTTGGAGATGTGGTCGGAATCAACAGTGGAGAGAAATATTATTCAAGTTTTGTCATTTATGTCTCAGTGATCATGTACGCTTTCCTTTTCGGAAGTTTAGCATCTATTGTTGAAGATTTTATCCCAGAATTCCAACGAGTGTTCCAAAAAAATTATCGATATGTGCTCGAATACGCAAAAACTTCGAAATTGGAAAATTTCGTCGAAAAAATTCATGTAAGTCGAATTTTTCAGGGGGATATTAATTTTTACAAATAGAAATATTATAATTATATTTGGCTGAAGGATAGAGGAGTGAATGAAGATGAATTATTGAATGCTCTACCAAGATCAATAAAATACGACATATTTTTGTTTAGATACAATAACACCATTCGAAGTTCTCAATTCTTCAGAAATTCTTTGAATCTCTTTGATCAAACAATCTATTACTCCTTCTGCAAATATTATCAAACAGAGATTTATTTGGAGAATGACTCTATTATTACTTCTGGGCAAAAAATGAATGATATTTACTTGATTTTGGATGGAGAAGTTGAAGTGATACAAAATGAATCCTGGCTCATGGAGACCCAAAAATTAAGACCTGGTGATTATTTTGGAGGTCTTCTTCAAAACAAAATTCAATCTCAAGATCTTAAAGCCATGTAAGTGAATTGTTGATATTTTGATCTGAGATTTTTAGAAAAATAACAAGGGTAGCAAAGATAGAACAGAGCAAATTTATTCAATTAATGGAAGCATATCCAGAATGGTACATTCGTCTTGTGAAGCAAGAGAAAGTGGGTCAGACCATTCGAATGTTTGTCAATAGATTAAAAGGGGCTGTCTATAAGAAGAAGCTGGCAAGTCTAAATAATGGAAAGAAACTGAAGGGAAAATCTCGAACATTGAAAGATTTTAAACTTCAGATCACTCGAAAGGCCAGTTTACTCAAGACAGGTTTGATTGAATTGAAACAATTCTCAAAAAGTCAAGCAAGTTCTCCTTCAAAATTCCGTATTTCACCACCTCATGAAAGGGGAATTGGATCACACTCAGTCATTTCTTCAACAACAAACCAAGGCGAAAAACCTCTGATAAAAACCAAGAAAATTGGAGACCAAACTACGACTGAGAAGAAAGAAGTCCCTCTGGGATCTACTGAAAATATCGAAATTTTAGACTTCCCCAAAGATGATGAAATTTTGAAAGATATTAGTAATAGGCCAAGCAGCAATAGCCCCCCAAAAAGTCAGTTTTATCAAGCAGAACCTGGACAAAAAGAGGATGCCAGAGAAGCTCCTAAAAGAACTCTTTCATGGAATGTCATACCCTCAGATAAGAATGCTGAACCAAAACAAAATTTCTCAGCTTTCGTTATCAATAAAAATAACACTTCTGTTGTATCTTCTGATGCTGTGCCCATGAGTTTGGTGCCAAATGTCTTCTTGCAGAAAAAGCTAGACGAGAATCAACAGAGACTGAAATACTTTATTCATCCAGAATCTAATATAAAATACTTGTATGAATTTATTCACACTCTGATAATTCTTTATTCAAGCTTTGGAGTTCCAGTTTATGTAATTATTTTTTTGGAAAGCAATCTTTAATATTATAGGTTTGTTTTGATTTGAAGCCTGATGCAACATTTATCATTCTGGAAGTCCTCACTTTGATTGGACAAATTTTGTATGTCTTTTTACAAACAAGAACCGCCCAATATTTCCATGAAAGACTCACCCTAGACTACCAAATTATACTTCGATCTCTCCTTGAAAAGGGCCTTATTGTCGAACTCATCAGTCTCATCCCTCTCAATCTGATCCTCGGAATCGCACAAGTGAAACAGCCGATCTATATTATTGGTCTTCTTCGAATGAATAGAGTGATCTTGATAAAGAAATTGCCTTATGAATTCGGACTTTTTGCAACAAAATGGCTCAAGATAACCTCCCACCTCAAAGTCATTAGACCCGCTTTTTACCTCGCATTTGTTTGGCATTTTACCTCTTGTTTATGGAATTGGTTCTTATTATTTGATATCGAGAATCAGTATGAGCAAAATTGGTACAACGTGTTGGCCTTGGATGAAGCAACCGTCTGGCAGCGTTACATTCTTTGCTTGTTATTCACTATGAACATCGCAACGACAACAGGATATCCTGAGCTGATCATTTACAATAACTACGAGAGATCTCTTTGGATTTTGTATGTGTACTTTGGAGATGCGTTATTCGGGCTCACATTTGCTTGGTTCGCAGTTAGTGCTAGCACTCTTCCTGATAAATTCAACTACGTCTTTGACCGTATTCGGCAAATGGACTATGTTTTGCAAAAAGACCAAATCCCTCCAAAGTTGAGAAATAAATTAGAAGATCACTTCGCATACATTGTCGAAACTCGAGATCAAAATAAATCTTGTCTTGATGCCCTCTCTGGCTTACTTCCAGTCAGCACCGTAAAGAAGAGATTCTTAAAAAAAAAATAATTTGTTTTAGTTGAAAGATATGGAGTTTGTGCAAGCAAGATGTTTAAATTCAATTCCTTTAGTTCAAGAATTTAAACATAACAAGATGTTTTTGAATGAAGTTGTCAAGAATCTAAAGCCTGCTATCTATCTTCCAGAAGATTATATTACATCTAGAGTAAAAAGTTTTAATGGCACTGTAGTAATCAAAATTTAGAATGAGTATGGAGCAGAGATGTATATAATTGCACAAGGAACAGTCCATATGTTATCACCAAATGAAAAGAAGGTTTTGTGTGTGTTGGATCAGGACTCATACTTTGGAGAATTGAGTTTATATGTGAACACCAAAAGATTGACATCATTTGTGTCAGCAACATTCTGCTTGATTTACATCCTAGACAGACCAACTTTAAATAACATCTTAAAGGCTTTCCCTCAGTTAGACTCAACATTCAAACGTTTTGGTAAAAAAAATGGTGGGTTGTGAAGAAAATTAACGAATTTTTTAGCACAATATCGAATTGATCAATGTTTAATAGAAGGCAAGAATAGAAGAGATCAATTACAACAAGCATATGCAACTCTCGGCTCTAAAGATATAAAGAGAAATAAATTGATAACTCATAAGGAAGAGATAGCAGAATTATTAAAGGCCTCAGAAATCGTTCAAGGTGAGGGAAAAGATGAAAAATTGACTCCGCATTTCCAAGATTTCTCAAAGCCGAAAGTCAAATCCCGATTATTAATAACTTTACCACAAAAAGAAGAAGAGGATGATAGAAAAGGTAATAATTGTTTATCGAGGTTTTTTATTGATCTATGAATAGATGAGGAAGAGAGTATGTCGGATATCAGTTCGATTCTTGAAGAATATGTAGACGATGAAGAGATGGAGAATAAAGATATTGATACAAAGAAAAGTTCATTTAGAAGAAAAACCCATATAAGAGAAAGAAGATATAGTCGGCTGAATATGGGCAAAGAAAAGAGTGTTTCTAGATCAGCTGGACTTACCCTTCGTTGGGGTATTAATATGGATTAATAATGGTGTGTATGTGTATATATTTTTTGTTTCAATAGTTTCAACTCGTAGAGTTTTCTTATGATGAGTGGACAAATTTATGTTGATAAAAGATTTAAAACTGTCAAAATCTCATTTTTAAGGAATTTTCTGGTGGAAAGATAAGAATTAAAAAAAATTCTTTCTGAATTTTCGATAATCCAAGATGATTTGATGACTTTTGTGGATGTCAAATGAGACAAGACTCGAAAATGGAAATTTTTTTTTTTAAAAAAAAAATTTTTTTAAACCATTTTTCACTTATAAAAAAAAAAAAATTAACAATTTTTTTAA
>PJUD01000977.1_pt1 | contig 10703 bp, 15 predicted proteins | sample 1512341 | NCBI WGS metagenome assembly PJUD01 (sample SAMN08177675, study PRJNA422409) | Feces metagenome, whole genome shotgun sequencing project. | isolation source: Chicken feces (3) enriched on wood chips: beechwood xylan treatment | host: Gallus gallus | place: USA: Madison | collected 2015-01-15 | reverse complement strand
TGTGGATTCCACTGTTGTCATACATATTGTTGTGATCCTCCTCTTGATTTTATTCCTGAAGAAGATTGGTTCTGTAAGTTCTGTGAAGAACGCAGAAGAAGACCAACTGAAAGAAGTTCTTCTAGAAGAAGACAAACTAATGAAAGATCCAATAATAACAATAACCAAAATCAAAGAACAACTCGCAGATCTGCAAGAAATGGAGGAGGACAGTCCTTGCTTCAAAGATTATTCTCGATCGCTAATAGAGAAAATAATCATGAACCTGATTCAGAGTTGATCCAAGAAATCAGTTCTGATCATAGCGCTCATCGTTCCGCAGAAAGTGTTGACTTGGATGAAACAACTAATCAATATCCAGCAGAACCTCGCCCCTCAAGAAGATTAAATAGATTACAAAGAAACAATCGTGCTGTTGAAAACCCAGAAGAAGATGATGAAGAAGAGGAGGAGCCTGTTCGTCCTCGAAGACTCAATAGAGCTGCTTCAGTGATTGGAGAAATTGAAGAAGAGTTCAATTCCAACTCCGAAGAACCTCCTTTTTCAACTGCTCGTTCTCGAAGATATGCCACTAGAAATAATCCAAATCAAAATAGCACTCGAATGAATATTGAAACTGGTCCCATGAATCCAGATGATCTCAATCAATTCCGTTACTCCCTTAGAAGTCATGGAAGATCTAATAACTATTCTAGAATAGACTAATGGAGACTTTGTTTGTCAATATCTTGTAGTTTAATAAACTTTTTGTTGAGTATTTGTATTAGTTAGTGTGTGTGAATATGGTTTGACGGTTGGTATGTTTTATTTCATCATCAAAAGTATAATTTATACTATGTTTAAAAATATCCTTTTCTATTTGTCTATTTTCAGCAACAAATAGAATCATAAAAAACATACTTCAAAATTAAATATATTCCATTTTACCATATCCAGCTTGACTATCATAACAGAACCAATTGTAAGAGGGTTCTGCGTTTCTGGCCAAAACTTTTGTGAATTCTTGAGAACTGACACTTCCCACAACAGAGTATGATGGGCAATATTGAACTCCATAAAGTCTTGCAAAATTTCTAAAAAAAAAAGAATTAGAGCCATCATTGTCATGAATTTACCTGAGAGTTGGTTCGACAGTATCGTTGAATCTGAACTTATTTCTTGTGTAAAAATCTTTTCCAATTTCCACAATTTTGTCGAGGACTGATTCGTCAGGATTATAAGGATCATATATTAAATTATTCTTTTGTGCTTCGTACATCATCACAATTGCGTAGTAGACAATTGACTTGCCCTTGATGTTTGGATTCAAACATTCCTCCAAAGATTTGCAACTCACACTAACCTCTTCAAATTCGGCATTCTCTTGCTTTGCGCTTTCTGCTTCTTGATTTTCACCGCTCAAAACCTCAACCTTGGGCTTGATTCTTCTATACGCAAAGTCTTTTCCGAGATTAATCCAGACGAATCCATACAAACCGCAGCAGTTCAAAATATACAAAGGCTTATTCAAATGTGTAGCAAGTTTATCCCATAAAATCATCTCTTGGAAATTGGTAGTTGAAACTGCAATAATGTCAAAATCTCTCAACAAGTTGCTTTGTCCTTCAACTGTTTGCTGATAAATTTCATTTATGTTTAAAATAGACTTTGCTTCAATTTGTGAATAAGGATTCATTTCATTAAACTTTTGCTTTAAAACTTCTCCTTTCACTTTTCCAATGTCATTGGGGCTCAACATAAAGTTTGTTCCAACATCATCTTCAGTCACCTTTCCGTCATCAAAAATAGTCACATTTGCTCCATCAAGAATAATATTTTTCATAAATTCAGTAATCACTCCGTTCATTGGGCTTAATGCGATTCTTGACTTCATCAGTTTGAGAGCAACTTCAGCAGTCAATGCTCTGATAGTTCTATCATATCTCTCATCTTGGAGTTGATTCTCCTTTTCTTTGTCGTCCACTTCCATCTTTTATATTTGTATCCCGCAAACAAATATTTCGAATTATTTAATAACTTTAGACCAAATCTTATTCTTTATCTTTATCCTTATCTTCAAAAAATTGTCTTATTTGCCCATTCCAATTTAATAAAGACAAGCAAGAAAATTTTTTATTAGAAATGAGAGAAAAAATGTCATTCCAGCTTAGATTTTTTACTATTTTAGTTTGGAAAATCAAAAATTAAGCTGAATTTTTGTGTAAATTTTACCATAAAAATTATTTTTGAATTCTTTCTGCTCACGACAGATTTTAGAGAATTGTTTGGGATTTTAAATTTTTTTCCAGAAAAATCTTGCAAAAAAAAATCTCTCATATTTTTCTCCAAAATTCTCATGAAGAATAAACATCACACAAACTTTGAGAAATACCTCCAAAAAAACATGTGTATTCACAGCCATTTTTGAATTCATTTGAAAAACCTCATGCAATAAATATCTCTGTCAAGCCTTGTCTTGAAACAAAAATTTGCCTTTCTGAAAGGAAGAAGCTATTTTTAAAGTGAGATTTTAAAGTTTGAAGTAAAGGGGGATTTAATTGAGATTTTTCAAAAGTTGTTTGGAGATCTGTGATTCTCAAGAACAAAAAATTTTTTTCAAAGAAAAAAGTTGAAAATTTTCTTCAATATCTCATTGGGTTGATCTTTTTTCCGATAATAAAACCCTTCATATTTCTCACAGTAAAGCTAACTTAAATTTAATAAAAATTTCAGTTTCTTAAAACTAATTTGTTTTGGCGATGGATAACATTGGTGAAGACGAAGAATTAAATATCATCAAGCAAAAGTCCGATGAGCTTGTATAACTTGGTGTTTAAACTTTTCATGATTTGTGTTTTAGGAAAGAATCTACAAGAATATGGAGCATATAAAAAGAGAAAACGTTCTCTTTGAAGCATATCTCATCAGAAACGGTATGGACCCCAATATTGTTATGAATGAGGATAAAGACTTCCTCAAGGCCCAACAAAAGGGAAGTCGTAAAAAGTTCGAAACTCTTTCCAGAGAACAGAAATACGAAATTGCCAATCAGGAAAGTGATGCTTTGAAAAAGAACATTGAGGACGGTAGAATGCGTTCAGATTCCATCTTGGAAACTCTCAAGGCTATCCTTGAAGAAACTGATATGGCTATTACTGAAATTAGAAAAGATGCTTTCGATTTCCAAAGAGAAATTTTAATTGGTAAATAGGGACTTTCTTTCAGTCTAACTAATCTTCATTTTAAGGTGGTGAAAATAGTAGAACTGGTAAAATTGAAGCAGAGAAAATCGAAAAGTATAGAGAAGAAAAGTTGAAACAAAAAGATGCTTTGATCAATAAATACAAGGGCAAGAAACAATCTCTTATCAACCAAATCCTTAAAACTGAAAACCAAATCAAAAAGAAGGATGAAATGGGTGATGACTTGAAATTCATTGATTTCCATCAACTGCAAATCGATAATAAAAAATACGTTAAAGAAATTGATGAGAAAAACAGAAAGTTGCTTACTCTCAAATCATCTACAGGAAAAATCGTTACTCGTCTCATTAATGAAAAGAAGAGATTGAATTTCGAAGTTGAACAAGGAAAGAAATATCAAGCCGAAATCACTGAAAAGAAGAATAATATCAAGAACTTGCAAGAAGTCATATCTTCAGTTGAAGAAGAAAAGAAAAAGGAATATGAACTCTTGTATAGATTGAGAGGACAAAAAGAAAGATATCAAAAGGCTCCTCAAGTAATTCTAGCAAATTCTCTCAAAAATCTCATTCATTTCTAGACATTCAAATATATCAAAAAGAAGGAAGAAAGTCAAGACATACAATACCAGATCAAAAACTTGCAGAGAAAGATCGAAATTGCCATGTTGAGTTACGAAAAGGCCAGAAAATTCTTGAATATGCCAGATTTCCAGAGCCAATCGCAATATTTTGAAAATCAAATACAAGAAGAGGATGACTCTGATTCTGATAAAGAGGATAAGAAAGATAAAAACTAGGCGGCGTAATACTTGATTGTATGTTTTTTTTTTTTGCGTCATCATCCCTAAATCTAAATCAATTGGGGATAAAAATTTATAAATAACTGAAATTGTCTCTGGCATTCACTTTTTTACCATCATCTCTCTCAAAATTTTCTCAAAACTTTAAATTACTACTATATATAAAATAAAGATCATACTAAATGTATATACAATAACAAAATAAAATAAAAACGAAATTATATATTAAATTCTAGATACAATAACAAGAACAGTCTTTTGCTCTGTATTTCAGATTAGTTATGTTTAATTTGATCGAGGATTTCATTATTTGAGATGAAACTAACATCGGCAATTTTCTGTTTTCCAAACTCATCATCATCGACTGAAAAACTCATCATTTCATCTTGTCCATTTCCGAGTCCTAGGAAACTCTTTTTGATTGGAGATTCAAGCTCTTTTTGAAGTCCAACCTGACCTTGGAACCCTTCAATAAGCCCTCCACCATTTTGATTTCTCATTAAATCCTCATTTTGATCATCAGCAAGTCTTGCATTTTTTTGTTTTCTTAATCTTGTGGCATTCTTGTCTTTGTTTTCGACTCTTGCATCGAAAATGAGTTTTCTTCTCTCAGAGACATAATCAAGAGGGTTACTCACTGATCTTTTCAATCTCAAAACTGGCTTAATACTAGGATTCTTCTTTCCGGACTCGAGCTTTCTCAGAATATTTTTTGCAAAAGTTGATCCCTGAATATTTGTGTTGACATATAAATCTCTTGCCAAATTCAACAAGAAAAACTTGCACTGCTCTTTAGAGAAATCATAAACATTGTTTTTGCTCTCTTGATTAGTTGAAGCCTGATGTGGTCTATGTCTATCCTCTTCTTCAACTTCTTCCTTACCACCTTCTAAAAAGCTGACATTCACTTGCTTTCCATCATCTTCTTCTTCCTCCGCAGGTTTTTTTATTTGTGGACTTGTTTCAATGTCTATCATTAACTTATTACTTATTTGCTTGAATTTTTCATAGTTTGGCAGGAAAGTTGAAGTTGTCTTCACGTGAGCAGAGTGCTTTTTAGTCACCAGATCAAGATATTTGTGATAATATTCCTTGTAGAATTCAAGAGTGTAGAAAACCTTTTGTGATTTCTCCTCGTGTCTTTTGTTTGATTTTATCAAAATCTCATTTGTCGCTATTAATTGCATTCTTTCCCTTTTGAGGCTATCTGCTTCTTCAGAAACAAGTCTATTATTGATCATTTCATATGAAAGTCTTTTTCTCAATAAATCCAGCTCCTTCTCTAAACTAAATAAAATTAGATGATCTTATCAGTTCACATCCAAACTTTCTAATTTTTTCAGCAGCTTTAGGATCAACACCATGAGGCTGAACTGCAGGTGGGTTTAATTTAGAAACAATATTCTCTTGGATTTTCTTTGCTTTTGCCAAGTCCAGTTTTGGAACTTGTTTTTTGTGACTGCTATCATGATTTGTCACCACACGATCCGGAAATGGTGATGTATCACTATCATTATCATTCATCAATACTCCTTGAGGTGGAACAAAATCCAAAATATCTCCATCAGAATAATTCAAATCTCCTCCTTTATTCATCATTGCTTTTTTTTCAAAATTTAGTTCAAATAACCCCTTAAATTATTACCACCAAACTTCATTGGAAAATTCATTGGACTTGAAAATGTTGCTCTTATCTTGGATAATTCACTTGTTAAACTCTAAATAAATGAATAAATAATCTCTCCTCTCTCGTTGGTTACAAAGTTAATTGTTGCTAATTCTTGTTTTTCAACTTGGATTTTATTCAATTCTTTCGAGACTTTGGCCAACATTCCATGAAGTGAATCCATTTCATTATGCAACTTTAAATTTTGTTCACTGGGTGCCAAAACCTATTATAAAAAATTATTATTACTTTTATAAATCACTTTGAGTTGTACTTCTCGGTATTTAATGACGACACCTTCTTGTTCAGTCAAGGGTTTGATTTTTTCTAGTTCCTGGATTGCATACTCTTTGTCTTGAAGCAGTTTTCGCAGGTCATGAATTTTTTCCTCTAATTCTGCCATTGCTTCAATTCCATGTCTTTGTGACTCTTCACAGATCTGTTCACTAATGAGCGACTATTTTCACGTGTGAGAAATAAATCAGTATTTAATATTTCCATACCTTGCTTTGGGCAATATTTCTCTCTTTCTTTACTTTTTCAATGATTTCAAGAAGTTTAGTGTTTTCTTCTTGGAGTTGATCGACCAGAAGTTGTAAACCCTTTACATTTTCTTTACTGAGGGTATGATCAATGGTGCTTGCAGTTGTATCATTATGACTCGCGCTTTTCAGCTTCAAAAGTGCTTGTGATTGCTGGCTTGTCGAAATTCTCAAAGCCTCTTTGTTAATTCTCACAACTTGTTCAAGATCTTGAATATGTTCTTGAAGTTGTTGAACTTCTTGCTGTAAAAAGTTTATTTTTGTCGACTGACGAGTATTTTGAAATTCAAGAGGATCGGTCTGAAGAAGAAACTCGGTCATTTTATGGAAAAGTTTTATTATCAATAATTAATAGCGGCTTTACTCTTTTATAAACTCTTTTCCTATTCATATATATCGTGATTAAACCAAACTAAATAATTCATCTCAATTAAGTATCTTATATTCTGAATCATTTCAACATTTTCCCTCCTTCTAATAAACTCGATTGAGGTGTGTGTTATAATTTAGAAACGATAAATTTATCAAGATTCTCCATTTCAATAGCAAATTTTCGAAGTCCATCACCTAATTTCTCATATGCTGCTGCATCTTCTATGGGAAAGAGAGTTAGGAAGTCTAAAAAAAATATTCACATACCATTTAACATCCATCTAAAGGTTTTTTCATCAGGAACTTCGATTTTATCATATTGATATTTTGGGAGGTCTTCAATTTTGCATTTTTTCAAAATTTGAACTCCTTCTTTTTTTGACAAATCTTCTAAAACAGAAGGACTGATTGTATGACGGTCACAACCACTAAGTTCAAGAACCTCTTCTGCTTTTCTACAATTTGCAACCAAAATTGATGTCTTTACGTTGAAAGTCTTGAAATATCTCCAAATATCAGCAACTCTCAACAGGCCAGGATGCTCTTCAATGGTATAATTTTTATTATGATTCAAAACCCACCAATCCTGAATTCTGGCAACATAAGGAGAAATCATTGTCGCTCCAGCATCAGAAGATGCAATTGCTTGAGCAAATGAAAACATCAACGTCATATTCACATGTATACCTTCACTCTCCAATCTAACCAATTATGTTGAAGAAAAGTTTCCTCATCAAAATATTACTCTTTTGCACACTGAATACCTTCCCAAGTTGAAGGGACCTTGATCATAAATCTTTCTCGACTGCATCCATTCTCTTCATAAAGTTTCGCCATACGACGAGCAGATGCCAGCATTCCTTCTTTATCATAAGCCATTCTCGGATCGAGTTGTGTTGAAACCCAGCCAGGAATGATCTTCAATATCTCAACACCAAAACTAACAGCCAATCTCTCATAAACCAATAATATACAATGTTTCTTTTCATTTTTGTTCAAATTTGCAAAAGATTGAGGAGAGTATTCAATTTTGACAGATTCAATAGCTTTCTCAATATGATTAGAGTATTCAGGATTCTGAGCGGCTTGTGAAATTAAAACAGGATTTGTTGTAACATCTTCAGGTTTGTATTTAGCAATGCTCTTGTATTCTGCAGTATCTGCAACAATTTTCGAATGCTCTCAAACAATCAGCAATTTAAAGAAAAAGTTTCATTACTTCTCTTAAACCTTCCAAAGCATTTCTTGTTCTCTCACCACTTTCCATTTTATAATATTATATAGTTGATTTTAAAATTATTTTCTAAACATTCATTCATTCAAATAATAAACATTCTACAGGGTTTGATATTTTGGAAGGATTTTTATTTTCTGTAAACCAAAATTGTTTTCTTGAGAAACTAAACTCCTCTTAGATTTGTGAGAGATCAGAATCATTAACTATTCTGTCAATCTAACTTTGAAATAGAATTTTCATCAAATAAATCAAGTTTGAGTGATAATTAGATAGTTTAGAATAGACGATTTAAAAATTTATTTTATTAATTTAGGGAGCATGTTACATCTGAATCTTTTGCGTCTGACAAGAACAAAACTCACTCTGTTTACGAGCTCTGGAAAGGCATTAAACCAAGGTTTATTGCTTGCTCAACCTAAATTGGCTGATCCTTTAAAATTCTTGGCCAAAAACCTTCACAATTCAAATCAGCTTGCATTCTTTGCCACATCCATGAGCTCTTCTTATAGTGGGTATAATGTTGACCAATCAGGAGAAAAGATCATGATCAACAACCCTTCTGAAATTAAATCAAAAAAAATTCTGACTGATCTTTTTGTCAAACCTAGAATGACACTTGCGGAATTCAGAAAGATCATCCCAATCTCAGATCAAGATTTTGAATCAAGTCTTCAAACTCTCGGAGTCTCCAATGACCCAGACTACATTATGAAGCAAGATGAAATGGAAATTCTCGCTCTCGAACATGACTTTTTAGTTATCACTAAAAGAGCAAGTAGAGAAGAGCTTCCTCTTAGACCTCCAATTATGACCATTATGGGCCATGTCGATCACGGAAAAACCACTCTTCTTGACTCTCTCAGAAATTCAAATATCGCAGAAGGAGAATATGGAGGAATCACTCAAAAAATCGGAGCCTTTATGGTCAAAACAAAGGAAGGAAAAACCATCACTTTCATTGATACCCCAGGACATGAGGCTTTTTCTAATATGAGAAAAAGAGGTTCATTATCCACTGATATTGTTATCCTTGTCGTTTCTGCTCTCGATGGTTGCCAACCTCAAACCTTTGAAGCTATTGAACATGCTAGAAATGCCGGTGTCCCAATTATTGTTGCCGTCAATAAAATCGATCAAGGTGGAAATCCTGAAGAAGTTGAAAAAGAGTTATATGATTATGGTTTAAATGTTGAACCTCATGGTGGAAATGTTCCTGTATGTTTTTTCTAGGTCTTTTTGAACTAACTAATCTTAATATAGGTTATTCATATTAGTGCAAAATTCAAGAAAAACATTGATTTACTTGAAGAATTGATTTTGTTTGAAGCTGAATTAATGGATTTAAGAGCCGATCCTACATGTGCAGCTGAAGGAATAGTGCTTGAAACCAAGAGAACTGCTGAAAATGAAACCAAAGCTTGCACAATTATTGTCCAAAAGGGAACCCTTAAAGTCGGAGATTTCGTTATTGCTGGATGCCAGTACGGGAGAATAAAGCAAATCAAAGATGATAAAGGAGTTTCTATGGAAGAAGCTCCTCCTTCATCAGCAGTTGAAATTGTTGGATTAAAAGATCTCCCAGATAACGGTGAAATGATCGTGGCTGTTTCCAGTGGTGAAAAAGCTAAAATTATTGCAACAAGAAGAAAAATGAACAGAGAAGCAAGAGAAAGATTGGAAAATCAAGAGCCAATCATTATGGGTCAAAAAATCAAGTTCAGTAACTGGAGAGAAAGAAGAAAGTTCCATTCTGGATCTAAAGAAATTATCATGGACAAAATGACTGACATTGAGAATACCATCAAAGAGAAAATTGATATCGCTAAGGAAAGAGATAGTTCTGAAGAAGAATTGTTAAGATTGGAACAAGAACTTGAGGCTCATTACCTTTACGTTCAAGAAATGGTTGAAGGTAGACAAGATGACGACACTTTGAAAGTCATCCTTAAGGCTCAAGATAAAGGTACTCTTGAAACTTTGGTTGATCAAATTAATAAACTTGCTTCTAAATATGAAGGTAACATTTATATATTTTGTGCAAAAAAAATCTTAAACCTCCCATAGCAAAGGTTGATATTCTTGATTCGGGAGTTGGAAATATTACTGAAGCTGAAATTCATGATGCTAAGCATTTTGGTGCTTTGATTTTGGCAATGGATGTTGTTTGCCCATTTGAACTTGGAAAAATGGCTCAAGCAGAAAAAGTCCAAATCAAATCTTACAAAATTATCTACGATATTCTTGATGAGCTGAGTGGTATTTTCAAGAGAGGAGGTTTGTCCAAGCCAGAAATCCAAATCCATGGAACAGCTAGTATCAAACAAATTTTCGAAATTAAGGCTGATAAAAAATCAAGTAATTCTCAACATAAATCATTCTAACCCAAATAGAGGAAGGCAAGAAAGTCGCAGGCATCATTATTAATACAGGCCAATTCACAAGAAAGTACAAATATAGATTGATCAGAGGAGGAAAAATCTTTAAAGATAATCTCGAAGTCTCAAGTTTAAAACACATGAAGTCAGAAGTCAATGAACTCAAAAAGGGTAAAGAGGGTGGTATCACTCTCTTTGATTTCAACACACTTATGGAAGGTGATCAACTTGAAGCTTATGAACTTGTCAAAGCTACCGAAGCCAAAAAATCCTAAACACCTTTTAACATAAAGAATCGTATATTTTATATTTACATCAACAGTGTTCTTAGATGGATGTTTTCCTGTCTATTTTCTATGAGCCATTCCCCCCTTCATTATTGCAAAATTTGCATATGATGCGTTTGTATTGATTACCTAAGTAAACCTTTCTGGTCTCATATCTTAAAGTCCAAATCAAATGTGGTCTCATATAATTAAATGTTTGAATAAAAGCGTTGGAATTTTTTTTCGAAGTGAAAATTTCTC
>PJUD01000975.1_pt1 | contig 10715 bp, 10 predicted proteins | sample 1512341 | NCBI WGS metagenome assembly PJUD01 (sample SAMN08177675, study PRJNA422409) | Feces metagenome, whole genome shotgun sequencing project. | isolation source: Chicken feces (3) enriched on wood chips: beechwood xylan treatment | host: Gallus gallus | place: USA: Madison | collected 2015-01-15 | reverse complement strand
CGCTGGAATCCGGTAACGCCGACACGGTCGTCGCTATGCTGGCGAGCGATGTGACGCTCGTATCCGACGGCGGCGGCAAGGCGATCGCCGCCGTTCATCCGATCCGTTCGCCTGTATCCGTCGCCCGTTTTCTGCTTGGTATCGCCAACCAGATCGCTCATCCGGATAGCGGGATAACGTTCCGGCTGGCCGGGATCAACGGACAGGCGGGGCTCCTTTTCAGCTCGCCGACCGGACCGGACACGATCGTTCTTCTGCATCAGGAGAATGACAAGCTGCAAAATCTATATTTGATCCGCAACCCGGATAAGCTAGCGTCCTTCAATGATAAAAGTTGATGCCGCATCGTTAGCCGGATCGCCGATATACAGAAGGACCGCTTTCCGCCGACGAGGTCGGGGAAGCGGTCCTTCTGTTAATGCGAGCTCAACCTACTACGCATCGGCCAGACGATAGCCGGCGCCTCTTACGGTGGCGATATAGGTCGGCTGCTTCGGATCGTCGTCCAGCTTGCTGCGCAGGCTGCGAATATGAACGTCGATCGCGTTGCTGCCGCCGAAATACGTCTCGCCCCATACTTCGTTCATCAGCTCTTGGCGGGTCATTACCTTGCCTCCGGCGGCAAGAATCGACCGCAGCAGATCGTATTCGGTCTTGGTCAGCTCGATGCGCGAGCCTTGACGCGTCACGGTCATACGATCGGGATCGAGCGAAATATCTTTAAACGACAGCAGCCGAGAAGGCTCTGCCGCTTTCGCATGTTGCACCGACAACAGTTGGATTTTGGAGATGACTTCGTCGATCGGGCCCGGCCAGACGACCGTCTCTTCCCCAGGGTATGCATCCGTCGTGCCGCTTACGAGAGCCAGTACGGGAGAGGAGCCGTCGGACGGCCAAGCGGCCGAAACCGAAGCCGGAGCTTCCACGGTGCGGTCGACTACGACGATGTTGCCTTGAATCATCGCAAGCAGCGGATCGTCGGCATGATGCAGAAGCAGGACGTCGTAGCATCTTCTGGCAAGCTCGGCGACAAGCGTTCTCAGCGCTGCCGGGCGAGGGCTGACGATCAGAATTCGATCTGTAATCTCGCAGTAATCGCCTTCGGCGGGCAGACTGTCGTCGGTCGTCAAACCGTCGGCCAGCACGGCTTCTTCAATCAGTGGGCGGATTTGTTCGCGCTGCTGCATGATTGGCACACTCCCTTAAACACATACTGCTCGTTCGTAATAGTGTAACCCGTCTGATCCGATATTTTCTCCAGCCACTCCGAAGGAGTCGGGACGAACACTTCGTCGACTTTGCCGCATTCGGTGCAGACGATGTGCTGGTGATCTTCGACGCGTGCGTCGTAGCGGCAGGCATCGCCCTCAAGCTTCAATTCCTGAATGAGGCCTTCGTCGGTCAAATATTTCAATGTATTGTACACGGTCGCATATGCGAAATGGTGTCCGCCAGCCTTTAATCTCCCGATAATGTCCGCTGCCGTAGGATGATCGTCGGACGCGGTCAGCAGATCGTAAATGGTTTTCCGCTGAACAGTCATCGCCCCCGCTTTCCTCATCTTCTTCATCCCCTTTATTTAGATTTAGTTTAAGTTTATCCAATAAGAGGATGGGTGTCAACAAGGCAAAAGGGGAGGGTAGGGGGGCGCAAACCTTAGCGCAAGATGAACCGAATCGGGAAAAAGACGGATTTTTAAACAGAAAGGTCGGATTATCGTTCATCGATTATCCGATCTTTATTTTAAACTATGGAGGAAAGATAAAACTTCTTGTCAGACGAGGAGGTCGCGAGGATGGCGGGGCAATGGAAGTTTGATTTCGGAATCGGCGCGGCGGCGGACGGATATACGAAAATAACTGCAGACTGCGAATACGATCCCGAGCGAGGGTACGGCTTCACGGACTTATCGCGGGTAACCGCGCGAGACCGGAAAGCTCCGGGTGTGCTGAAGCGCGATTTGTGCATTCCCGTCGATACGACTTTCCGGGTGGACGTGCCGGACGGCATCGCGGAACTTATCGCATCGGGCATCCGCTCATCCAGGCTTTGGCCGCTTGCGATGTATTTGAGATAACCGGGAATGCGAGGAAATGAGTCGGACTTGCTTTACAGCGCTTGCCCAGGATGTCATACTGTCTTGTACTTATTTCGATTGACGGAGAGGACGGCATTCGCCATGCAAAAAGGGTTTATCTCCTTTCGACATATGAAGATCAAAAACAAGCTGTCGCTCCTGTTTGCGCTCATTATTCTGGTTACGTTTTCATTTACGTTTCTGGTACAGCAATATGCCTTTTCCATCTATGATCGGCAGCTGTACGACAAATCGTCGCAAGTGCTCAACCTGTCCTCCGCAGCGATCGAAACGAAGCTTGGCCGCATCGAGCAGATGTCCTACGACATCATCGCGGACATTCAGCTGCAAAGTCAGCTCTTGGCCATTAAGAACGCGGACTCCGAATACGATAAGCATATTTTGAGGCAGAAGGTGATCGACCGGCTTCTGACGTACGCCGGCTCGGAGCCGTCGATCTACTCCATTCAGCTGATGGATTCTCATGGCAAAGAGAACAGCGTCGGCAACGTGACGGAGATAGAGGGAGAGAAGAGCGGACGGATTAAGGCGCTGACGAGCGAGGCGGAAGGAGACAACCTATGGATCTATCCCGACGAGCGAGATCCCGCGCTTATCTCCGCGAGGGAAATTCGCTCGTTCAATAATACGAACTTCGATCTGCAATATCTCGGAACGTTAGTGATTCGGATTAACATCGGGAAGATCGCCCAGCAATATTCTTCCGCGGAAGGAGATTTGATTCTCTTCTCCGGCGAAGAGGTGATTTATCCGAAGGAGCCATTGTTCGGCCTTGCGGAAGTGAATAGCTCCATCCGATCTCCCAAAGGCTATTTTACTCAGAAAATAGACGGCCATACGTATTTTATCTCCTATACGAGATCAGCCAACACGGGATGGACCTACTTGAATATTACCCCTTTCAACCAAATTTTCGAACGGGTTATTTTCATTAAAGAGCTTGTCGTTATCGTGTTCGTGGGAATTTTTGCGCTTGTGATCCTGCTCGGAATCCGATTCTCCAGAAGCTTGACTCGTCCGATCGACGGCTTGATTGCCCGGATGAAGATGGCCGAGAAAGGGAACTTCGCCGGGGCGCACCTGCAAACGGTGGACGATTCCCCGATGTCCATGGACGAAATGGGGCTGCTGCACCGGACGTTCCGGCTGATGGTTGAAAGAATCAATACGCTAATTACAGAAAATTACGCTAACCAGCTGCTGATCAAGGAAACGGAGTTCAAGGCGCTTCAAGCGCAGATCAATCCCCATTTTCTCTACAACACGCTGGAATCGATCAACTGGATCGCGAAGGTGAACAAGCAAACGCAAATTTCGAACATGGTAGAATCGCTTGGCTTCTTGCTTCGCAATTCGATAAACATGAAGGAAGAGATTTTGACTCTCGAAGAAGAGCTTGAAGTCGTTAGAAGCTATGTGACGATTCAGAAGTACCGGTTCGACGAGAGGCTGGATTTCAGACTGGAAGTTCCCGAACGTTGGTTGTCCCGCAAGCTGCCGAAGCTGACGCTTCAGCCGATCTTGGAGAATGCGATCCAGTACGCTCTGGAACCGACGATCGGCACAAGCCGCATCGTCGTGCGCGCAGAGTTATCCGATGAAGGACTTATCCTTACGGTTGAAGATGACGGCCCCGGCATGCCGCAGGATACGCTGGCACAGCTGCGGAGCGGGGAAATGAAGGCCAAGGGCAAAGGAATCGGTTTGTTGAACATCGACGAGAGAATCAAAATTGCCTTCGGAGAGCCATACGGAATTCGCATAGACAGCGCTCCCGGAGCCGGTACACGGGTGAACGTCGTCCTGCCGCCGGAAGAGGAGGAGTAATCGGTGTACAAAGTAATGTTAGTAGACGACGAAAAAATCATTCTCGACGGCATCTCCCAGATGATAGACTGGGCATCGCTCGAAACGCAGCTGATCGGCACAGCTTCGAACGGAGTGGACGCCTTCGAGAAAGTGAAAGAGCTGCAGCCGGATATCGTAGTCAGCGACATTCGCATGCCGGGCATGGACGGTCTTGAGCTCGTGGCGGCCGTTCACCGGTCTTATCCAAGCATTCGGTTTGTGCTTCTCTCCGGCTTCGGAGAATTCGATTATGCCAGCCGCGCCATGCAATACGGCGTTAAGCACTATTTGTTGAAGCCGACCAACGAGAATAAAATCGCCGAAGCGCTGAAAGAGATCGTGACGGAGCTGGAATCGGACCAGCAACGGGAACGATTCGTCAGCACGATCAAGCAAGGGCTGCAAAAGGCGATCCCGCATGTGAAGCAGCAGGTGCTGAAGGAATTCGTTACGAACAAAACTTACGGGAGCAGAGATTGGGATTATTACCGCGAGCTGTTCCAATTCGAGTTCGAGAGTCCCGTCCGCTTGCTGCTGTTTCAACTTGAAGGAGCTGTGGAATTCGAGCACCTGTTTGCGATTAAGAACATAGCCGAGGATTTGTTGGACACGACGCTGCTCAGCACGACGATCGGCGATCATGTGCTCGTTCTCGTCGAAGATACGCTCGAGCTATCGGAGCTCTACCGGAGAATCCATGACATTCGGGATACGTTCCTGCGCTACTACAAGCTGGATGCGACAATCGCCTTGAGCGAGCCCGATGGCATTACCCAAGCGCGCAGTCTGTATCAGGAAACGCTGCAGAGCTTGAACTACCGTTTCTATCTTGGCGAAGGCGGGCTGATTACGCGCAAGGATACCGGAGCGAGGGGACCGGAGACGACAGGGCATTTCGATTTCGAGGAAGAGAAGCTGACGATGCCGGTGCAGTCCGGCCATCGGGAAGAGGCGGAGCAGGCTTTATCGCAGCTTATGGATGAGCTCATGCGAGCCAAGCTCGACATCCACGTCACCAAAACTTATGTCATACAGCAATTCGTATCTCTGCTGCGGCTCGGAGATCCGCAACAGATCAACCGCTACTACGGGCGTTTGTCCGAACTCGTGGGAATGAACACGCTGCAGGCAATCCAGGAGCTGCTTGAAAATACGGTCAGGGAGATCGTCCAGTATCACTATGAACGCAACGTCGTCAAACATACGTCAATCGTCCGCAAGGTCATCGATATCGTGAACGAGCAGCTCGGCAACTCCGAATTGTCGCTGAATCAGGTGGCGGGAGAGATGCTGTACATGAACGCCGACTATCTCGGCAAGCTGTTCAAGAAGGAGACCGGAGAGAAGTTTTCGAACTATGTGGTCAAAGCGAGGGTGAAGAAAGCGACGGAGCTGTGGGCCGCCAATCCGGAGATTAAGATTTTCGAGATGGCCGAGATGCTTGGCTTCGGAGATAATCCCCAGTACTTCAGCCAGGTGTTCAAGAAGCAGATGGGCTGCACGCCTTCCGAGTATGCCAAGCAGACGGACAACTCTGCTTTTTGAACAAACAGCACGGTTTTTTGGATTACGATTTCGATTCTACCCGATGATAATAAGAAATGTAAGCACTAACAATTTAATCAATCTCATAGGGGAGGATTTAGAAATGAAAAAAGCACTAACCGGCATCGTCCTGCTTGCTCTCATCATCAGCCTGATCGGCTGCGGCTCCGGCAACGACAAAGAAACGGCAAGCTCGGCTCCCGCATCGTCGCCCGCCGAGTCGAAGGACGCTTCCCCATCCGCATCGGCCAGCGAAAGCAAAGATCCGGTGAAGCTGCGCGTCGCCTGGTGGGGCGGCCAAGCTCGTCACGACTACACGCTCAAGGTCATCGAGCTGTACGAATCTCTGAATCCTCACGTCACGATCGAGCCGGAATACGCCGCCTTCGACGACCACTGGAAGAAGCTCGCTCCTAACGCCGCTGCCGGCAATCTCCCGGACGTCATCCAAATGGACATTTCCTACCTGTCGCAATACGGCGGACGCGGTCAACTGGAAGATTTGACTCCGTACACGCAGAACGGCACGATCGACGTCAGCTCGATCGGCGAAGCATCGTTGTCCGGCGGCAAGCTCGGCAATCAGCTGTTCGCGATGAACCTCGGCTCCAACGCGCTGCTTGCCGTCGTAGACAAGGCGATGCTGGAAGCGGCGGGCGGCACGATGCCGGGCGAAGACTGGACCTGGGACGATTTCGCAAAGCTCGGACCGGTCATGAAGTCGCAGGGCAAGCTGCTCATGGCCGACCTCCGTCACGACGTATTCTTCCCGTTCTATCTGAGAAGCAAAGGCCAGCATATGTACGCGGCCGACGGCAAAGGCTTGGGCTACGCCGACGATCAGCTGTTCATCGAGTTCTACACGAGATATCAGGATTGGTACAACAACGGCTATCTACTATCCCTCGACAAGCTGGCGCAGAAGAAGGGCACGCCGGAGGACGGCGAGCTTGAGCTGGGCAACGCGGTCAGCACTTGGGGCTGGTCGAACCAATATATTTTGTCCTCCACGGTGGCGAAGCGTCCGTTCGAGATTTTGCCGGTGCCGGGCTGGAACGAGAACAAGGCTTTGTTCCTGAAGCCGAGCATGTACTTCTCGATTGCCAAAAACTCCAAGGTGAAGGACGAAGCGGCGAAGTTCATCGATTTCTGGGTCAACAACATCGAAGCGAACAAAATTATCATGGGCGAGCGCGGCGTTCCGGTCTCCTCCAAGGTGAAGGAAGCGCTGAAGCCGGATCTGACGCCGGAGCAGGCGAAGGTGTTCGACTACGTCGCATGGGCCGAGCAGAACAGCGGCCAGATGGATCCTCCGAATCCGGTAGGCGCGGTCGAGGTCGACAAGCTGCTTAAAGATACGGTCGAGCAAGTGCTGTACAAGAAACTGACCGTTGAAGAAGGCGCGGCCAAGTTCCGCGAGGAAGCGACGAAAATTCTATCTAAAAACTAAATCGATTGCGTTCGATCGGGCTCGCGGCTTCCGCGGGCCCGGTTTGCTTTAAAATTTTCGTCATTCGGGAACCTTTTGCAAGCTGCGTTGTCTAACTTATCGAGGTGAGCGGAGTGGCGCACGATTATTTGAAATACGTATCCAGCATGCAGTCCGCTTCCCTGCAGGATCTGATGCGGGAATACGGGACGGAAGTATGGAATTACGCGTTTCTGTTGACGAAAAGCCGGCATGTGTCCGACGACATCGCGCAGGACGTGTTTTTACAGGCGTATCTCCACATTTCCTCCTTCCGAGGACAATCTTCGGTGCGGACGTGGCTTTTTACCATTACGCGCAACAGGGTCATTAACTATAAACGGTCGGCATTTTTCCGCAAAGTGACGCTGCTCGATTTTCTCTATCAAGCGCCAAGCGTTCCTTCCGCGGAGGAGCAGTTTATGAAGCGTACATATACGGACTCGATCTGGGAATCGATCATGAAGCTTCCTCCGAAATACCGCGAAGTGCTCCTTATGGATGCTCAGTACGAAATGCCGCTGGCGGAGATTGCGCAATTGCTCCGCGTCTCGATCGGGACCGTAAAATCCAGATTGCACCGAGCCCGGGCCAAAATGAGGACGCTAATGGAGGAGGCTGAGAGCGTTGAAGGAAGCTAAACCGGAATGGTATGCGAGGTTAAAACGAGGTCCGTTCGAGGGAAACGTCTTCGATTCGGAGCTGCAGCGGGAAGTGGAGGCGCGTGCTCAGTCGGGGCGGAGTGGAAGAACGGGGAAGACGAGAAGGACGGGAAGAACGCGGCTGAATATAAGGGCGGTTTCTCTGGGCGCTGCGGCGGTCTTGCTCATCGTGTTGGCCGCTCTCGCGACGTCGGGAAGACCGTTCGATTCGGGCCGCCAGGCGAGCATCGGAGGCGGAGGCGAGGAGGAGTCGACAATATCGTTCGGGTATGCCATGGACCAGCTGCGGCTCGGGATGACGCAGGAGGAGGTTCTGCAAGCGCTCGGAGACGATTCTGTAGGCCTGTCTGTCCGTCGAGATTTTCCACAGGAGCATAGGGAGGATCCAAACGATATGTCGACGTGGAGCGCAGTCGATCTATGGCGTTACGACTTCGGCGTCCGGGACGGGTATGAGGTGCGACAGGGTAATGGAGTCGACAATCTTGAGGATGCCTTCGATCTCGACGGAATACGCAGCGGAGAGATCCAGGCGCAGTTGATCATTAATTGGAGGGACCGGAAGGTGGAGCGCGTCATCGCCAAAATGCGCTCCGGCGATGGGACAATCGGCACAACGCGTCTCGGGCCTGTCATCGAACACGATGCGCCTCTGGCGGCGGAGGAGCCGCCGGAAGCAGAGCCGAAGGCTTCCGATAGCTCGCCGGACCCGGAGCTGCCCGCGCCTAACGAGGGGATTCGGGCTGTCGGGAGCTCAGGTGCAGGACAATTCCAGCTGCGGCCGGTGAAATCCGGCGACGAGAGCGTTCAGACGCTTGGAGCGCCGAGCTGTCTCGGGCAGGAAACGGATGCCCACTTCTTCGGAGATTACGAGCTGTTTTTCCATCGACCCTCTGGCGAAGAGACGGTTGTGCAAAGCTTCGAACAACTGGAGATGATTTGGAAAGGGAACGATACCCTCGAGTTTAGGCAGCTGGAGTTTGCGGATATGGAGCTATTTTTGTTCCTTCCTCGTTACACCGATTGCCACGCTCTGGAATTTTATGCTTACGGTGTTGACAAAGCTACCGGAGAAGCATCCAATTATACGTTCAGAGATGGAGAGAACGATCTGCCCTATTGGACCACGTCCCCGCAGGAATTGCCGAAGGTTGAGGACGGCATGTTGGTCGTAGAAGGGGGGAGATGGGCCGGGCAAGACGGCGCGGTGCGCTATACTTTCGAGCCTGTTCCCGACAAGCATCAGCTCCGATTGGCAGATGAAGAACGAATTCCTTGAAAGTTGAGGAGTTCGTTTTTTTTCTCGAAGTCGGCAAATTGAACAAAAACAACGGTTTTTTGCCTTCAGATGTGCGTTTTCGGGCTTCATAATAAGTATATAAGCAAACGTTTACTTAGGACGTGTATGCAAAATCTGCTGTCCTCGGAGTATGCATACACGCCCTGGCGTGGCTGCCGGTTGACCCGAGCGAGTCCGAACCCGATACTGCCCAAGGAGCTGAAGCCATGAAGCTGCGAGAGAACGACCACGTGGTGGGCTACGCGTTCGCCGCCCCGTTTATCCTGGGGTTCCTGCTGTTTATCGTTTATCCGGTTTTTTCATCCCTTTATTATTCGTTCACGAATTACAACCTGCTGGAGGCGCCGAGTTGGGTCGGCTTCGATAACTACGTCAAAATGTTCACCGACGACGAGAAGTACGCCAAGTCGATCTCCGTCACGCTGAATTACGTGCTCGCCAGCGTGCCGCTCAGACTGGCTTTCGCGCTTGGCGTGGCGATGCTGTTGAACAAGGCGATTGCGGGCATCGGGCTGTACCGTTCCGCATACTACCTTCCGTCACTCATCGGCGGCAGCGTGGCCGTCTCCATTCTGTGGTCGCAGGTGTTCGGCGACCAAGGGCTGGTCAATTCCGCGCTTGGCCTGATCGGTATCGAATCCAGCACCTCGTGGATCGGCAATCCCGGCACCGCGTTATGGACGCTGATCGCGCTATCCGTCTGGCAGTTCGGCTCCTCGATGCTCATTTTCCTGGCGGGACTCAAAAACATCCCGAAGGACTATTACGAGGCGGCCAGCGTAGACGGCGCGAACAAGGTTCGGCAGTTTTTCAAAATTACGCTGCCGCTGCTCAGCCCGATCATTCTGTTTAACCTGATTATGCAGACGATTTCCGCCTTTATGACATTTACGCCGGCCTACATCATCTCGCGTGGAGAAGGCGGTCCGCTTGACGAGACGCTGCTTTACTCCCTGTATCTGTACAAGCGGGCGTTCACATTTTACGAGATGGGCTATGCGTCGGCGATGGCTTGGGTGGCGCTGATCGCGATCGGCCTCGTGACGCTGCTGATTTTCCAGTCCTCGCGCTACTGGGTCCATTACGAATCGAAGGGGGACAGGTGACATGGCGATCTCGCGCAGACAATGGAAAACGATCTCCTATCATCTACTGGTCGGTTTTCTGGCGCTTGGCATGATCTACCCGATCCTGTGGCTGGTCGCCAGCTCGCTTAAGCCGAACGACGAAATTTTCACGACGGCGTACAGCTTAATCCCCAGCTCTCTGGAATGGGGCAACTACGCCTCCGGCTGGGCGGGCTTCGCCGGCAACTCCTTCGGTACGTTCTTCAAAAACTCGTTCATCATCGTCATCCTGTCGACGATCGGGGCGGTGTGCAGCTCGGCTCTGGTCGCTTACGCGTTTGCGCGGATTCCGTTTTTCGGTCGCGGCCTCTGGTTCGGGTGCATGATGCTGACGCTGATGCTGCCTCGCGACGTGACGATTATCCCGCAGTACATTATGTTTTCGGAGCTTGGCTGGCTGCAGTCGTTTAAGCCGCTGATCGTGCCGCAGTTTCTCGGCATCCCGTTTTTCATTTTCCTGATCATGCAGTTTATCCGGACGGTGCCCGCCGACCTCGACGAAGCGGCCAAAATCGACGGCTGCAGCAAATACGGCATTTTCTTTAAGGTCATTCTGCCGCTGATCGTTCCGGCGATGATGACGTCGGCGATCTTCTCCTTCTATTGGACGTGGGAGGACTTCATCCATCCGCTGCTGTACTTGAACCAGCCGGAGCTATACCCGGTG
>PJUD01000974.1_pt1 | contig 10717 bp, 5 predicted proteins | sample 1512341 | NCBI WGS metagenome assembly PJUD01 (sample SAMN08177675, study PRJNA422409) | Feces metagenome, whole genome shotgun sequencing project. | isolation source: Chicken feces (3) enriched on wood chips: beechwood xylan treatment | host: Gallus gallus | place: USA: Madison | collected 2015-01-15 | reverse complement strand
TTGATATTTTTTCTACCCTCTAATTCTTAAGATTTTATTGAAAAACAAGTTCAACAAAAGAGTCAAGAAATCTCACAATCAGGATTAGAAAGAATTCTTAGAGTGCTTGTTGATCTTGCAAGACAAAGAAATGGAAATGTTTGGATTCCTTATGCAAATATCAAAACGAAATATGAGGATAGTCCTGCTGAAAAACTCCAAGAAGCATTGAATAAAAATATTCTCATTCAAACAGAAAATTTGTATAAATTCAGAAATCATGCAACTTATCAAGCTGCCCTTCAATATTTTGGGTATTATTATCTTTCTTGAACTTTAATTTAACGACAATAATAGATTCAAATTACACAGAGAATGATAGATACTTTTTGGAATATATTCTTATAATATTTTTACTTTGCATCAAGAAAAAATATTTTCTTTTCATTAATAGATTTTATTTTTTCAAAAAATTATAGCAAATATTTAGAATTTCTTCATGTGTAACTGGCTCGGGGAATTGGCGACTAATATACTCTTTGGCATAATCGTCGTAACCTTCTGGTTCAACTTTGACTCCAGACTTTCTATAAAAAGCACCAGCTGTCCATGCTTCATTATAGTCAGGATGGCCTTGGAAAGCAAGTAGGTTTTTTCCAATTGTGTAAATTTCAACATTGGTATTCTTTGATGATGCCCGCAAAACAGCTCCATCAGGCAGTTGAACAATATGATCGCCATGAGACTCGGCGATGACAAGAGGTTTTTCAGGATTTAAATACGCCTCTTTCACATAGTCAAGATAATACAAAGACGGTTTTGATGTTAATAACTCACCGCCGCGAATATAAGTACGATTCATACTTTCGACCCGACCGCCAAGAGCTTGAGCACATGCTTGGGCTCCAAAACAGATTCCCAACAGATTTATATGTGTGTAAACTAGATGAATGTTGCGAATACATTCAAAAAGTTCCTTATACCATGGGACATGTGTAGCGTATGCTGAATGTCCACTTCCAGGAATAATTATTCCTTTTGCTCTTTTCAACTCTTGATGATCTGGAAACTCTCCTTTAAAGGCCCGATAGAATGTCCAATGTTCTCCATGTTTTTTAAAGACAGAATAGTGGAGGGACTGAAGCATATAATCAATGGCCAAAGGCTCGCAGCAAATCATGATGTAATAAGCATGAAATTTAATTGGTTTTTTCTCAACCAAATATTCCTTCATGTAGTCCTGTACCTTCACATCTTCGACCAAATCCAATATTCCCTCAAAGGATTTGTAAGTTAACTCAATATCAACTCCTTTTTCTTTTGCTTTTTGGTTGAAAGCCTCCAAGTTCAACATTGGAATCTCAACAAAGTATGTCACTTTTTCAGTTTCATCTTGATAAATATACGGTGATTCACAAAGCAGCTTGCATATATCGTTAACTATTGCACTCCATCTATTCTGTGGACGAATAGGGACGTTTGGGATCATCTTCTCAAACAATAAATCCTTCTCCTTTTTCAATACAGCTGGATTTTCCAACAAAAAATATTTGAAATTCTCAGAAGACAACAATCCACTTGTTTTTTCAACAAATTCTCGAGCAACGGCATAGAAAATTGAAGCATCATGCTGAGTAAATTTGCCATAAAACTGGCTGTACAAATCTTCTGTCGCTGTTGTCGCTTTATGGAGGATAAAACAAGGTTTCTTGGCTTTATCTCGTGAAAAGAGAAAGAGATTGAACTCCTGGAAATACTTGAAAGCAGTAGGCTCTTCTTCTTTATTGATCATAATAAAAAAATGAAACTAGATTGATTATTGATCTTCCTCATTCATCAATAAAAATCCCTCGAGTCTAAATTTAGTTTTTGGAAATTTCAACTTCCTCAAACGAGTACAAGAGTTACTCTTTTTTTTTAGCCTTTTTATTTAAAAATAGTAGCATTTTGTTTGTTTGTTTGGAAATTTGGAAATTGGGAAAAATAAACATAAATAAATAGATAATAATGTTACAAGAAAAATTTCTATGTTCTTTTTGTTAAACTGAACTTCAATGTTTTAAGTGAATTGCTCTAAAAAAGTTAATCAATTTTTGAAAAAACCACATAAGATACCTTTTTTACCCCAGATGATGAGAGATCAGGACATTTGATGTGCATAAAGTATTCATTTGTTCGAATTGTGTTTCCTAAACTGAGAGGTTTTTTGCATTTTTGACAAACCATACAATCCATATGGTAAACATGGTCACCAAGGGTGACAACATTCTCACCTTGCGGCATTCTGTAACATCTTTGACAACTTTTGGGGTGGTGAAGACTGCAAAGATGTTTATTTCCAAGAGAAGAGCAAACTTCCAAGAAACTCAGTGATTTTTCGCAAATACTGCAACTTTCCTTTTTTAACAACGGAAACTTGAGTTTAAAAGTTCCTTTCTCTAAAGCAACAATCTCCTTTTTTTGTCGATTTTTTTCTTCCATTCCATAGTCTCTGAAGAAATTTTGAGCAACTTTATCTCGATCATTCTCTTTCTTTCCTTTTGTTGGGACCTCAGGAGAGCTCTTGTGAAGTATTCCTTCACTTGGCTCTATCATAATTCCAATCAGTCCGGCTTCAATCCCTGTACTTATTTTCTTCTGTTTTATTCTCATTTCATTGGCATCATCATCAGTTTTTCGAGATCTTCCAGTGGACGCGCTACGTTGTGCTTTTTTCGGACTTCCAGAATACCCTTTTTGAGCCACTCCCTCTTTATGGCGTTTCATAATCAATCTCAAACTTTCAAGATCAAGAGGAACTTTTTTCTTATAAATTTTTTCTGCTAATGCCCATGCTTTGATAATTTGTGTATATCGCTGTAACTTGGGGAAATACTTGACAAGCTTGGACGAAAGTTCAGGCCATTGAGAGATTAAATTGGCGGCAGGATGGTTTGTTCCATCAATAGGAACATCATCAATCAAATTTGGTTTTGGCATTTTCATTTGTTTTGGTTCCAGCTTCAATTCAACATCTCGGATTGTAAAATATTCATTCAAATTGTCAATCACATAATCAAGAACTGAAATCTTCTTTGGATTTATCCACAATCTTGCTAATCTATTCATCCATGCCATTTCTGCGTTCTTTGGCCCAATATACAGAGTCCTATCAAGGAGAAGTCGACTGCTGCTATTATGTCTTTCCAAGGTGATTTTTTTAATTCCAGCCCCTAATTTGGGCACTGAGGCTCTGGATTTTAGGTTTATTATAGCACTGGCACTTTCAGCATTCGCATGATGATGTTTTTGGGCAGAAGTAGATCGAATTAATTTTACTTTTGCACCAGAAGATGAAATGACTCGGACACTTTGGAAAACTTTAGTTTCTTCATCATTCTGGGTTTCGCTAGTCGTATTTTTGAACTCTGATAATGAGTTTCCATAAGCAAGACCATGGATCAAATCCAAGATTTCGGCCAAATCTTGTTCTATTTTGGTTCCTTTTATGATGCTTCTATTCTCTAAAACGTCTGGATATACCACTTTCTTTAAATTTTTCAATGAAAATGAATTCTCCTCTGCTTCGGGATTGTTAGGATCAGCAACATGTGCTATGCCAAAGCATTTGTTTTTTATTGAATCATCATAAAGGATACTCAGGCATGTAATGAAATCAGCGAAATTTATACCCTCATAGCCTTCTTTTCCCCTCCCATCTGTAACACTCAGATTCGGTTTGAGAATAAATAAGAGCTCTTCAGTTGAATAATCGATCTGGTACCCAAGTACAATATACTCTTCTGGCCTTTTAATAATCAAGCTCGAAACGACTTCTTGAGGAACTCCATAGATAAGCTGACTCTTTTCTTCTTTGACGACAATTTTGGATGAAGACGAGCTTTCTCTAATGTGAATGATACGACGCTTTATGCGATCAGGATTTACATGAAGCTGTTTCCAGAGTTCAATGTCACGCATCAGCTCATTGAAAATTTCATCGCTTGCAGACTTGGCAGTTTTCCCAAGAGCTGTCAACAAAAGATTCTGGATTTTCAGATCAAAGTCTCCTGCAAAATAAAGGTCAACCAATATATCCTGCTGATATTCTGGCATTTTTTGAAATTTCAGAGTTCCATAGGCATACATATTGTTGGAGATGAAGTTTTGAATTGCCAGCAAACATGTTTCATACTCTTTTTCAAACAATTTTGACTCTTGATCCTTTGTCAAGCATATGCTGCCATTCGTTTTCTCAAGGGCCTTCTTTGCCTCTTCGCCTCTACATTTGTGTATCTTGCGCATTGTGCTCACCAATTGGTTGTCAACTCCCAATGCTTGCATATCTTGAATGATATTATGATCTGTTTTTTCATATAATCGGTAGCCTCTCCCAATAACAAGGCCCCTCCTCTCATCAATTCTCAACTTTTTGCTATAATTCGAACTATTTGGGTTTTCATTGCCTTCAGCATGGTATGTTAGTCGTCCCCTCATATCAATAAATATGGTTTAAAAATAAACTTTTTTATTATTCACAAGGTTTTTCATCCTCTAAGTTAGAGAGAGAGAGTTTGATATTATGTATTTATGAAAAAAATATTAACGAGAGAGAGAGAAAGCGCGTAGAAAGAAACATGAAAACAAATTTATGAAAAATACATATCTTTTGTTTTTAATAATGAGTTTTTTCAGCATGTGAAATTAATTCTTCAAGACTAGCAAATTTTTGGCTACAAATTCCACAAATCTAAATGAATAAATTAGATAATCTCTCTCAGTCAATGTATTTACTTCTTGAGTTTGTGAATTATTATTTGGTTGTTGTTGTTGTTGTCTTGGAGGTGGATTTTGTGGTTGTTGTTGTCTTGGTGGTGGATTTTGTTGAGGTTTATTATTGGATCCACCAGCGAGATTAAAAAAATTTAGAAGCGTATTTGTTACTCCAGAATTATTATTATTTGTTTTATTCTGACCACTTGGACCAGCAAGTTTTTCATATCGATTTGGACGATTATTTGCTGCAGGATTATACCCACATTCATGTTGATCTTCAAATCGATGTCTACACAAATTGATAAATTGATATCATTTGTTTCCATCATTTACTTTAAACATAATTCCCTCCTACATGTTTTGCAATTGTAGGTATTTATTGTTGTCAATTTTTCACGACAACCCTTTGATTCACATGTCTTTGACTTATCTGATTTCACCTTTGCATAGTTTTCTTGCTTACATTCTGTTGCAAAATGCATATTCCACTAATTTGGGATGAGATGTTCATTTAAAAAGGTAGATTAGGATGTACGTATTCATCACCAGTAGTTGATCCAGCATCAAAATTCAAGGTTTTTAAACAAACTGGGCAGATGATAGCTCGATTATCTCCAGAATGACTTCTTGGACAAGAATGTGATGTTACATCTCGATGATCAAGGCAAAACTAAATGTATTAGAGCGTACGTCTCTATCTCTCAAGTTACTGTTTTATTACAGAAACGACAATTGAAAGGAAGAAAGTCTTTTTGACGACAAGTAGACTCGTCACAATGTTTTCCGACATTTTGAAATTCCATACTAATTAATTCTTATTAATACCGCAATTACAATAAATTTTCCTGCTTGCCTAAATAATCGTTCCGGAACTTGAGGTTAATTTCAAAATATTGCCAAATAGAGAGATAATAATTATTTACTTACTTTTTTTCTTCACATATAAAGAAGATCAACAAACAACTCACTCATAAAATATATGTATATATACAAGAATAAGTAATTTAATAAAATTTAAATTGTTTCATATTTTTTGATGTTGAACCATTGTTGTTGTTGTTGTTGAATTGTCCATCATTTTCTCTCCGTCTTTTAGAATTATCACCAAACATCATTGGGATATATCCTGATCCTGATGCTCCCTTGTCTTGAGATGTTTCTGTATTATATAATCCGAAAAATGAATCACTTGGCTTTGCCTGGTTATTAGTGATTGGGAAATTATATTCATTCCTCATTGTATAATTATTTTGATTTTGTTGATTTTGATGCCCTCCTCTCATATTATTATCATCAGTACCAGACACTTTTTGATCTTTAAGAGCTTCTTCAATTAAGAAAAGATCATCATCATCATAATCACTTGCAACAGATTGACCTTCAGGATTTTCAAGGATTTCTTGGAGATTGGTTTTTTGTTCAGGTTTAGATGACTTTTCATTCTCTTCACATCCCAAGTGATCCCAATCGACATCATCATCTGCCATTTCTGCATAATCAGCAAAGTCAAACTCAATTTCAGGGTCATTTCCTCCTCCTCTGATCTCGCCTGATTTACTGGCGCTGGGCAATCTTGTCTCGTCATCATTGAAAGCTTCAAAGTTCCATTCTTCAGGTTCCCTTCTTTGACTCATGACGAAATTATCTTGAATGTCGAAAACCTCTTTGTTTTCTTCTTCATCCAACTCTTTTGGGAAAAGAAACTCGTTTTTATTGATTTGATTGGAGTTCACGAAAAATTGAATCTCATGCAAGAACTGAGGACCATATTCCTGTAATTGTTTGGCACCGACATTCTTGATATTTTGAGGGTTAATTTCTTCAACTGATGTTGGAAGTTTTCTACAAAATTCATAAATACCCTCGATTGGAATAATTGTATCCAAGTTGTTGGTCGCCCACATATTACCTCCTTGACCACTGTTCTTGGCTTTCACCTCATTAAAGACCTTCTTACGCACAAGCTTCACTCTCTCCACGAGCTCTTCAAACTGATCTTGAGTACAGTAACCATAGCTCTTTGTATACACAAATTTCTTTTTATCATCCCTGCTGAAATCTTCCACAGCCGCAGGCTTTTTGAAGCTGTAATTCTCCAAATTTATCGGCTGTTTCTGTGCGACATTTGAAATGGTGTTTTCTTCAGATTTTTGCCTGAAATAAAGTCTTTGTGGTGGTTTGCTCATAACTGGCTCGTTCTTAACCCCGAAACTTTGATCAGCAGTATAAGATCGTCCAATTGTGTCTTTTTTTGGAGCTTCCACCTTTTTGTCTTCTGAACTGTCGATTCTCTTCAAGCCTGGGAAAGCGATAAGAACCTTCTCCTTTCCTTGGTATAAAAGATCTGCTCTCTTCTTCTCAACCTCCAAAATGCTCAAGGGGGCTGCCATTTTGTTTCTCTGCTTCATCAAAGTCTCGGTAAAGAATCTCTTTATAACCAACTCTTTGATCAACAGCTCAACTTCGGCCACCTTCAATTGTTTCAAAGCACCAATATCACTCTCTCTTGCAAACTTTGTCTTGCTCTTATCCTTGACTCTTCCGCTCAGCACTTGGACCAGCTGGTTCATTGTGTAATTCGAGTATTCTCTCGATTCAAGGAAATTCACTGCTACTTTAGCTTCTTCAGTGAAGTCTTTCACAACAGGGATCTTTCCTGCTCTGCAATTATCGCAGGTTTTAGCACATTCTTCTTTGGTCAATCTCTCACCAAAGTAGCTCAGCAGCATCTCTCTTCTGCAACTAAACATATTCTCGGAGTACTTGATCATATTCTGCAACTCCCAGTTATTCTCCTTCTTCATTTCCTTGCTGCTGTCTTTATTGTTGAAGTTCAAAAACTCAAAAATCCTCTTGTCACCATATCTATAGAAGATCACACAATGTGCCTTTTGACCATCTCTTCCTGCTCTACCAGCTTCCTGGTAATAGTTGGATATTGACTTGGAAAAAGTGTAGTGTAGAACAAAACGTACATCCAATTTGTTAACTCCCATTCCGAACGCAATAGTGGCCACAATAACGTTGATTTCGTCATTCATCCACTTTTCTTGGATCTCGTTTCTCTTGTTCTCTGCCATCTGGCCGTGATAATACTCACATTTTATTCTATGCTTTTGCTTCAAAGTCTTGGCCACAAGCTCGGCGTCCTTGATTGTCGCTGTGAAAATGATTCCGCATTTTCTGGGATAATACTCTTCGATAAAAGTAGCCATATCTCTAATGACTTCTTTGCCTTTTGGTTTCACTTCCAAAATCAAATTCTTTCTGTTAAAAGAATTTTGGAAGTAAAGCACATCCTTCATTTTGAGCTGCTTCACAACATCAACTCTGACTTCTTCGGTTGCAGTAGCGGTCAATGCCAGCATGGACACATTTGGAAACTCTTCTTTCAGTTTTCTGAGGTTCATGTAATCCTTTCTAAAATCTCGGCCCCACTGACTCACACAATGAGCCTCATCAATAACAAAACGGTCCAGCAAGCCAGTGTGATACAGGTTTCTCAAAAAGTTCATTGTTGTCTCGATCTGCACGATCTTTTCAGGAGTAATAAAGATGATCTTTGGATAGGGCATTTCTTGAGTGCAATCCCAGTTTTCAATATAGTTTTGATGCTCTCTGTAGATCTGAAGTAGACTTTGATATTCCCTGCTTGAAATTGCTCCTGCCCCACCTGACAGGTTCAGAACGTGAATATTCTTCTGCTCCATTTGAGTGGTTTGATCATAAATCAAAGCCAACAGTGGCATGACCACAACAGTCACTCCCTTATCGATAATCGCAGGAAGCTGGAAGGTCAAACTTTTACCGCCACCAGTTGGCATGCACACAAAGACATCTCTTTTCTTCAAGGCAGCATTGATAATTGCCTTCTGATTTGAACGAAACACTCTGTACCCGAAAAAGTGGTCCATCACAGGAAGGAGTTTGTTTGACCAGTCAAACGGGGTATTCGTCCAATAGTTCACATTGGCAAACTCGTAGTGCTTCTGTTTCCCTCTCAAGGAAGGAATCACTGGTCGACTCAGGTCTGATGAAATAGTCAAATTTTCAGTCACCACAGGTCGCGCCACAACGCTCGAGAAATCTGATTCTTCAGGGTCGGGGATCTCCCCAAGGTCAAACAGGTCGTTCTCTGGATTCTTATCCTTCTTTTTCGTTGTCCTGGCGGGCTTTGCAGGCGGCTTGTCCATAAAAAGGTTGTTTTCAAATAAACTTGCATTCTTTTGGGTGGTTTTTTTGGGCTTAGCAGCCTTGTTGTTTTCCTTTTCACTATAACTTACGGGCTCTACGAAGGAACTCTTGCTGGTTTCTTTGTTTGTATCAAAGTACTTCATAATTGAGCTCGAGGGATTTACCTTGGTGTAATTATGAAGGTTTCTGTCCACACCAGAAGACTTTTGCGAATCATCAGGCTTTGAGAAGTTTGCAAAACTTGAGGTTATACTCGAGGTCAGTCCAAAGCTTTTTTGAGAGCTGTAGTCATTCTTTTTCTCACCAGCTCCTGAATCATTGTTGCATGATTCAATGTATTTCTTTATCGAAAAAAGAGAATTTGACATTTTGGAAACTTGATAGATTTCCGCTTTATTAATTTAAATTTTCCACAACTTATCAATTGCTCAGAAATTATCAACGAAAAAAATTCTCATTTTGCGAAATTTTCATCAAACATTTTTTAAAAATGAGAAAAGATTTTGATCTTTTCTAGGTAAGGGACTGACTTGTTGAAAAATTGAAGAATATTCACTTGTGGGCCTTCAAAAAAATTTTGACATTTGAATAACAAGAGAATTCAAAGGGGAAAAAACGAAACACACAGAAATCTCTTCTAATGTAATTTTAATTAAAAAAGTAATTTAACTAAAGATTGAACTTTAATGCAGGGATTATAAAATTTTAAAACACACTCACACACAAACAAACACACGGAAAGTTTTTCATAACCAATGGAAAAAGATTATCTTCCATCAGCAAAGCACTCCAAAGAAATTATTGAAAGTTACGATGTTCCTTATATGTACCAAGACTTTTGCGTAAATGAGTATGTGTCTTTCACAAGATGTGCCAGAGAAAACCCCAAAATCGTCGAAAATGGTCTTGTTTATGCCCTTCCTTTTTCCAACAGCTTCACAAAATGCGGATTACTCAAGATTATGTGGAGAAAATGCCAGGAATATAGAGAAAAGGAAATTTACGAAGAAATGAGGAAAATGTACTTGGAAAATATCAAGTTGTAATATATGTTGCATATTAATCTTTCTCTCTTTTGAATTCAGCACTTTATGTTATTATCTGAATATGCATGAAGTAATATTATGTTGGTACCTCACTAAACAAAATTATCTGAATTTTTTTCTCCTTTATTTATTTACTTATATATATCCAAATTCTCCTCTCTATTTTTTCTTCATCGGATTGAGTTTTTAAATTGTACCACCAAAGATATAAGGCTTTTGAAAAAAATATAGTAGACCGAACAAACAGAATTCTTGAAAGGTAAATTTCGAACAAAAAAGAACATTCTATGAATAAACTCATTTCTTTTAATCTCTAAAATTGAGAGATCTCTCAAACAAAAATTTTTTTCCATAAATTTTCAATTATTATTGTGAATGAAATTTTTATACTAGTCTATATAATTTATTAATACAGCATAACTAATGACAAAAAGGTATCATTATGTTATAAAATGAATAAATATTCTCGTAATCAACCAATATCAAAAACTAAATATGTATACTGTCACAATAATTTTGCTGATTTATATACAAGCCTCTAAAGAAATTATGCCTCTGATGAACACTTTTTCATGGCAAAGTACCACTTTTGTGGGAGTGAGTGAGTTTGTTGAAAAATCAACTTTTTTTTTATGCAGTTAAAAATGTCAAAACTCCTCTTCCATTGAATGATTTTCTCCTGGGAATCTTTATTCCTTCTTTTTCGTTTGCAGATATTTTTGAGGTCAAGATGAAACTTCGAA
>PJUD01000971.1_pt1 | contig 10751 bp, 6 predicted proteins | sample 1512341 | NCBI WGS metagenome assembly PJUD01 (sample SAMN08177675, study PRJNA422409) | Feces metagenome, whole genome shotgun sequencing project. | isolation source: Chicken feces (3) enriched on wood chips: beechwood xylan treatment | host: Gallus gallus | place: USA: Madison | collected 2015-01-15 | reverse complement strand
TCAATTTTTTTGCTTTTTGAAAAGGGTCGAATTGAGGCCATATGTATCAGATTCATATGAATTGAGGGTCCTGCCCAGTATATCCAGATTTTGCTGAATAAAGAGGGAAAAATGGTAATTTTGAGCCTTTTTTAATAGAAGGTCGAAATTTTAAAAGATAATGGGTCAATGAGATTTTTCAAGTTTCTTCAAGAAAGTCAGTGAAATCTGGAAAAATAGGTCTGGAGTGTGAAATTTTTAGCTTATAAAATTGAAATAACAAGAAGGAGAGGTTAAGATTGAATTAAAGTGAGAAACTAGACGTAAATCTAAAAAGGGATTATTGATGACGTGTGATTTATTGAGGAAGGGAAAGGGAGTTTATGAGAAATTAGAAATAGTCTGTGTAAGTAGAAAATGACTCTATTAGAAATGGTTGGTCGAATTACGTGTAAAAATGGTTAGGGTGACAAGGATCAGAGATGATTTGAATCAATTAAAGAGGAAAGAGGATTAATGGATAAAAAAATAATGATGACGACATTGGATTAATACAAAGGAATAATCACAAGAGGGTTTTATAACAAAGGGAATTTCTATTTTTGATCAGTTTTTGAAAGCATGAGAAAAAATTGATTGAACATAATTAAATTTTTAATTGAAAATCCCTGTCAGAAACTAGTCATCCTGTCTGGGTGCCTGACTTGATTTTTTGAACTTGTCGCAATATTTATTCGTTTCCTCAAATTTATTACTAATTACTTATTTCTTCAAAATCTACAACACATCTTCTTCATTTTTCCCCAGTCCTTACCAAAAATGCCTCGCAAAGCCGCCACCAAAGCTAAAGTTACCACTAAATTCGAAGAGCCCGCTCCTCACTCTGAACACTCCTTGAGTGAATACGAGACCTCAACTAGCCTCACAAAGCGTTCAAATCCCTATGCTTCTTACGACAGTCCCGATGACAGCCCATATGAGAAAAAGTCTGTTGGAAGTGAAGACGATGGAGACATTGAAAGTCCCAGAACAAGAAAAATCCGCGTCCAAAAGTGCTATGAACCTCTCATGGATAACGGAATCCTCTATGTCTACAATGACAACCCTGAAGAATACAAAAAAGCCAGAAAGTAAGACTTTTAACAAAGAAAACTTTTACTAAAAATGTTAATAGGAGAATCCAAAATAGAGAAAGTGCCACCAGAGTCAGATACAAGAAGAAGACTGCTACTGAAGACTTGATGGACCAAGTGAAAAGTCTCAGAGATGAATCCTTAAGTTTACAAACCCAAAATGCTTCTTTGAGCACCGAGAATATGATTTTAAAGCAACAGATTATGTTTTATGAGAAGGTCTTGGTTAGCCAACAAAAAAATCAACAACAACCCCAGATTTCTCACACAGATACCTTTTCCCTTATGGCCTTCTCTTCAGCTGAATATCATTAATTGAAATTATTGATGAAAAAGTCATTGTTGTAATTGCATACATTGTTTGTTTTTATATACAGACGCCCCTTTTTCCTTTGTGTAGTAGTTGATTTTTATTATCAAATGTAATACTTATCTTGTAAATTAACAAATACTTCAGTTTATTATATGAACTGAACTTTTTATCTATTGATAACATTTACAAACAAAAATATTTCTCGCTGGCTTTATATAAAGAATTCCTCCTTTCATAATGAAATTAATTTTTATGAATAGGAGTAAAATAAGCACGAGAACCAGAAACATCACAACTTTCCACTTTATAAATCAAACTTTGTTCCATTAAAGGAAGCAAAAGGTCTTCCACAATTTTATTTCCTCCAGCTTTCACCATAGGCTTCAAAGTCGACCATTCATCCAAAGGAGGAGCAAAAAACAACACAATATCTTGTTGAAGTCTTTTAATGAGAAATCCATAAATTTCTCCATTATTATAAAAATTGATTCCCACACTAGCAACATAAAACTTATCAGAAGAAACAAGAAGCTCCCTTTTTGTTAAAAACGCTTCAGCCTTCTGATCCTCCATCTCTTCAAAACTCATATCAAAGAATGAAAATTCTCGTGATTCGTCCTCTGTTTCTTTCAAGAAATTCTCTTCAGTTATCACTTGGGCTGGCTCCATGCTAAATCTCATAGGAGGAGACATTTTTGACTGCTGAGAACTCTTGAAACTAAAATCAAATCTTCCTTCAGGCTTGTATTGAGGAGTCATAAATTGAAGAGAAGGCTTAGGAAGACTGCCTTTTTCTTTGTTAATAATGTTCATATCAAGTTCTCTAGGTCTGACCACAGTCTTGGGCTTCTTCTCAAAAAAGGTGAGTTCTTCATGAGGAACGGGAGCCTTTTCAGTTAAAACCTTCGAGATCTTGTGAACAGTATTATCAAGGCGAGCTTTCAAGCACTCAAGAGTCTGGAAGGTGGAAAGAATGGAAGGAATACATTCAACAAGTTCTTCTAAATGATTGCAGAGGCTCTGATGTTTCTCTTGATGCTTGGGGTTATCTGATTTAGCGAGATCTCGAAGGGTTTTGGAGAGGTTAGGAGAAGAATTTGAGGCAGAAACATGGCGTTTTGAGTGAGATTTGAGAGGTTCAGGAGGAGGTTGAAGAATGGAAGACCAGGTGTTAGGAGGAGGATTGGAAGAAGGAAGGTCGATGGTCTTGAGAAGGTTTATGAAGGAGGAGAGCTTGAGAAGGGAGTCGAGGTCGTTGGAGTGGGAAGGAGAGTCCATTTGGACGAAGGGAGATTTTTGATTTAAAAAGGATTTTATTAGGAGAAAAAGGGTTTTGGGATATTTAAGGAGAATTTCTCCGGTAATCGTTGGAAAAAGTCGATTTGAATTTTACAAGGGAAAATTATGAGAAAGAGAATAGATTTGAATTTAAATGATTTTTGAGGGAGTTCGCTTTGATAGAATCCTTTTTACCAAGGAGATTACCAATAAGGAGTAAAGATTTTTCTCATAAGAATATGTATTTATAAATGAATTAAATGCCAGTGACATTAGTGAGATAATTGCCGATTAATTGCATAGTGCTATTTTGCAAAGGGGCAGGAATTTCTAAAGAATAAACGACGGTTCCATTGCCATAATAATTATTCGCATGAGCCCATTCTAATCTAGGCTGCAAAGCAATATCGTCTCTGGAATCAAAGATCAATTGGTAAGCATGAGATCCCAAAGCAGTAATTGCATTTGCGATATCAACTTGAAGAACTGGATCATCAGCATAAGAATAAGCAGGAAGGAAAACGGTATTTTGGGTGCCGATAGCAGTCAGGAATCTGTTCCAATCAGTGGGGTTCTTGTTAATAATTCCCTTGTTATTCGCGATTTTTGCAGGGCTGAAGTAAACAGAGACAGGAAGGCTGAGGTTCGTATTGATAAGTTCGATTAAACGGATGTGGAAGTCAATAGAATTGACTATTTTAGCGGCGTTGCTATTCCAATTATAAACGGGCTCAGCGTCAATGGAAATTGAAGAGAAAGAGCTAAGTTGAGCAGTATTCTGAATAGCTGCGAACACATTGTCAGCATCAGTAGTAGTAAGACTGTAGCCTGTTGCCATAGCAGCGACATTAATTAAAGCAGCAAAATTAAATTGGCTTGAAGGGAAATTAGCAAGCATTTCGCTGACAAGATAAGCTTTAGGAAGGACTTGTTTGGTATTGCTGACGTCCAAAATCTTGAAAATGACAGTTTTAGGGATGACTGGCTTGCTAATAAGCATGTTGTAAAGGTTGATTGGGTCGGTGTCTCGGTTCATATTGGGGTAAGAATAGATTGAGAGGTTATTGAAAGTGACTTGTGAGAAGGCAATTGTCGAAAGGGAAAGGATCAAAAGGGCACAAAGGGAAATGCGGGACATGATAAATAAATAAGGAATTAATTAATAAATTATAAAAATAATGAGATGTGGATGTATTAAATAATAAATATTTGCGAATGTGGAGAGAGGATTAAAGGGGTTTTTTAATTAGATAAAAGACAGATATTGGGAATATTTGAAACCATCTTTAGTTGAATAATAAAAATTAATTATTTGATTTGTATCGCAATAAATCTTTTTTATGTTGATAATGATGCAATAGCAGGCAAGATAAGTTTATCAAAAGAAAATATTCTTTGAAGGACTGGCTGTGGAATGAGAATCTTGAGAAGAGATTTGAATAGAGAGAAAAAGGGAAAAAGTCGAAAAACATCAAGAAGTTTAAGATAAAGTATCAATTTTTTATTGAAATTTTTCATGATAATTTTGACTTTTGAGGAAGATGAAATGATATCTATTTGAGATGGCTTACAAGAAATAGTTGGAGAGCTTTTAGCTTGAGAATGGAATCTTTAACGGCCTTCAGTTGCCGAAAAACTTTTTGATTTATATGCAAAGAAATATGATTCGATAAAAATTAAAATAATTTTTGTGGAAAAATTTTTCGAACAATATGAGTCTCTATTTCTCAAGGATTCTGATTGTAATCTTTATCCAGAAGTTAACCCCAAAAACTTTTCGCCTCTTGTCGAACCTTCAAAATCATCAAAGTGAAACAAACTTTTCTCAAAGAAAGATCATAAATTTCTCGAAACAACTTTTCAAAGTTTCAGAAAGTACTTTACTTCAATAAAGAGAAATAAGTTTATATGAAATTTCAATTATTAAAAGAGTGAATCAAGACTTATATACATATCTAAGATATCTTATCAATCCTCCAAACTTCTACTTCCATCCTTTAACGAATTCTTCGATCATTTCGAATGCAGCTTTTGGCTGATCCATAGGCATGAAATGACCAGAATTATAAACTTTCAGGAATGTCAAATTATCTTGTTTTTTGTACTCACCCAATCCTTTCCAATTGTTAAGTTTCAGCTTTGAGAACTTATTTCTCTGGTTCCAATCTAAGCTATTTACCACTTTTTCGCCTCCAATACAATTTGCAATCCAATCTTTATTTCCATAACTAAGTATCACCTTCAATTTGCTTCTCACCAAGAAAGCCAAATCATCTGAATAATCCTCAAAGAAATCATTTCCCAAGGCGTTCAGCACATTTATATTACACTCTAAAAATGTTTTTCCCTGAACACCCAATAATTTTTTCACTTTTTCCTGAGCTAAAAATGCATCAATATTAGACCAATCATAACAAAGAGGTCCTCGAGGATCACATTGAATCCTTATATCATAGGGATTCCATGCTGGGACGGTTCCATTTCCTAGAATAAGACTCTTTTCAGCTAGACACTGATCACCTCCTGTTGTATAATTGCTATTTTCCAAGGCTTGAATACATTCTTTGAGTCCTTCATAAGCATTTGTAAAGGTTGTTTTGTTAATAAGCTTCTCATCATAGGCAAAAGTCGCCCATGCAGGTCCTTGGTCTCCAAAGTTAATCAATCCATCAACAATCGCAACCCCTTTAAAGTTCAATTTCAAGCCTCCTTTTTGCAGGATGTAGCGTCCCATGGCAGGAACATAATGGCCAGCATAAGATTCGCCAGAAAGATAAAAATCTCGATTTTTGTACTCAGGAAATTCCTTTAAGAAATTGACAAGAAAAGTGTAAAAGTCTTGAGTGACTTGTTCTAAATTCTGGTCAAATGTCTCGGAATTTGAAAATCCCGTTCCGAAAGGTTGATCAACATAAAGCAAATTTAAGTTTTGATTCCACGCATAAGGATTTCTTCTCAATGTTGAATTATCTTTATTCACTCTGTAAGGCCCATTTCCTGTAAAAATCGCGGTCTCGCTTGTGCAACCCGGTCCTCCCGTTAAATAAACAATAAGAGGAGCTGAACATGGTTTGTGATGTGATCTGAAAAGCCAATAGAAGTAGGAGCCGTTTTGGTCTATAGGGATATAGCCGGTTTCAAGGTCTTCGTTGAGGAATAAGCTGTTTTTTACAGAGTGTGAAGAAGCTTGAAAGATAGATAAAGTGAATAGGAGGAAAAGAAAATGAATAAGCTTTTCGTAGATCATTAGAAGTAATGATTTTTTATAAGGAAGGAGAGTTAGTTGGAGCTTAAATAATGTGATCAGGCTAAATATAGACATATTTAGAGGAATTTTTTGCCTGAATTCTCCATAAATTAGAATTATTTTAATAGCCTTCGAATTTCAGTTTCCGTTTTGAGAGATATAGAAACTTCTTTATTGGAGGACAAATGCTTTGGTCTAATGTATTATTCTGTAGATGAAGTGCAGGCTCAAATTAATTGTTATTTTTCTCCTATTTTCCTTCTAATTTTAATGATAAGAACTATTTTTAAAAATTCAAAAAATAATCAAACAAAATTTTTGGGTGAATTTTTTCATTGAGATTAAAAAAAAAGTGAATTTTCAAGTCGAAATACTTCATATATAATTTTACAGACCCTCTAAATTTCTCCACAATTACTTCCATTTACTCCCAAGTTCCCCAGAAATCTCTAAAAAATCAAGTGAAAACTTCCATTTCTCTCTCATTATTTTACACAAGAGGATCATTTTTACAAATGAATGAAATATAAGCATAAATATTCTTTCAAGAAATTAATACTCCAAATATCTCAAAAGCATTTCTAACAGGAAAAAGTATATTTTATGAAAATACAACATTAATCTCACATTTTTACACTGACAAAATTCTATTTAATCCTTCAGTTTCGCTCTTGAACTGTTTCTTCAACAAGAAGCCCAAAATCTTATTCTGAGTAAACACTCTATACGTGACTACTCTAAAGATCTTCCTCTGACTATTATCCAAATTGATGAACTTCTGAATACTAATCGCCTGGATCGCAAACGTACTGATGATAATAAACAGCACTGCGCCCCACGAGAGAACCAGATTGCTTTTTCTCAATGAACTAACCTCTGAATGCAAGTTCTCCACAGTATATGTAATGAGGAAATCGTAGATGCTTTGGTAAACCATATCGAAAGAAACACCAATATCATAATAAGGCACCAGTAACGTTTTGGCATTTTCTGTCGTTGGATTCTTCAAATATGCGTTAATATAATTTGTTGAGGTTGTCATAGCATAAGAATTGATTCCCAATAGCCCCAACGTGTATCCTTGTGAGGCGATCTCACAATTACTGGCAATAGAAGCCTTGGTAAACTCACAGATATTTCCTTCGAAAATTTCTTGAATAACAGGATCCATATCCTCACTGCTGGTACTTCCATAAGCAGCCAAAAGCTGTTCATTTACTTGGCTGAAAACCTCGAGATTCTTGTCCAATTGTGACAAAGGCTGCTCGTTACGGATCAACATGGAGGTATCGTTTTGGTAAATGACGACATAGTAGAAATTAGCAACAACCAAAGCACTTTCATAACTGACCTTGTTAATGATATAGAGTTGTTCTGTTTGGCGATTTAATGAGGTAAAACTGCTCTGAGATTGGAGATATAAGGCCAAGAACATGCCAGAAATAATCAAGATTAAGATAATTGAAGCTAAGTTGAACTTGAAAATATGCATGACGAGATCTTTGAGGATATAATTCTTGGAGAAATGTCCAGTACCGGTGTTCTTCCCCTTAGCAGGCTCATGGACAATCGCCTTGCTGGTCAGCCCATTAAGATATGCATCGAAATTACGAGGGTATGACTGTCCTTCGAGATTTTCATTGAGGAGAGTTTCGAAAGTTTTGATATGTTTGATTCTTTCGGTAACACTGGTCTTTTTAATTTTGATAAGAGCTTGGAAACTTTTGGCAAAGGATTGAGTGACGACCCTTCCAACGAAAACAAGAGAGATATAAAGAGCAATCAGAGCGATATTTTCGAATATGAGAATTTTTTCGGATTGAGTGATGTTGTTATTGGAGATTGTTTGAAGCGTGTTGAAGACTTGTTTGATTTGCGCTTCACAGGCAACCATATAATCATTTGCAGTATTGTTACTTAACGTGATGAACTCTGGTCTTTTCACGAGCACGGAGTCCAATCCCGAGTATTTTCCAATGAAGAAATTTTGCAAAATCAACAAATTTGTCGCACTAAAAGAGTCAAGTTCTTCATCAGAGTACAAAAGAGTTCTATCAGCATTATAAAACTTGATATTTTTCTTCAAAACTTGGTCCACGATATCCTCATTATCCAGTTCGCCCAACATTGTCATCAGTTCGCCATTCAGTTCTTCAGTGGTCAGCGTTGAATTGTAAATAACTTGTCTACTGTATCCGTACACACTGAACAAAGGTCTCAGGCCCAAAAGTCTGGAATAGAACATTAAAAGCCATTCCCAAGCCACAATAGTACCACTCAATCTTGTTCCGAGAGTATTAAGAATATCAGCTCCACTTTCATTTTGCTTGAGGGATTTTTGCGTGATGGCAAAATTGACGAAAGTAAGCACAAGAACAGCAATCATGACAAAATAAACACCAAAGATAGAAACCTTGGTTAGGGGACGAATTCTTCGCACTTCGAACACGTCAGTAAGCTTTTTAATAAGCTTGAGATCCATATGAGAGAAACTGGCCGTTGAACTTCCTGCACCGGTCACACTATTTCTCAAATCGATGTTTTGGAAATTTTCCTTTACTGGCATCAGTTCTTCTTCATTTTCAAATTTTTTGCTCTTTAAGGCTCCGCCTAATTGTTGATATAAGAGCTTCACTTGAACTCCTCCTTCGATATTTCCTTGAGATTGTTCCATATTGAGAGTCTTTGCTTTGGGTTCTCCAGGAGATTGGATATCATCATCTTCAATTTTTTGTAGTTTGAATAAAAGACTCACATCCTTTTTCTTATCACGGCCGCCAAATTCTGGCTCTCTTTCATCAGGAATTGTAATTATTCCTGTATTGTCCATGATCACTTTAGAAGGACTTTCAGAACGGTCGATATCAGAGGACTCTTCTTCTATTTCTTCTTCTGATTTGAGCTTGGAGTTTTGTTTTGGAAGAAGATTTAATGAAGAAGTCTCAACAAGATCTATTCCCTTTCTAGCGTGAATATCGATCAACTTGATAACTTTATACACATTTCCTTCGAAAATATAAGGCTTGATAGAAACATTGATCATAACTCCGTCTTTCTTATACTCAGTCACAGACTTTCTGGCCCCTTGGTCATAGGTGAAAAACCTCAGATTTCCTCGTTCTTCGTATTTCTTACAGATTTCTTCCGCTTCTTCTTTTGACAATAAAGTCTTTGTTCTGGTTTCTCCTTGTGTAAAAGGAGCTTTAGCAAGAGAATTTGGCTCATAGAAATTTCCCATAGTAGTAGGAGAATGGAAGACACCTGGGCTTGCCAAAGGATTTCTCATGGCATCTGGAGATTGAGGTGGAGACCCGAACATCATGAGAGGATTTTCATCTTCTTTATTCCCTTTTTCAGTGAAATAGGTCACAGAGCTTTGGAAAGGAAGGTAGGTTCCTTTCGAGAAGAATGGGTTTTGATAGTTGTTTGCACCAGTAGGACTTTTTAATGTGATGAAACTTTCTCCGCCGAAAGCATCAAAATGAGCTGGGATGTCTTTTTGGTAATAAGTGTTGAAAGCGTTGTTGATTTTTTCGAATTTTGGGCAGATGTCTTGAAGTGAAATTTTCTTGAGGGTAAGTCCAGAGCTTGCAAGTCGGAGTGTTTTGATGAGATTTGGAGAAGATTCGACGATTGTTCCATCGTTATTGACGATAAACATTTGGCTTTCTTCGGCGTTTTTCTGGACATAGCCCATCAGATTTATTCCTTTATCAAGATATGGATAGATTTTGAGATTAATATCGAGCTCCATGATGTCTCCCTTGAGAGTTTTTGCGTAACTATGAATCTTACGATCCAGCTCATGGCTCTTGGAGTCCTGACTATACTTTTGCATATATCTGTCATGGTGTTTTGCGATGAAATCAGGCATAATAGAATTGATTTTCATTCCAACAAAGCGGTCTTTTGCAATATTGAATAAAGTCATAACTGTGTCAGAAGCATCAGTGACAACGCCAAGCTTTTCTTTTTCAAGGGAAGCGACAATGACGGCAGAAGTACTGGAAATTAGCTCAGATTTGTTTTTGAAAGCGTTACTTTTATGATGTGTGTAGAATTTTCGAATAATGGGGATACTTTCTTGGGGCATTCCTCTGATGAAATCAAAGTAAAGACCGTAAAGGATAAGAGAAGAGAGGTAAACTTTGGGGAAATTGTGTTCGTTCTTTTTCCAGCATTTTTTTATGCGAGAGTGAACAGAGTTGATGTTTTCGGAGATATCGATAATTCTCTTTACGTTGACGTTGTCGCCGGAGATTTCTTTCCAGAATTCAAGATGAAGCTTAATTTCTGCTTGCATGTCTTTTTTGATAATGGCTAATTCATCTCTGCAATGGAAATAGTAAGAAAGCTCCAAAGAGGCAGTTGATTGATGGATCATTTTTTCATATGTGCCTCGGATTTTGGAATAGAAATTGTCAACTGAGTTTCTAACAGGAATAGACGAGCTCATTGATTGGACTTCTTCCATAAGGTTGAGAGCTTGGAAGGTATTTCTGGACTTTTTAATGAAGGATTTGGCGAGGTATAATAAGAAGACTTCGGATTTTTTATAATTTATTCTCTCTTCAGAACATTTCTTGAGGAACATTGAATAGAAGTCTTTATGCATGAAATCTGAGACTTTCATGTCAGGAGGTCTGTTTGGATCGTTCATCTTTACGCCTGAAAAACTGTAGAAATACAATGATTCATATGGGAATTCCTCGTTAACCCGGACTATGTGGAGATTTCAAAAAGAACTTTTATTTTTAATTACTGTTTTGGGAATTTTTCCTTGAAAATACAAAAATTTTTT
>PJUD01000970.1_pt1 | contig 10757 bp, 15 predicted proteins | sample 1512341 | NCBI WGS metagenome assembly PJUD01 (sample SAMN08177675, study PRJNA422409) | Feces metagenome, whole genome shotgun sequencing project. | isolation source: Chicken feces (3) enriched on wood chips: beechwood xylan treatment | host: Gallus gallus | place: USA: Madison | collected 2015-01-15 | reverse complement strand
TGGAAAGCATTGTTTTGAACTGTTCCAGTCTTTTGAGGCTTGTTATTCTTCTCATCGACTGGAAGACCTCTCACCTTCACTTCCACATAAGGATTCACTGTTTTCTTGCTGTCAGGCTCTTCTGAAGCTCCACGAAGGGCTTGTCCACTGATGATTTGAATAGTAACTCTCTTGACTGGCTTTTTCTGAGGATCATTTTGGGTATTTTGTTCAGGTCCTTTGTAATCATGCAACATGTATTTTGGCCTGAGAACATAACCGCATTTCTTGCCACCATTTGGCTTAAATTTAGCATAGTTTAACAACATGGATTCATCGTCATTTTGGAAATTCAATGCAACTACTTGTGAACCTGTGGCCCATGAGATAGTTGGGCTGTAGTTGGAAGAGTCCACTCTTAAATTACCAGGATAAATTCTTGTAAAGAATCTTTTATGGTAATCAACAATTTCCTTAAGATTATTCTTGAAGAAAACCTCAATCTTATTCTCCTTTAATGAAGCAATCTCGTATACACTGCAAAAAGTGCCAAGAGTAATCTTTCTTCCGATAAGTCCATACAAAACATTTAATTCTGGCAAAAATTTATTCTTCTTTTTCTTTTTCTTCTTGCCCTTGTCCACTGAATCCTCTTCCTCACTGCCTCCTGAAGATAATGTGCTTTCTCTTCTATTGCCAATATCAAGTCCATTTTGATCAGTTTGATATTTCAAAAACTTTTTCACTTCATTCGCTCTCAGATCAACATCTGTGGCACTCATAGGAATATCCTCTTTTCCTTTATCTTGTGCCAAAGTCCTCATATTCTCAAGGGGCTTTCTGGGGCCTCTCTGAGTGAGGACTTTTAAAGTTCTATCCTCTGGCACATAAACTCCCTGAGTGATCTGGGCGAGATTAAACCTATGTGTGCTCTTATATTCTCCGATTTCTTCACAATCCACATTCTCATTTAGAGCTAATTTTCCTTTGCATTTAATAACAAATTTATTCTTGAGAGATTCGAGAGAAACATATTGTTTATGATTTTCATGATCATCAGGAACCACAAACAACATATCTGCAATATGTGCCTTCAATATTTCTGCAATCTTTTTCTGAGCTTTAAGTCCGCAATGCATTTCAAATGACAAAATCAATGGGTAAGGATTATTAACAAAAGCATGTTGTTTTAATCCTACAATGACATCCTTGAATGTAATCTTTGTTGTCATTGTATGTCCATGATAAATTATTGGTTCATTATTTGGACCATCCTATTTTGATGAAAGATTAGTTATTATTCTCTCTTATATTTTACCCAAAGATCTAATTCAACACATCTACAACCTTTCTTTAAAGCATTAATATATGCTTGAACGCTTGATTCACCAGTTAATTGATTTGAAAGCAAATATGTGTTATGTGAACTACTAATATAATAATCCGTTAAAGGTCTTTTTTCATCCTAAGGGAAACTTTTAACAACTATTCTTCTCTGAAATCCAAACCTGGTAGGAATGTAAAAAGGCGCTGTTAAAGATCATGTTGCTAGGAGAGAACAAGATGCTGTTGAATATGTCAAATGTGACAACATAATCATCAATCTCCGCATTTGCAAGGGAATCGCTGAGTTCTTTGATTAATTCCAAAGTCATTGTTTGTTTTTGCTCGTGTTGGTAGAACCTGATCAAGTCTCTTGGACTCATCAGTTTGTACACTTGGTTGTCTCGCTCAAAAATGGATGAGGAATATTTGTTGAAAATCTCTTGAACTTCTTCTTTACGAAGAATACTATTCAAAAACTCTTCAAATTCTTCATAACTGAATTTTCCATCCTTATTCACATCATACTCTTGCATCAAGGCATTTAATGTCTCTTCCTTCATATTCACACCCAACTTCTTGATGGTTTCTTTCACTTCTTTATGAGTTAAAAAGTGATTGCCATCTTTATCATGTCTTCTGAAAATATCTCTTGCAAATAATGCTCTTGTATCCTTTCTATGGTGGTGATTAGATACATACTTAGCAAATCAAAATATACATTTTTTCTTCTTCTTGATTAGATCGTTCCATGAAATGTAAAAGACCTCCCCAGAAAAGACCTTTAGTTTCCAGATCATCAAAGAGTAACAAGAGTTGTTGTTTCTTTCCATAGAGGATTTTAAGGATGAGCTCTGAGTTGAATTTAGAGTTTTTATTCTTGATAGGGTCGGTTTTCACATTTGAGACACTTGAAATTTCATTCAGCTCAATTCTCGTTACGGCCGATTTCTTGCTTTTTTCAATCGGAATTTGTTCAAGATGATTAAAGTCATGATCACATAAAGCAAAGACAAAAGATTTTGCTATCGACTTCTTGCTGATCACTTTTATTGGAAGTCCATATACCACAGAGCTGATTGCTTTTGCTTCATCTACTTCTCCAAAATCATCAATCTTTATCATAGGGGTTTCTATTATAACAGAGTTAGATTTTCCAAGAATTGAAAATGAAAATACTTTTTTGTTTATCAACAGCCAAACTTTGTGGGCCAAAAGGCACTTTATTGGGACTTGTTGTTGTCATAGAGTATTATCAATTATTTAAGATAAGATTTGTAATAATTAAACTGAAATAAATCCCTGTCTTCTAATATTAGGTGAAAACATTTTAATACAAAAAAAACTAAACGTCATTAATTTCATTTCTTCTTCTGATCTGGATCATTTGTACAGCGTGATGAGCTCTCTAGTTCCATTAAAGAGCCTTATTTCACTCCCATATCTCCAAAAGATAGAAAGATAAAAGATTCTGAAGTTAATCGATGCGCTTTTTTATTTTAATCCCCCACAAATATTTTCTGATTGATCTCCTCCTCGGCAATTTAAGGTTCAATCCTTTTTTTATCAATATCAGCATTTTTTCTTTCAGCTATTTGGAGGAGTTTTTCCTCAATCAAAAATGTAAAACATCTCATATGCAAGATGCTTTTAATTATTTGTGGAAGCCAAATTCAATATTATAATATCGAAAAATTAAATAAACAAAAGCGTTAGTTGAAAGATTTAACAATCAATCTCACAACCATTTTCTTTTTAAGAAAGGAAAAGACATAGACACAAACAAATTTATTCTTTTTAACAACATTTCCGGCGGCCAGTTTTAATTGGGGACCTTTATTTTTGACCTCTTGCTTTAATAAAAAAATCCCTTTTTGCCAAATTTAGAATATTCCTTCCCTGTATCAATTCTCACCTGTCATACGTAGATACTTTTCAAAAACAAACAAAGTTTTAAACAAAACAGGAAAAAACTGTATTCTATCGATATCTTGTAATACTTTTACTCAATTCCTTGATATAAAATTTTATTTCCACAAAAATTATTACATCAGCAAAACTTTACATCTCTCTCTTCTCATCGATCTAGTTAAAAATAATGTAAATATTACTCCTACTTTCAGCTCATTAATATTCTACAAATCAAGTTCAGTTATGAATCCTCAATCATATGAAATAACTCAAGAAGAAATCCTATATCTCACTTTCAATCAAGATCAAGGCAATTTGATCATCTTTATTGAGTCTAATTCCTTCTTTTTAGAATGTTTTGCTTGTGGTACCAATTATGGATTCAAAATCTACAAAACTTACCCTTTTAAACAAACTCTGATCAGAGGTCTCCAATTTCTTAATATTTCTCACTTACCATAAAATGAAATAATAGATTTGGGAGGTGGTATCAAAATTGCCGAATTATTGTATAAGAGTAATCTGTTGTCATTGGTTGGTGGTGGCCGAAATCCTAAATGGCCTCCTCATAAAGTCATTATTTGGGATGATTATCAAGGACAAATTGTTGGTGAAATCACTCTTGCTCCTGATTCCAAAATTTTGGCTGTTCGACTTAGACAACACAAGTTGATTTTGTTTCTGGACTCCTTCCTAATAATCACATAGAATTTTAATTTGTACAGATCAGAGAATATATATTCATAATCTTCAAAATCTGGCAATGTTGAAACGAATTGATACAGGCAATAATCCTAAAGGATTATTTTGTTTTGCATTGAATGAAAGTGTTTTATGTTTCCCAAGTAAAGCTGATCAAGGAACTGTTGAATTTCTCAGTCTTGGTATCTAAAGAGTATATTATTATCATCTTATTTTATAGAAAATAATTCATTTTGGTCTGTTAAAGCTCATTCAACAGCAATTTCAATCATGGAAATGAGTTATCATGGTGATAAATTAGCTACTGCTTCTGAAAAAGTATTTTGCTCAATAGAATTATTCCTATAATCTTATCAGGGAACAGTTGTGAAATTATTTAATGTGAAAGATGGAAGTTTTATTAAAGAATTAAGAAGAGGAACAGATAAACATCTGATTTTGTCAATTCAATTTAGTATTGATTCTTGTTGGCTTTTATGTACAAGTGATACTGGAACTACCCATGTCTTTAGCATGTAATCCTGAAGATTTTCTTAAAACTTATTCTTCCAATAGAGGAAAAGAAGAACAGAATCCAGATAAATCAATGATTGGTTCAAAAGATGCACAAAAAAATAATAAAAAATCCAAGTAATTATTTTTTCAAAATATTAATTTTTCTAACGCTCCAACCAAGGCTTTCATTTTTGAAGGTAGTGAATAAATATTTTGATTCAGAATGGAGTTTTTGTCAATTTAAGCTACCTGATAAAAATTCGAGAGTTGCATTTTTGAACCATCAAGGAGACGGAAAACTGATTGCTGCTATTTCTCCAAAAGGACAATATTATGTTATTTCTTATGAAAATCCCTCTCAACCCAAAGTTATTGGAACCAAATCTTTCACTAGTAAAATTGCTGATAGTACCGCATCCATGATTGGATTCCCATATCTTGCTAACTAACCTCTTTATTGTATTTTCATATTTTGCCAATTAATAATAATTCCATCTCAATATCAATCTAAATCTAATACAATAGATTGTATTATACTTAATTAATTATTATTTCAAATTAATACCGCGCTTATATCATATATTCCCCTTTCCCGGCTCTGTCTCCATCTTTCTCATAAACTCGAAATTCTTTATTCTATCAGAACTTCAATTCATCAAAAAAACACTTCATAGACTCTTATTTCCCACCTTTTTCAAAACAATATTTTTCTTCATGTCACTTATCTCAGAGAAGGAATTACCTAATTAAATTTCTATTTATTCGATTTTCATTTATATAGTAACAAAATTATTAAACAATCCCTTTGATATTAATACTGTTTTGAATCATGTCAAACCCCGAAGTTGTCGTTGTTCATCCTTTGGTCCTCTTGTCTGTCGTTGATCACTATAAGAGAGTTGTTGCCAAAAGCAAAAACAAGAGAGTTGCCGGTATTCTCTTAGGTTGGCTCTTCAAAAACCTCTTTTTCTCATTTTATTTCTACAGGTGAATGGAATAAGGGAACCCTTGATATCACCAATTGTTATGCTGTTCCTTTTGAAGAAGACCCTAAGGAACCTAGAGTCTGGTTCTTGGATCACATCTATCATGAGAATATGTATGAAATGTACAGAAAGGTACTCTAAAATCCCACCATCAATATAAATATTCAATTTTTTTGAAACTAGATCAATGCCAGAGAAAAAGTTGTCGGTTGGTATATTACAAGCACCAAGTTCAAGCTCCACGATATCGAAATCAACGAACTCTTGAAAAAATACACTCCCAACCCCATTCTTGTCAGAATCGATGTCGAACACTCCGTAATCATCATTTCAGCCGCCAAACTAATCTGTCATTAGGATGAATTGGGTCTTCCTACTGAAGCTTACAGTTCAGTTGAAGAAGTTAACAGAGAAGGAAATATCATCCGTAGTTTCGTGCATATTCCCTCCACTGTCCAAGCTTTCGAACCTGAAGAAATCGGTGTCGAACAATTGCTTAGAGACATTAAGGATGTCACTATCTCTACTCTTTCTACTGAGGTAAACCTTTGAATTCTGTGTATAAACGTGGGGATGTTTTTTTCTATATTTTATTAAATATATAAAATTGTATTAATATTCTTCTTAGATCGGAGCTAAAACCAATGCCTTAAAAGGTCTTGTTAACAAGATGCAAATCATCGCCAAATATCTTGAAGATATCATTGCTGGCAAAAAGCAACCTAATATTCAAATCCTTAACAATTTACAAGTACCAGAGATTTACATGCTCTAATCTCATAACCTCCTAGGAAATCTTTAATTGTTTACCAAATATGAATACTGAAGATATGAGCAGATCATTGACTATCAAGAATAATGACAATACTTTCATGCTTTATTTGTGCTCCATTATTAGAACCCTTATTGCTCTTCACAACTTGATCAACAACAAGATCCACAATAGAGATATTGAAAAGGGTCTTACTGATACCAAGGAAAAGGAGAAAGAAAAGGAAAAGGAAAAAGAAAAGGAAAAAGATAATAAAGAAACTGAAAAGGCTGCTGAAAAGAAAAAGTAAAAGTAAAAAAAACTACTAAAGACTAGAGAGAGGTGGCATTTTCTTTAAGAAAGTAAAAGCTTCCTTGAGAAGAACAGGAGTTGTTACATAAAGCTTGTTTTATGAAATTATATGAATAAATCAACCTTTATGACTTGCAAACAAATAATCATAATCATATTATTAATAAAAAGAAATGCTCTTTTATATATTAAACTTGTCCATTTCCCATGAATTTTACTTAATATAAGCTACTCTTCTAATCCATCACATTTTAACCTTCAATACCGAATTGTTGTGTAAATTCTTCTTGTTTCTTCAAATCATCTTTACTCACTGATGGTTTTGTCTTCATTAATGCTGTTTCAAAATCATCCTATTTGAAAAGAGGTTAAAAGGAGTTCAAAAGTTTTATCTCGTTACCAGGTTTATATTAGGAAGAGTTAATTGATCACCAGCAACATCCAACATTCTCATGGTAACACCATGAGGATCAGAAGGAGCACATGGTTGATATATAGGTTTTCCATCGGGTAATCTTCCAATTTCTTTAAATTTAGTGGCATTTTGGGCCTTTCTCAAAGGTTCATATGATGCATCTCTGATCAAAATATTTAAATCAGCACATGATAACCCATCGGATCTTTGAGCAAGATAAGTCATATCTTCTTCAGCAAGAGCATTAGGAGTTTTCTTCAATTGATTTCTAAGCAGAGCTTCTCTGGCAGGATAATCAGGAAGAGGAATATAGATTCTCTTTTCAAATCTTCTTCTAACAGCTGAATCCAATCCCCATGGAATATTTGTTGCTCCAAGGACCAAAATACCAGTATCATCATTACCAACACCTATTGAAAATTATAATTAGAGACTCTTCAAAATCAAGTCCAGATACCTTGCATTTGAACTAAGAATTCAGTTTTAACTCTTCTACTTGATTCATTTTCATTATCAGATCTTGCAGATAAAAGAGCATCAATTTCATCAATAAAGATAATTGATGGTTTCTTTGATCTTGCTAAACTAAACAATGTTTTTATCAACCTATGTGAAAATTAATATCTCCCCATTAACAAAGACTACTTCTCAGATTCACCAACATATTTAGAAGTGATATCAGCAGATGAGACTGAGAAAAATGTCGCATCAGCTTCAGTAGCACAAGCTTTTGCCAAATATGTTTTACCAGTACCAGGAGGCTAAAACATGATTAGGATTTCACTCAAAAAAAGTCCTTTTCTTACGCCATATAATAAGATACCTTTCCAAGGAGTACGCATACCAACGAACAAATTGGGGTATTTGATAGGGTAGATGACGGCTTCTTGGAGAGACTTTTTAGCCTGTTCAAGACCAGCAATATCTTCCCATCTAATGTTGGGTTTTTCGGTAACTATAGCTGATTCTAAGTTGCTCATGAGCTTTTGAGCATCTTCGTCTTCTTTGTTGACGGTGACCTTCTTCTTACTATTTTAAATTTTAAGAATGACCAGGACTTTTCTCATACGTGCCAGAATTATCCTTAGCATCTTTGGAAGGAGTTGGGTTGCTGGGTTGATAGTTTCCGTTGTTATTAGAAGGAGGAGCGTAGTTGTTTTGTTGGTTTATAGGGGCAGGGTTGTAGTTATTATTGGGAGCATAGTTGTTGTTATTTGAAGGGGCAGGCTGCTGTTGTTGTTGTTGCTGATAAACGGTTGCTTCCATGGACTTGGCTTCTTTAATCCAGTCATTCAAGTTTGATTTGACCTTGGCCACCAAATCGGCGTTGGTTTCGGCTGAAAAAGAGTTAATCAATAAAACATACAGGAAATCGATTGTACATTTGGCATATTTAATCACGTAATCGAGGCCCTTTTTATAAAGTTGGTAGCCCTTCTCACGATATTCGTATTCTGTGTGACTGTTAAAGTATTCTTTGCCTTTTTGTAAGAATTCAAGGCCTTTATCTCTGTAGTATTGGGGATTCGTATTACTACCTTGCATTTGATTAAAAGTACTTTTGTTTTATTTGGTTTGTTTGACAATATTTATTAATTTATAATTCAGATTTATTAAGACTTCTGTATTGGGGAATTTTATTCAAAACACCGTATTTAATGCTCAGTTCAATCGCCTTCACATCAGCAATTACTAAACTACTCTACAACTATTTAACTGTCTCCTGATTTGATCAGGTAAATTCAACTTTTCTGAAATTTCTCCCTTCTCTTTTTTTAAAAATCTTTCGGGAGAATTCATTGAACAGAGATCTCTTGATTTTGTCACTTAAAATCATCTATTTTGGTATCACTTTAATTCATCTCTTCATCTCTGATTCTTTTAAATCACTATATGAAAATTTTCATTTTACTCTATTTTCTCTCTTATCTTTCAAAGAAAAGAGGAAGAGAGACTCGACATCAAAAAATTCTTTTATAAGGTGATTAAAAAAAACGCTTTTTCATCTCATATTAATAAATGATGCGTTTTCTTTTAATTCAGAATTTTTCAGACTTTATACAAACCTCATTCGAAAAATAATATCTTTGGTAAATTGATTTTTTTAATAATTGCTTCAATCAATAATCCCTTGAAATTCTCCTAAATTTAGGGTTTGTTTCTCTTCAAATAATATGACAAAAATAAAATACAAGTTGATTGATCGATCAGTCAGAAATACTATATATAGCAGAATACAATACAGAAAATACTATTATTTATGTAGTACTACGATCTAAAATAAAGAGACCTTGATCTGAAGTAAAGCTGAGATTCTTGGAATCTACTGAAATATAATAAGGATAGCCCATATCAAACAGGTAAGTATTGCTGGGCAATTTGGGGAAATTTGGGAGTCTATCAAAACAGAATTAGATTTTCTATATCTCAAACAAAATCTTACTGGCGAAGTTCAGTCACTTGTGATATTTTATGATCTTCATAAATGACCAGTTTTTCTGTGTAATCAATTGAGAAAATTTGCAAACTACTGGAAGCTGCTCTTGATTCAATATCTGAAAGCTTTTCTTCTTCATGCTTGTTGTTTTCATTATTTAGATAGACATTCTTATCCGAATGTGGAGTCAATGGTGTGCTTTGATTGTACAAAATCTCAAAAGCAACAATATGACTCTTATGCTCATAAAGTGTTGTTATTTTATTATTATGTAAATCTATCATCTAAAGATTTAATATCAAGAAGAAGATTCCAAAATAATATCCTTTACTTCAACAATTTTGCCATTTTTGACAAAAATAATGTTATCATTATACCATCTTGCATGTGAAATCTGGTCATATTTGCTTTTATGAGGGAAAGTATAGAGTTTTTCCACATCTTGTTTTGTGATATCATAAGCCATAAAACTCTTATCCTTATTTTCATGATATTCCAACCATCTAATATTTCATTACTCTTCAGAAGAAAAACTCAATTTTCTACATTAATCTTTTTCCATTAAAACAAAAAGGAACAGAAAAAGATGGGATTGTAATTTTTCCAAGATCAACCTGGCTGCGAGTATCATAGTTTATCAACCATGCGCTTTGCTTATAATATGACTCAATTTCTTTTCAAAAGATCAGTTTTCAACAGTCCAAAATAAATCTTTACGAGTTTCTTTGTTGCTTGTGGAAGGGAAAGGCACCAGTAAACAAACCTCTTTCTGCAAAAAGGGAATTGTATTTGGACACTGTGATAAATTATGATTCCTTGTGTATTGAATTGTCTCGTGCTGTATAGTATTTCCATCTCTAAAATTCAATACAAGACCTGATTCATCTCCCACACAAGCATATGCCATATCAGGATTTATAAATTGAATCTAAATGGGAATATGAGTTTGATGGTAACCAGCCGTATTTTACTGTACGGATAATTTCTTCAAAGACTTCCTTAACATAGATGACATCTTGTTTTGATTTGGAATAAAATCCAACATATCCACTTATCGAACCAAAAGCAATCCCCTCTACAAGATAAGGATTTTGAATTGATTTTTATCATTACTTTCTCCTGTTGTCACACAAGTTAAAGGCTCAGCAATTCTGATTTTTATATGTTTCACAAATTTCATTTTACTTTCTCAGTCAATACTTTGAATTTTGATTTGTTTTTATCAATTTCTTTATTTAAAACTTGATTTTTCTCTTGATAATTTCTTTTAAATATTGAGAAGAAAGAGACGTTATTCAACATGTTTTTTTTTGGGAAATTTAGCAAAACTGGAAAAAGCACCAATTCAATGACTTGAGCTCTTCTCTCTTTTCAATTAATTCTTTTCCTGTTCAACCAATATTTTGCTTTAAAACAAGCTTATTGATCTCAAAGAATATCGAAGAT
>PJUD01000966.1_pt1 | contig 10822 bp, 15 predicted proteins | sample 1512341 | NCBI WGS metagenome assembly PJUD01 (sample SAMN08177675, study PRJNA422409) | Feces metagenome, whole genome shotgun sequencing project. | isolation source: Chicken feces (3) enriched on wood chips: beechwood xylan treatment | host: Gallus gallus | place: USA: Madison | collected 2015-01-15 | reverse complement strand
TGGCTAGTATTACAAAGTTATATACTCATTCTTTACTTTAATTCTCATAGTCGTGGAAGGAGCCAATATCAGGATTGATCTGCATATTTCTCCTGGTTCTATACCCATTTGCTAAAGTATTGGCAACACTGTCTTTTCCACTGAAATATCGGTTGCTTTCTTTTCTTAAATGCTTATTCTTCATGTTCAAATCATGCTATTTGGAGGATGAGATAAAGTGGTAAGGGGTTAGTTTTTTACGTTATCAAAGATGACTCTATTGTCTTGAGTATCGTTTCTAGAGGAAAGCACAGTCGAGTCTTCTTGCGATGAAGTACTTCTGTTAGTAACTCCTAAGGCTTGATCACGACTTTTCAAAGGAAAAAAATCCTGGAAAACTGCACTTTCTCTCACTTGTGGTAATTTTGCCAATGACTATGGAATATTAAGAGTTTTTGTAATGAGAGATTTTATTTACCATGATGACTTCTTGTAATAATTCTCTGGTATTAGCCCAGTTTTCTTCACTAAGATGATCTTGTTTCAATCTTAATAAATCTTCTAAGTATGGAAGAATTTCACTATTCTTCAATTGTCCTCTCATCTAATTGAAATTTAGAGGGGAAATCCAAAGAAAATAATTCTTACGGTTTGAATAAAATCACGAACATCTTGGAATGATTTAGTAACGAAACATTTTTGTTTGCCGATATTTCCTTCAATCTTGAAATTCTTATTGGCCATGGCATTTTGATATTGATTCTCAAGAGTAACATTGAAATTGGTGGGGTTCTGGCTCTAATTTTTTCAGATAAATATTCTCTCAATGCTGAAATAGTTTTTACCAGATTGACTGATTCGTACATGCGATCATCATTCAAATTGCAAATCTCAATATGGGCCATAAACAATGTCTTTTTAATCTTCTTACAACAGAACTATTGAATGGGTGAGAAATAATGAAAAATTGAAATTTCTTACTCTGCAGATCATTTCATCAGCATATTTGAACATTTTGTGATACTTCTTGATCTTATCAACTTTCTTTTCAAGATTGAAACATCTAGTATCTGCTCTTTCTAATGCAATGGATAAATTTTTGTTTGTTTCTAACATTGCCATATCTGCACTTTCATAATTTTTCACTCTCTCTAATAAACAAGTTAATTTTTTCATTCCCAAATATTGAATTACTTTTTAAAGCAGCCATAGCAAATTCATCTTGAAGTTGTTTCTCTTTGTATCTTCTTTCAATTTCTTCCAATTTATTCTCCAATTCATTTCTCTGAAGATAAAACTCATCAACATTAGACTCGATTCTTCCATTCAACACATCAATATTCTTTCTCAACTCTTGATTTTCTCTCAATAATTCTTCCAGAGCCTTTCTATCTCCTCTGTCATCATCAGCGTCTTCTCTTGATTGTCTTCTATTCATAGGAATAGTGTTGGACATTCCCATCATCTTCTTAATCTCTTCTACTGCTTGCATTGATGTTTTATGAGATTGTCTTTCTTGTTTTAATTCTCTTTTTAATTCACTCAAAGTTTGGTTCAGGCTGTCAATTTGTTCCTTCTTGTATTCTAATTGGTTGCCTTGTGCCTCCAATTTCTTCTCATTCTCTTCGAATAACATTTCTTTCTCTTGTCTCACTTGCTCTAATTCTTCTTGCATTTCTCTTAACTAGGGAAATTTTGAGAGGAGGAACAATTATCGAGAAAAATTACTTGAGCCATGAGATCATTTTCTTTTTCTCTGAATTCTCTCGCAAGTTCAGCGACTTTAACATTATTCTTTCCGTCATTATCGGATTTTTGTTGTTCTAAGGTATGAAGTTTGTCATTCAATTTACTTATTTCTGCTTGTAATTTTGCTCTAGAAGGAAATTGAGAGGAGCTAACATTAAAATTCAATACCTTTCACCTTCAAAACCACGAAGAGAATTCATATGTTCAGAATGTTTAGATTCATATCTTTCATCCATTGTGGCAACCTTTTTTCTCAGACTTTCAAGTTCTGATTGAGTCAACCTATCAAATTCATTGGTTAATATAACTTTTTCGAGGTCTCTTACATATCATTTTGTTTGGAAATGGCATTGATATCATCATGGAAATTTTCTGAGGCTTTGAAGAAGAATTGTAACAAACAATCCAAAACAACTTCATGAGTTTCTGGTGTAGTAAATTCTTGATCTAATTCACTTTTGATGAGTTTAAAGTCAATGACAAAATCAGAGAAGCTTCTGAATTCTTGATTATTGATTTTATTTTCAAAGATTTCCAATTTTTCTTCAATGGACTCCTTAATACGAGCTTCAATTTGACTTTGGAACATCTTTTTAATCATTTGGTATTTCTGACGCAAAATCTCTTCAAAAGTGCCTTCGAATTCCTTCACACTATCTCCTAATGCTCTCTTCTTGAAGATATCCATAACTTCATTTTTAATTCTTTTGTGGAGATCTCCAATTGTTTGAGGTGTGATTTTTCCTTTATTCAATTCTTCATGCATTTGACTTTCATATTTATCACTCAATTCTAGGGAGGGTTTTAGGGAGAAAAAGATGGAGAGAAATACCTCTAACGATTTTTTCACATTCAATTTTACAAATGGAATTCCAAGTGCTATCTAATGATAACATTTCTCCTGAATTCAACATATTACAAAGCAGCCTAGGGATGATTAAGGAGAGCTTAACTCAATAATTTACTTGCAAAGGACAATAAAAGCAGGTCCATTAACTTCTTTTCCTCTGAAAAGCTTAGGCTTGACTTTAAGCCAAACTTTTCTTTTGAGGTTGTTAACTTGTTCATTGAATTCTGGTCTTAATGATTCAGGTTGCAATTTATGCAATGACTAAAAGTATTTTAAATGATAATTTTCATGTTAAATTACTTGAATATCTTTTTCACCTTCAATAGGACGGACCATCAAGAAACAATCTCTATCTTTAAAGAAATTTCCCAACAAACGTCTATTCAAAATTATTCAAATATTCCAAATATCTTCATTACCTGATTCTATTTTTATTTTCGATGGCTTCAGAGAAACCTTTTTGTTCTTTGAGGGCATTTTCAAGATATTCTTTTGAAGTGATAGGTTGGCCTTTAGTATCGACTAATTTCAAAGCGAAATCTCTAACGACCCAAAGGAAAGAAGGGAAACATTCCATCAAATCCTCAAATTCCTTTTCATTGGTCTTTTGAAGATGTTTACTGAGGTTAACCTATTCAAAAATGAGCTTTTTCTCGATAGAATTCAAAATACGATAAGGGAAAGATTTTGTATGGCTTTTTCATCAATGGCACCGACACTGTTGTAGATTAAGCAAGAAGAAAGAAGCATTCCGAGCATAAAGATTTTAGTATCGTAGTTCTCATGTTGATCAGTAGCATCAGTTCCTTCAGTATCCAAGACAATGACATTTAATTTTTCAGTTTGATTATTGTTATTTTCCACTTCAATGATATGTGGCCAAACCCATATTCCCTATACAATATCATTAATCCTTTCAAATCCACAAAGAAAATGCTCACCTTTGTGCAAGGGTTGACTGTATGTCCAACAGAGAATCCAGAATTTTGATTAAGGATAACTCTATTCAATAGATAACTCTTGCCTGTTCTATTCTTTCCTACAATGGTGATGACACCGAGATTGTTGTCACGAAGAGAATCAAAGTATGTTTGAGCTTCAGGGTTCACAGTAAAGCCTATTGTGAAGAGAAGATTAGGGCTGTGGAGATAACAGAGAAAACGAACCTCCATTTTCATTATAAGAGATGAGTTGAAGAGGTTTGTTTTGGTCTTTATTGAAGCAGAATTTGATGCTTTTGGAGCAATTGGGACTGCTGATATCAAGTTTACTAAGGAGAGTATGAGCGTCCATCAGGAAATATTTTTGAAGTCTGCGAGGACTTTATTTAAAAAAAAAAGAAAAGGAGAATATTTGAATAATTTTGCAAAGGAAACAATTTAAAATTTGGTATTCGGTTGAATTCGTTTTACAGGAGAGATTTTCTCAATAAAATGAAAGTGGAAGAGAAAATAGAACATTCTTCGAGGAAGAGATAGCTGAATTGAGGGGGAATTAATGGCTTGTTAAGGAAAAATAGAGGATAGGGAAGATTTTGAATGATAGAAAGCGAATGGATTTTAATACTAGATAAGTTGTATTTTTACCGGTAATTTGAGAGGGAAAAATATGATAGCTTTCTCATTCATAAACTAAGTCAAGTTGAGATCCAAAAGAGTAAATGAAAAAGAAAGAGAGGAGAACAACAGAAGAATTTGTTCTGGAAGGATAGAATTAATTTCAAGAGAGGAGTCAAAAAAAATGTTAAAAAGGAAATTTAGCTCAAGATAAACGCAATGGAGATAAGTGAGAAATTTGAATCTCTTAGGGAAGTAGAAATCCAGCCTCGAGAAATAAAAGAGATAAAAATATAATTTTTGAAGGATTGAAAATAGGTTGAAAGAAGATAAAAATTTATTTTATATTTGATGAAATCCATTTTTCAAAATTAGCACAAAATTTTTTTGGCCAAATTTTAATCTTTCAGGCTTTCAACATTTTCAATATTCTTTATAAAAATCACAATATACAATAATAAATAAATTTCTACATATACAAACAAAAAATTTTCAATTATTATCTTTTTCTAGAACAACAGCCAACAGGATTATTATACAAATTACTTTCTGGCATAAGTTTCATATCGACCCATCTTTTGCCCCTTTTGCCAAACGCTTTAACTGATCTATCGCCAACTCTTGCATAAACCATTGCAAGATCCTCATAATCTAAATTTCCTTGCGTTTCTTTTCTCCAATGACTTATCCCTTCTTGATAATTAAACTCCCGAATTTCCTCTGTTAACGAATCAAAAACATACCAAAATCCTCTTTTATCTTTATCTTCCTTGTCACTTTTGATCCCGCTCAATATCAAAATCTGCTTATCCGATATCTGGTACGCAGATGAGCTCAAAGTAGGTGGGATAACCAAGTCTTTATTCCTCGGATGCAAGAAAATTTCCATCCACTGATCTAGTTCGATATAATATTTGTAAACCTTTGGAAAATTGCTTCCTTTTGCAGCCGTATCAAACACATAAATCGAGTCTTTGATTGCTATTCCACAAGGCTCGACAAGGCTAGCATTTCTGCTGATATCACTGATATTTTCCCAGGTCTTTTTCTTTGTGTGAAATCTAAGGCAACTTTGTGTAAGACCTTTTCCAGCAATTTCGCCTCCAATGACGTAAATATAAGGGCTAGAATAGACCAATGCGTGAAGGTAGCGAGGTTCAGGGAGATTTTGGCAAGGTGAAGCATCATCGAGGTCCACACGGAAGTTTTGTTGTTTTTTGAGATCGATTTTTCCAACAAAATTTGTAATTGATAACCTTGAACTGGCTTCTTCCATAGTAACAGGAGAATCGTCTTCATTTAAAGGGTCATCAACAGTCTGGCCTCCAATAAGAAAGATTCCTTCATTTGGGATTGAAATAGTGGCTTGAGCGTAGAATTTAAACTTTTTACCATGTTGAAAGATGGAAAAAGTGTAAAACTTGTCACGTTCTGGGAAGTAAACGTATAATCTGTTGTCACAGAATTTTGGATAATGAAGAACATAAGAGTCTGTAAAATCGTTTGATGAACCAAGGCCCATGAGAGTGAAGAGGAGTTTGAAAGAAGTTAACTGGAAGTTTTTAAATTATAATGTAATATAAAATATTACTCCTTCTCCGTCGTTTAACGGTAAATAAGACAACTTTTTCTGAAAAAAAATAGAGGATTTTATTTATACAAGAAAAGAAAATTTTTCGCAAAAGCAATATTTCTTCATTGACATTGCAAAACTTTCTTCATGAAAAAATTTTTCTTTAGAAAGAAAAAGAGAATTATTTTGGGGTGAATTTATTTGGTGATATACTCTTACAAAAAATGATGAAAATATATCTATCATAGATCATCTATTATGTACATCAATCAATCAATGAAACGAATAAATACAATCCTCTTGGTTTCACAATTTACTCATGAGGGTCTTCAATGCTCTTGTCAGCGTATTTTATGGGTGATCCATACACCATTTGCAATTCAGTATTTGTCAATTCATTTAAACTTTCCAATCTTTCCATTAATCTACAAAAATTCTTTATTCTCTGTAAGAAAAAGTTTAAAATACCTTGAAATATCATTAGGATGAATAGCCAATTTAGTGTATTTTTCGAATTTATGCTTAAGAAGTTCCTTTGTCTTGCTGGTAGTATTTCTAGCATGACCAGCAGGATACATAACAAGCTCACTATTCAATTCTCTTCCATCTATTTTTTTCTCAATAAAACCTTTATATATCAATAAAATTACCTTTTAATTTAATGGTGACGGTCGTGGGGATACCATCAGGGAATTTGGCATCAAAGTCTTTTCCACCAGCTTCATAAGTGATTTTTTCCATTAAGTTTTTAGTGGTAGGATGTTCAAGGCAAGAGACAGTGTAGTCTTGAGGGTCCAAAGCTAATTCTCTCCAAAGATCATCAATAGAATTATGCCCGTTTTGTTGGAAATTAGGAATGCTAATTGCTTTTCTCAAAGTAGTAGCAACTAAAATTCATTAATAAGGAAACAAAAAGAATTCTTTTTTACTGATGTAATAGATAGAATTGATGGCAGATTGTCTAGTGATGGGGTCTTTACGTTCTTTTTGACCAATAGCATCAACACCAGCTTGATGGCCGACAATCTTGATGCTTTGAATATTGGAAGGATCATCTTGAACCAAAAATTGATGATCTTTTAATATTCTCAACACGCCTTCGATAGCACCAGCAGCATGCAAATTATAAGCACCAAACCTGAAATGATTTCCCATTGAGGCAAATCCGTTTCCTTCTTGAGTAAGAACAAGGTCAAAAGGAGAATCTCCCTTAGTTTCAACCAAATTTCTGAATAAACCATAAGGATTTCTGAAGATATCAGTAGGTCCAGAAAGTCCATTAAGAGCTCTGGTGGCAGCAATGACGGCATCTCCGATCATAATAGCAGAAGCAGCACCTTCAGTCTCAGTTAATTGTTTTCCTTGTCTGACTGAGGCATAGGGGACATTATGAGAGACCAATATACCCAAGGCATTTTCAATTTGAGAAGGAGTTCCTCCAAGCAAAGCTCCATAAGTGATGGCAGCGGACATGGCAGAATATAAAGAGGAGTCGATGTTGTAATCTCTGAGGGGGAAAGCTTCGCAAAGTCTTCCTTGGATTTCGTCAAGAAGGACGAGGCCTTTGACGACCTTGTCACCGGTAATGGCGAGATTTTGTTGAGCGGTAGCGACAACAAGAGGATAGAATTCAGTAGAGGCGAGTTCTCCAGCTTGGTGGGAAGGCAAAGATTTGTTAAAGCCAAAAGTAGCAGGATGAGCACTGAATTCTCTGACAGCGGAAGCGCAAGCGACTATTGCTTTTTCGGCATTTCCGGCTTCTAAAGTACCAAAGACTTTGGCTGATCCCATTTTAGGGCGAGAAATACTTTTGCCTTTTCTGACGCCAGCCATAGCTTCGTTCTTGAAAATAGAAGGAGCGCTGGATTTAAGGGCAATAGCAGAGTAGCCACAGAGGACAGCATCAGTATGGGCGAGTTTAACACGGTCATAGACTTGATGGGAAGGCTTGCCGTTCTTGATGAAATCGACAGCGTATTTAGCGAGTTCGTAGGCTTGGTTGGAATCTTTCTTGAGGGTTGTTGTACTGAAATGACGTTTAAGGAAGGTAGATGTGCTCAACATTGGGAGGAGTGTGAATTGGATTTTGGATTTAGGATATTGGGAGAGATTTTAAAGATTTTATTTCTGGTGAAATTGATTCAAGCGAAATTTTAGATTTGGATAAAACTAAGTGATTAGTACGATTTTCTGCCTAATTGTCAATGGGAATTGTAAATGACTGTTTTAAGGTTGAAAATTCCAATTTTGATATTTCAGAAGTTTCTGTTGTTCTTAGAGCTTTGCTTGAGGTTTTTTAATTGTAGATTTAGGAAAAGCTGGGCAAAGAAAATTTTTTGAAATGACTTCTTGAAAAGAATACGAGTGATAAAGATTTTTTAAATTCGAGAATTTCTTTTTTTGATTCATGAAAAAATTTTTCTGATTTTTTTTTGAAATTCATGAATAAGCAAATAAATTTATCAAGAAAAAGTTTTTCTTGATTTTTTTAATTCTCAGACAAGATTGATCTTTTTTCAGCATTTTTCAAGATGATCTTAAAATAATTTTCGTCAGGAAAGAAAAAAAAATATGGAGAATAAGATTGTTCAGGTGAAAGACTTGAAAAATAATCACCAGAGTGAATTATTTGAAGCCCTTCTCTTTGATTATCATTTTATCTTTTTGGCTTTTATCTTTAACTCTTTTACACTATTTTCTGCTGAAAATTCTCGATTTGATATTCTCTTTTCCTCAATTGCCAGCAGATTCATCATCTTCTCAGATGGAAGGTTAGTTAGACCAAGAGAAAAAAAAGCCACGTGTCTCATTCAGTTTTCTCCCTAAAATAAAATCCTTCAATGATTGATTAATAATGCAACAAGTAGATATCTCGCGGTATTTTGAATAGTTTTTGCCTGACAAAATCTTCGATAGATTTCTTATTAAACATAACCATTTGGACCCTCTTCCAGAAAAGAACACAATTTCTTTCGAGAAACAACAGCAATAATTAACCTACAACACCTTGCCGTCATTCTTTGCATCATCTTTCAACAATAAATGCTTTGTATTAAAATAATTTTTCAATCAATTCTCGAGTATTTTATGGTTTAAGAGAAACCCATGGATTTTATTTACATACACTAATATTCTTTTTCAATATAACTTTAACTAAAAAATTCTCAATTTGCAATAATCTGTATCTCAATAAATGAAGTGGCCCAAATTCAACGTTTACGACTTCTTCTTTGTCATTTCTTACCTCATCCTCAACTTTTATCTCGTCACCAGTTGGGAAAAGTTCGACCTCTGTGTTGACCCACTCAATCTTTGGCTGCTTATCGACTACAGCTTGCTTTTCCTTGTCAGGCTCTTGTTTGTGATCAAGACTTCTGGCTACAGAGAAAGTTTTGTGAGAATAATAAACGTCTTTTATTACGGGCTGACTTTCCCAGCAATTATTGTCTGGTCTATTATTGGTTTTATTTGGCAAGCCAATGATGGAATTCTGTGCATTCCTGATGATATGGTGCCTTGGTCATATATCTTGTGGCTGGGAATTACAATGTTAACAGGATTGGTTATGATTGTGAATATCATATATGATTTGATAAAGTTGAGAAGACTCAATATTTATATATCAAAGATGGATGAAACCACAAGCCGTAAAACTAATTCTGATTATCAACAACATTATGCTTTCTAGGACCTGGATATGATGCCATGAGAGATGATTACTGTAAAACTGCCTAGTTAATGATGTGATAGATGCAAAGAATGATTAATGATTGCAAAGAGAATATTTTTGCATGAAGAGTTTTATCTAATCTAATAATAAATTATTTATATGACCTTTGTCTGTGTGTTTGTGCTTTTGAATGTTTTATGCCTTATCTCGATTTTGGCCGATGAGTGAGTACGTATATCCATCCTTGATTATTTATATATGTGGATTTTAGTCTGGTTTTGATTCTGTATTATCATCTGCTAAATTGCTTGCTAAATGTAATTCTACCTTTGCTCCCAAAATGAACTTCTCTTTTCATTATTTTGAATTGAAAATTTTCAATAGAAGAAAAAACATAAGCCAACCCCTAAAAATATTTTCCTTATGTAAAACAGAAAAAAATCCGTTAAAGCTCAAAACAAATTTCCAATCTCACCAAATCAAATTAAAAATATTGTCTTCATAATTTTTCTGCTAAATCCAAAAATACTCCAAAACCCCTTTCTCAGCACTTTCAAACCCATTTCATGCCTTGTCGATTTCAAGAATATGACTTCTTAGTTTTTGGAATTTACGGTTATCTCCTTATTGATGTCCTTACTCATTGGAACAAATACAGCACTTGTCATTCTCCTATACAACTTTTCCTTCTTTTGACCTTCGTCTCTATATTATTATACAGGACATTAGTCATAATGAAAACGAGCCCTTTATGTCCCCATATCTTCAGAAAACTCATATCAAAATTCATTTATTTTGTGTTACATCCATTTTTTGTATATTTGACGATCCAGGGAGCCATCTGGGAAGAAGATAATTTCACATATACACCAAATTGCGTGCCATATGAAGAGCTCCCTTTGCTGATCTGGTGGTGGATTGGCTGCTTGATTGTTTTGGATGTCTTGTTTATTTATATATCTGTGAGCAAAGCGATAAAGTGGTGGAGAATCATGAGGTTGCAAAGGAGAATAAGAAATATGTTGGGAGAGTTGACTTTAATGGAAGAACAAGTGTTATATCAAATGCTATTGGCGAATAATGAAGATAGACCAGATAGAGAAGAAAGAGTAAATAATGCATTGCAAATTGCGATGGAGAGAGATGAAATGCAGAGGATTCCAAGTGTGATTTTCCAGCATGATTTGAATACAAGTGGGGCGTCAAGAGGAGGAATTGATTTATGTTCGATTTGTTGTGATGATTTTAGAGATGGAATTGAAGTTAACCCTTTAAGGTGGTAAATTACCACTACTGTAAACCTTTTTGATATTCGTACCCCCTCTATATGAGTTGCGGACAAAATTCAAACTTTTGACCACTATATATTTTTTCAGTTTTTCAAAAAAGATGAAGATCAAAAAATAGAAGTGGATGAAAATCAAAATGAGGTCATTAATAAATAT
>PJUD01000963.1_pt1 | contig 10860 bp, 10 predicted proteins | sample 1512341 | NCBI WGS metagenome assembly PJUD01 (sample SAMN08177675, study PRJNA422409) | Feces metagenome, whole genome shotgun sequencing project. | isolation source: Chicken feces (3) enriched on wood chips: beechwood xylan treatment | host: Gallus gallus | place: USA: Madison | collected 2015-01-15 | reverse complement strand
TCATAAGCAAACCTTCTCATTTTACCACTACCTCGTCTCCACTCTGATCTGGCACAATCCATTTCCCAAATGGTTTGAACTCTCCCTTAAGTTTCTTTCGGAACTTCAGACAATTGCTCTTTTGATAAACCATGTCTTCGACTATTTTCAAGGAGAAAACACAGATCCTTTAATTAAAATACTCCAGAACTTAGCCCAGTTCTTTTCAGCAACCACTTCACTTTCCTTCTCAAAAGACGACACTTTGGGCAAAATCGCTACCATCATCGTGAGCTTTTATACACTTTTCATTATATTGCTCCTGGCGCTCTTGCTTGTCTACTTCCGAAAACCAACAAATAAAGTCACAAAGCCCCAAAAACTCCTTACTTCTATTGGCATTATCCATTATAATGTGTTTTTCTTATGGATTCAGACATTTTCACTGTGCTTATTGAAAATAATTATGGATCAAGATGATGAGAATGTTAACTCTACAAGAAAACTATTCATTTCCCGAGAACTAGCTATCGCTGTAGTTGTGGTCAGCATGGTTATGAACTTAGTTTATGCTATGCTAGGAGCTAGATTTGCTTATACACCTATAATAGACGCAAAGTGCTTATCAATGAGAAACTCGAATTTTGCATTAATCAACGTCGTTTTTAAATTTATTGTGACTTTATTCGTTTTTCTTATTGACGATTATGACATAAAGAAGTGGCTATTTGCAGTGATCTCTTTCGTGATATTATCAGCGAGGTTTGAAGAATACTTGAGGACATTGCCTTTCTATGGTTATGAGGCTCTGAAAATTTTTTTGGTTTGTACTTGTATCCAACAAGCACAAATAACGCTAAATATTTTTTGGGATTTGGTCTTTTTGGAAAGATATGTTTCAAGAGCTACAGTGCTATATACAGAAGTGATTTTCAGCTTGATCTTTATCAAGTTGGGTTGTGAATATATGAAGAAGAATATCTGGGAGAATGTTAATATTGGCAAGAAGATTGACAGTGAAAAGAAATTCTTTAAAATTCTCTTTTCACTGAAAAAAATATTGAGCTCTGGAAGTGTAAAGCAACAGATGCCAGGAAGAAAAAGACAAAGTGATTATGAGATCTTATTTAACAAGATTATCAAACAACATACTGGATCATGTTCAGAATCATTATGTGCTTGCAAAAAAAATCAAGGAGAAGAAGGCAGAGAGATAAATGGAGAAAAATTATATTACCAGATAATAAAAGATTTATTTACACAAGGAATAAGCAATTTGACTAATATAGAGAGCAATTTTTTGAAGTTACAATTTGCAAATTTTTTGATTGAGAACGATAATAATTCGACATCAAGAGCGCTTTATTTGTTGAACACTTTGGATAAAGAATTTTACACAAGAGAGATGAAAATATTAGAATACAAAACGAAAAGAATTATTGAGATAAAACTCAAGAATTCTTTCTTACAAAGTTCTGATATGAATGTGAAACAAATTATTGACTATTATGCTCTGAAACAAAATTTACGCTATGAAATCGCCAAAAACACCAAATTATTCGCAGATTTTTGGAGCATTTATAAACAACCTAATCCAAGAATCAAGAAAATATTATCTTTAAATTGTTCAATAAATATCGAGGCTGACAAGATTAGTACAGTCTGGGAAGATTTTTGCTCGACCTATGCCAAATTATGCTATAAAGATTATATCATTTACGGATTATATATGCAAATGATAAGAAGTGCTCCTTTTTCAGCTGAAAAACTCTTTAGCAGATATTTTGCGATATTATCTTTGAGACTCAGCTTACAAGATCAGCAACATAGAAAAGACGTTTTTCTCCTTGAAGAAAACGCAATGTTGTTGATTTCTATGAATGAAAAAGATTTTGGAATAATTTCCTTTGCTTCAGAGAATGTTGACAGATTTGGATATACAATCAAGGAGCTGATTGGGAAGAGCATGGGAATTCTGATGCCATCATTTTTTGCAAAGAAACATGCGAAATTCCTTTTGAATGAGATGATCTATAAGGACTCTGCTTCTATCTTGAATAAGAATTTCTCTGTCTATCTTCGAAAGAAGAACGGCTTTATCACATTGGCTTCGTTAGGTCTTATCCCATTCCCATACATTGATCAAGGCTTCTTCTTACTCGCAGTTCTAAGACCAATAAAAAACTTCGATGATTATGTTCTTTTCTCTACTGATGGTAAAATTGACGCAATTTCAGAAAATTTGGCTAGAAAACTAAATTTCGAGCAAAAGAAAATTGGAACTGCTAATATTAGCGATCTATGTGCTGATTCGTTAAGGATTGCCCAGTATGTTTCAAGAAAGCTTCAAAAATGCCATCCAGAAGATCAGCGTCCTCGAGTTCCTGGAACAGGTAGCAAGAGTATTGGTTCTAAAGAAGGAGGAGGAAAGCTGTTGAGGCTGATAGTAGAGAGCCAGGCTCAAACCCTGAACGATCGTAGAGCTTCTACAACTGATTCTCAAGCTCAACTTGGCGGTACAATGCCAATTCAACGATCACGAAGGAATACATCGATTCACCCGAATGAGATTCAAGGAAAATCTCTTGATGAAAATCTTGTGAATGGATTTGAGAATTTTATGAAGGATTTTGAAGCGACAGGAGTTGAACTGAGGTTCATGCCGACAGCGAATGAATTTGAAGATGCTCCACAACAGGTCGTCTACAATTCGAGCATCTCACAGATAGAGTATCAGAATGAGCATATGTTTATTTTGAAAATTCATCATGAAATTGAAGAGAATTTTGATGATATTCAAGTTTTTGAGAGTGGAGATCTCGATGATAAGTTTTTAAATTCTCCAGAATTTGCCAATCCCAAGCAATTCTCTTTCTCTTCTGAAAAAGAATCGGCCATCCCGAATGAACAATGCTCGATAGAAGTTCCTTTTTCGAGAATAAATCCGGATTCTTTGGAGGAAACTCACATTGGAGTCCCAACAAATCGATCTTATATTCCTTTAAATCAAGCTAGTACCACTCAAAGAAAAAGTTCAAGAGGGGATGCAATAAATATGGAAACATTGAGGAACAAACTTTTTCCAACAAATAATCTGAAGAAAAGACTTCAGAATTTTCTCCCCAAAGAAAGATCTTTCTTAAAAAAGAACTTTAAAGACTTCCTGGATTCACAAAGAGATCATCTCATTCGGAATATCGATTCCCGACAACCAGGCGAGACAAGCTCTACAAGATCAGTCACAAGAGGAATGTTGACGTTAGCAAGGACCGAAAGAGCCATTTATTATACAGAAGGCACAAATTTGTACAAATTAGTCAAGGCTTCAGTGATCGGCTTTATCCTGATGAATATTGCTTTGTTCATTTATTATCAAGTCCAAGGAAACCGTAACTTTGCAAATATGATTGACAACATCGATGTTCTATCTTTAGCTATAAATCGGCTTTTCCAAACAGTTGAAATGAATAGAAGAACGACTGTTATCAGACTGATTGAAAGTGGGTTTTTACCAAGAAATCGTAATGGTATCCCAGAATTTGATGCATTATTAGTCAGTGATTTTGCAGGCGTTGTCACGACGCTCAGTAGTCTCAATAATAATCTCAGAAGCTCAGTCTATCGATTTAATAAAGAGCAGCAGGATGAGTTTTATGAGCCAATAAGGATATTCCAGGGTGATATAGTGGATTACGGGAATGCATTTGACTTGACTTCACAGATAGTCAGTGCAGGGTTTCGACTTTATGCGGCTTTGCCGAGTGTTCCGGATTTTGATAATGAGGATTTGAGCTTTATTTTTTATAATACGATGAATGATTTGGTTGATCATAGCGAAAATTTGTTCACTTTGTTGTTGAAAGAAGATAAGAGAATTGTGACAGGAATGACGAATTTAGTGCTAATTTTGCTGTTGATTTTGGTAGCTGGAGGAGTTGGAGTTATTCTGGTTTTGGTAAGGAGTGAGATGATTTTTATCAAGAGAAAAATGTTGTTTTTCGATTATTTCTTGAGGATCGGTGAAGGCGATGTGGATATCACAATCATGAAAGCAACAAGATTTCATGAGCTATTGGAGAATAAAAATTCAAATGAAGAAGAGATCATGAATAGAATGCAAGAACTGGAGAATGCTAAACCTGTTGTGCCCAATAAATCCGAAGCAAAAAGTCAACAGAATACGTCAAATTTACGAAAGAAAAAGGCGAATTTCAAGGCAGTCAATAATGACACTTGGCTTGGAGTCATCTTCTTGATCTTATTTATCTTCTGCTTTTGGTTAGTCTACACTATCTTGTATGTGTTTTTTATTAAACGAGATGAACGTATCCAGGATATAAAGGAGCAGATTATTGAATCGAACTTATTATTGGCACATATGAGTCAGGGAATTACAATGCTCTATCTTTATGTCGGAGGTGGAGGGGATGCTGGGACACTGCTAACGATTAGAAATGTTCCTCTACCAGTCGAATGGGACCGAAATATGCAGTTTTTAATTGATGCGAACACGTTCTTTTTGGATTTAATGAATCAGGATTTTGGAAGTTATACAGAGACAATAAAAATTTTAGCAAGTGGAGATTTGTGTGAAGAAGTGGAAAATGGAAACCCGACGTGTAACAAAGATGGACATGGAGCGAAATTGCAAGGTTTAATTGGAGTTACCAATTTCTTCGTGAGTGTAATTAAGAATTTGAGATCAGTTTATGATACTTCGAATAAGTCAGATTTGGCAAGACAAGAGATTTATTCAGATCCGAGCTATTCAGAATTGGAAAGAGTGTATTTTGATGTGGTGATCGCGGGGTATCAGATGTTGGAAGGAGTTTCTGTAAAGATCTTTTTGAAAGCGATTGATGATTTTAAAAAGGATTTGTTGATGTTGAATATTTTTTCAACAATCGCATTTATTATTTTGGGAATGATTTATTGGAAGACTGGGCTTCGAAAAATGCAAATGGAGAAAATGTATTTTAGAAGGATTTTTAGAACTATTCCAGTTAATATTATCCTTCAAAATAAATTCCTTCAAAGTTATATCATGAAAAAATCTGGCAAAAATGGTGTAAATATTCGATTCTAAGATAAGTCTTTTTTTGTAATGCAAACGTATGCAAAAAATAGCTTTTTTCTTACACTTGTAAAAATGATTCTGAAATAAGATGAAAATGAGAATGTACACAAAAACTTTACTCAAAGAAGGTTTATATTTTTACGGTATATCTACTAAATAATAATGATAAAGATAAGGATACATACAGTTTTTTTATACAAAACTTCTTTTATTTCTATAATATAAAATATAAACCTTTTGAAAACAAAACAAATTTATTGATGGGTTAGTAAGATGTCTTTTTAAGACGTTCATTTTCATTTCTCATTTCTTCATGTCTCAAGAATAATGAATTGAATTCTGTGAAATATCTATCCAATTTTGAATCAAGTTCATTCTATGAATAGATTAGGAGGAGAGTTCGAAATAAGAGAAATGTTACTTTTTGGATTTCAAATTGTCTAATGACTTCAAGGTGAAGATTTCCGATATTTTCAGAAACTGAGCTTTGTAAATCAAACAAACATTCTTTAAAGAAATGATTTTGTTCTCTAAAACAATCCTGAATAAATTCCTTTTGTGGTTGATTTATATTTGGAACACTATGAGATATATGAGATTTGACTGCTCCCATTCAGAATTATACCTTTCAATTTTATTAACATAAGAATTTGTTCTATCATCAATTTTTTCCAAGATATTTGTATTGAGGATATTTATTCCCTTAGGAGGTTCAATTTGCATACTATCAGGTTCCTTTGCTGCACTAGTTCTGGTGCTGCTTTCAAACACTTTTTTGGTAAGATCAAGCGGAGATTTCCCAATTGAAACAGGCTCTTGGTGAAGTGGATTTGGACTCACAAGCAAACTACTTGTTGGTCTTACTGGAGTTGGACTTGTGAGGGTGAGAGGTTCAATTGAAAAATGAAAGATTACGATTTATCAAGGAGGTTTTCACGAGGTTTAACAACATCAGAAGCTTGTTTACGAATAGTACTCATATCAAGGAAAGGAGATTTAAGTTCTCCTTTAGGGTCCAATACTGATTTTTGTTCTTCAACTTTAAAGAGAGAGATGTTAATATTCAACTTTTTCATGGGAATTTATTGTACTTTTCATTGAACCACCGGATTGAAGGAGACTATTTTTGGCAGCAGCAGAGCCGACAGGATCAGAAGGGAAAGTGGAGATTTTTATATTGTCCATTGTAGGAGTGGCTTTTTTGGAAGATTGGAGAGTTTCAAGAGGAGAAGTAAAATTGGTAGAAGGCTTGGAAATTATTTTGTCTTCTTCAACCATTGCAGTTGATGACGCCTATACAATTCAATTGTTAATATTCTATTATTCAGTACCCTTGAAATATCTTTTTGTTCTTTTTGTTCAGTTCGAATAAAATCAACGAAATTGATTTGACTGTCATGTCCTGCTAATTGAAGTTTTGGGGAGCCAGAAGCCTTGAGATCATAAATATAGAGTCCTCCGTATAATGTGCCGACAGCGATTGTATGACCATCATTATGGAATGCTAAAGCTGTCAATGGAGCATCTGTTGAAAGCGTTTTAACCACTCTGGGTTTGGGAATAAGTCAAATTTCAACAACAAAAAAATTTACTTTCGATCTCTAATATCATAAAAATTGACATTTTGATCAAGACCAGCAGAGCACATTAAAACAGGGTTATGACTACTGAAACTGACAGCATTGACTCTTGAAGAATGATTGCTAAGGAAAGTGGCACTAGGTTGTCTGGTATTGATATCCCAAACGAACACTGAACCATCCATTCCTGCTGATGCTATACAATTTGCCATATAAGGAGAAAATTTAATCATCTTGATTCCTTGAGATCCTTTTTGATTGAAATTTGCTGTCTGTGTTTCAAATTTCACATTATGTAACACGATATCTCCTAATGCATTTTATAGCGAATTTTTCTGGCTATTCAAAAAAGACCTGTTAAAGACGAGGAAGCAATAAGAGAATCATCTAAATTCCAATGGACTGAAGTAATGGAGCCAAAGTGATATTTATGCGAAGAGATAAGACTTCTTTTTTTGAGGTCCCAGACTTTGAGAAGACAGTCGTTACCACCACTGGCTAAAAGCTGACTGTTTGATGTGAACCAAGCAGAATTGACTTGAGCAGCCTTTGTTTGAAAAATGGTTATACAAAAAATAATTTGAAAAATTATCACTCTGCTATTCTCATCATCAAGACTTAAAAGATTCGTTCCTTTATAAGCATGATTCAACACGATTTTTCCATCACTACCAGCACTTGCAATCACCTGATCTAAATAAGGGGGAGATGGGTTAGGAATTTGGCAATCAGGGTGGTTTACTATTATGACTCCAAACAGCAGAGTTGATGGCTCCTTTATGAGGGGACATAATGGAGAGAGGTTCAGTATTTTGAAGGTCATGAGTAAGAAGAGCCTGGAAATTTGAATAGGAGAAGATTAGGAAGGTATACTTTACTACAAGATGCGAGTACAGCCATGTGAAAAGGTTTTTTGAGGGGATTGTAATTTAAATTTGAGCCAAAACGAGCGAATTTATTAGAGATGTCTTGTGAAGAGTAAAAATTGAAAAATTGAAAATTGGATAAATTCTCCTTCTCTCGAGAAGACTATGGTAAAAAAAAATGGAAATTGAGTTTTGAAGGAAATATGGAAGATATGTTTCAGGAATAAGAATATAAGTGGATTTTTTAATGAAAATCTCTCCTCAACAAAAAAAAAATGTTCTCAAAATATTTTTGAAAAAAAATGAAAAAATTTTTCCCATTTTTTTTTTCACAAAGTGAGAATTTCTAAAAATAAATTATTCTTATAATCCGATGTTTAATTTTGGAGAAAAAGAGAAGTTCAAGTGTTTTGGATTAATATTAGGTTGAAATTTTGTTTGGTGGATTACTTTTTTTGGATTGATCAAAATGGCGAGCAATTTTGAGAAGCTTTTTAAAAGACCCTAAAACTCGAGTTGATAGGGAGAGCTTTGATTTTTACTTGCCCAGAAAATATTTTTATGAAATTTATAAGCAAGCAAAATACCTTTGCTTCCGAGTATTGATTTTTTCTTTCAAGAGAGAGAATATAATATAAAAGAAAGGATGAATCAATATTTTGAGGGATTTTGAAGGGGAGGCGCATAAAAAATTTCTGACTCGTTCTTTTCCTAAAGTGAAGGAGAATTCTAAAAAAATCTTTGAAAAAATTAATTCAACCGAGTATTTTTTACTCAATGGTTTGGCCTTATCTTATAAAGGGCGCCAAAGAGCGAAAAGCTATATTTAACTTCAAATTTTTCTTGAGATAAAAAATCGTTTGTACTATAAATTAAAACAAAAAAATTCAAGCATGATAGGTTGGGTTTTAGCCTTCATTTCTGCTGGTGGCAACGTAAGTCCTCTTTTTCTTCTCTCTCCTATAATTTACAAAGACTGGTAACGATGTCTGCAAAAAATGGCTTATGGCAAGAGGAATCGGTAAATGGGAAACCATTGCCTTATTGAATGGTTTTGGTGGTTTTCTCAATATGGCTTTTTGTATTGCAACTGGAAATCTTCCAAAGAAGTTCGAAATGGCTATTCTTATCGGAGGATTCTTGACTATGCTCGGAAAAGTCGCGTAAATTATATCATTTGAGGATCAATTGTTGATTATGATTAGCGCTCAATACACTTATTTGAAAGCTCTGAGTCTGTAAGAACGAGAATAAAGATCAATTTTGTTTATCCTATAATGATTAGCGCACCTCTTTCTCATGTTATCCCTTATTTGGCCTGGAACCCTGTCTTTTTATTGATTGTCGGTGCTCTTTTACTTGATGAAAAACCAACTATTTGGGTAAAAATTGCTATTTAGCAAATCGAATAACTTCTCTCCATAGGGCATTATTGGATGTTTGATTGTCGTCTTTGGTGCATATCTTATCAGTATTGATGCTAAGCAAAGAGATGCCAAAGCCAAAGTTGCGAATAAAAAAGAAGAGCAAGTCAAGTATGAAGGTCTTGGAGAAAATGCTGGTGCAGTTTCTGAGCCTAAAAAGGAGTTTTTCTTGATTGGCGTATTGAAAGCTATCTGGAATTTCAAAGCTGGTTTGTTCATGATGTTCACTGGTATTGCATGGTAAAAAAAGAGGATATTGAGAAAAAGGGGATTTATTTGATATTGATTAGGACTTATACTTCAGCATTAGAAAAGCATATTTTGCAAGGATCTGGTATTCCTAAGCCTTATTTCTTGGGTCTTCAGAGAAGTAAGTGATGATAATTTTGAATGGTGAATTAATTTGGTTTAGTTTTCATGTCAATTCCAGTCATGTTTTATTGCATGGGAACGTATAAAAATCATTGGTTTGGGAATAAAGAATAATTTTTTCAATATAGGAATCCCAAGTTTATTGATCATACTTTCTCTTCATTTTTCCCTTTGTTGTTGGCTGCTATTGTTGAAAGTATGCAAGTCTTGACTTATTTCTGGGTAATTTGAGAATTTTACAGCAGTGAATAACCTCAATATTATAGGCTATTGATTCAATCTTTGTGAGTTATGTGATTGCAGTCAAAAGAGCTGGTAATATTTTCTTGTCTGTTATGGTCGGCAGATTCTATTATGGTGAAAAATTATCAACGTAAGGATTCTTTTTGAGAATGAAAAAGTTGATTTTTGAAAATAGATATACTATTTGTTCTGCTGGATGTATGATTCTTGGCGTTTTGTTCATTGTTCTTGGTTAAGGAGAAAAAAAAAGCCATTGTAAAATCATGCATGGCCTGTAAAAAAATGAGTAAAAACATTCACAAATAATTAAAGTGAGTGTTTTGATATAGTTGTTGTTTATATGTGAATATAATTATAATTTATACCGTATAACAATTAATGAGATTCAAAAATATGAGCTCTTAAAGAATTGAAATTGACACAAAAAGTTTTTGGATTTTTACAATTTTCAAGTCAATTTTTTGAAGGCAAGGAAAACTAAACAAAATATTTTTGAGCTTTTAAATCAAGTCAAAGAGATGGCTTGTGCTATACTTTGGTGATATGGTTTCTCTCTAGGTTTTCGTGGCTCTGGTTTTCTGAAATCAGAAAGGATTTCATATTTAATTTCTGGGATTTCTCTTATTTTGTGTCTAATAAGGTTATTGGGATTTCAATGGAAAAATTTACTTTTTTCTGATTTTCTTGGAGAGAAAATTTGGGGAATAAAATTCATCGATGTTTGTTGACGTCATAGGGAGACATTGAGCAGTAGATATTTGATTGATTTCTTCCATAAGGAGTATTGAAGATAAGATTCAAATTTTGTTTATTCAATCTTGAGTAATTATTTGATAGAATTTAATTATAAAGGAGAAGCTTTTTGATGGATAGATAAGGAAGTTTTTATTCAAGGATATTAGCTGAATTCGATGTAATATTTTCTGAGTGTTTGGCTGCTTTTGTTCCTCTTTTCAAAGGAAAGCAAACTTTGAAATTTCAGAAATCGATGGACAAGTCTGAAATGAATTTTTCATGAATGATTTGGAACAATTAGCCTTATATGATAATATTCTGGTGATTTTTAAAATAAGGAAGAAAAACAAGTCGAAAAAAGAGATAAAATTAAATCTTGAATTTTTTCGTTATTAACCGAGTTTGTGTAGAGTATCAAAGACTTAATTGTTGAAAGTTATTTAAATTTCAAAAAAACAAAAATTTAACCCTTGTAAGAAATTATGCAAGACATCTCTTCACACAACCCTTACCAAGGCTCCACCTTTCAACGCTATGTACATCACCTTCCCTTTCTCAATTTTCTCATCCTCTCTAGAACAATG
>PJUD01000960.1_pt1 | contig 10869 bp, 9 predicted proteins | sample 1512341 | NCBI WGS metagenome assembly PJUD01 (sample SAMN08177675, study PRJNA422409) | Feces metagenome, whole genome shotgun sequencing project. | isolation source: Chicken feces (3) enriched on wood chips: beechwood xylan treatment | host: Gallus gallus | place: USA: Madison | collected 2015-01-15 | reverse complement strand
CGGACACCCGATTTCCGGAGCTTACGTGTTTACGGTGGGCAATCCCGCGCCGCTTGATAAGAGCAAGCTGGACCCGCATCAGCAGGTCGGCCATTCCCACAATCATGGCGGAGCGGGTCTGGGCGCGGACTCCTTCCTGCTGTACGCGGCCAGAATTTTGTATTACGCCGGGCTTCTCGCTGCGACCGGACTGGCGCTGTGGAGCTTGCTGCGCACCATGTCGCCGATCGTTCGCGATACGCATTCCCGGTCGCTTGGCTTAGCGGGCAAATTCGCGTTGATCGCCACGCTTGCTTATGTTTTCTTCAGCCTGCGCGATCTGGGCCAAGGCGAGCCGCTATCCGAGTGGGGCCGCATTTTGACGGAAACGACGATCGGAAGATTGTACATTGCCGAACTGCTGCTGGCGTTGGCGGCTCCTTTGCTTCCTTCGCTGAAAGGTTTCCTGAGGGTGGTCTGGGCTGCGCTCGCGTTGTTCGCGGAAGCTTGGTCGGGGCATGCGGCGGCGTTTGACCCGATTTCTTACACGATATCGCTGGATTATGCGCATCTGGTTGCCGCCGCTTTATGGAGCGGAGGGCTAGTGCTGCTGCTCGCAGTGTGGTACAAGGAGCGGCCTGAGGCGGGACGTTTTGCGCTCGTCTTCTCCAAATGGGCGTTGATTTCGTTCCTTGCGTTGTGGGTGACGGGGATTCTGTCGACGCTCAAATATTTGCCTTCCTTGGAATATTTGCAGTACACCGCCTGGGGCAAATGGCTGATCGCCAAAATCGCCATTTCTCTGCTCGTAGCCGTGACGGCGTTCTTGATCCGGTTGCGCCTGAAGAAGGGCGAGCTTCCGCGCGGGAGTCTGCTGAAGGTGGACATCGGTCTGCTGGCGGGCATCGTGCTCTGCGTCGGCATTCTGACCTATCAGACGCCGCTGCCGGTCAACGAGCCGCTCAGCTATCACAAGATGGGCACGGATATGCACGTCACGCTGCGCATCTCGCCGAATACGCCCGGTGAAAACCGGTTTACATTGAAAATATGGCTGCCCGAATGGGTCGGCAAAGGCGAGGCGAAAAGCGTTCAATTGCGTCTGCTCCCGCTCGATCGGGAAGGGATGGGCTATATCGACGTACCGCTTCAGCCGTACGAGGACGATGAGCAGGATGCATTTCCGGATTATAAGAAATCGACGTATACGGCGGAGGGGCCTTACCTGCCGTTCGCAGGACAATGGAAGGCGCAGGTCCGGGTTACCGATTCGGAAGATACGGAGCGGGTTGTAGAGACGACGTATCGTATCTATTAGCAATTGTTCAAAAGGTCCGATTTCGATCACACAGCGCGTAGCGACGGGAGCGGGGAGGGGGAAGCGGGTTGGATAACCGGAGTAAGGACAGAAGAATCAAATGGCTGATTTTACTCATTCCGACGCTGACGATCGGATTGTGGGAGTATGTCAGGCATGCCTTCCTGCTGCCGTATGTGTCGATGGAGCTGGGCAACCTGTTGGCGCCGTTTATCGTGCTGGCCGTTACCTTGACGTTGGTACGCAGCTTGTTCGCGCGTCTGGAGCAGTCCCAAAAGGAACTGCAGCGGGAGAAGGAAGGGAAGGCGGCGTTAGAGGAACGGGAGAGCTTGGCGCGGGAGCTCCATGACGGAATTTCGCAGTCGTTGTTTCTGCTCGCCGTTAAGCTGGACCAACTTGACGGGGCGAGCCGGGAGGAATCGGTGCGGGAGCTGGCCAAAGGGCTTAGGGAGACGGTCCGGGTCATGCACGAGGATGTACGCCAGGCGATCGCCAATCTGCGCCTTCCTCCTTCGCCGGAATCGGCCGCGTGGGTCGGACCGCTGCGGGAGCTGCTCGGCGAGACGGCGGAGCTTAGCGGAGCCAGGGCGGATTTTCAGTGGACGATTCCGGATGACGGCTTGACCGACAAGGAGAAGGTGGAGCTTCACGCCTGCGTTCGGGAGGCGCTGGTCAACGTTCGCAAGCATGCGAGAGCTTCGCATGTGTATGTTGTCGGGGAACCGGACGGAGCGGGCGGTTTTCGCTGCCGTATCGAAGACGATGGCGTTGGGTTCGGCGGCGATCCGTTTCAGGCGCAGGGGCGTTTCGGCTTGCGCATGGTCAGGGACCGGGCCGGAGCGATGGGCTGGTCGTTCCTGGCCGAACGACGTGGGGAACGGACGGTTGTGGAGCTCGTCAAAAGCGGGAGGAAGGCGAAGAAGGAATGAACAGGGTCGTACGATTGCTGCTGGCCGACGACCATCGGCACGCGAGAGAAGGGATGAGGACGATCGTATCCTCGCTGGAGGAGTTCACCGTCGTCGGGGAAGCCGCTAGCGGCGAGGAAGCGCTTCGAATGACGGAGGAGCTTGCGCCGGATATGATTTTGATGGATATCAACATGCCGGGAATGGGCGGATTGGAAGCGGTCAAGGCGATCAAAACGTCGTTTCCCGCGGTGAAGATCGTAATGGTAACGGTGTCGGACGATGTCTCGCATCTGTTCGAGGCGCTTAAGAAGGGCGCGCAGGGCTACTTGCTGAAAAACTTGAATCCTGCCGCTTGGCGGGATTATTTGCGCGCGGTCGCATTCGACGAAGCTCCGTTGAATCCGGACGTAGCCATGTCGATCCTTCGCGAGTTTGCCGATCGCAAGCCCGGTCACGCGACGGACTCGACCAGGGAGCGGATGCAGGACGGCGGCGGCGGCTTGACGCCGCGGGAGCGGGATATTCTACAAGAGGTCGCCCGTGGGCAGACGAACCGGGAAATCGCCGCATTGCTCGGGCTGTCCGAGCATACGGTCAAAAATCATTTGAAAAATATTTTGCAGAAGCTTCATCTCGATAACCGGGTTCAGTTGACCCGATATGCGTACGAACGGGGAATGGTCGAGCCGGAGTAGACGAACGGCGATGTTTCAATATTGTCACAATGAGCAGAACGAAATGACTCTTTCGGGTCATGCGCCGCTGCCGGGAACGGACTATACTGTGGAATATCGTTAACTAATCGAATCAGGAAGGTTGGATATTCCAATGAAAAAAAGCGTATCTTTGCTGCTTGTTCTTCTGCTGTCGCTCGGCTTCGCGGGCTTGGCCAGCGCTCACGTGACGGTTCAACCGGGCTCCGTGCCGGCAGGCTCCTATCAAGTGTTCACCGTTCGCGTTCCGTCCGAGAAGGACGCTGCTACGACCCAGGTGAAGGTGGCGATTCCGGACGGCGTCAACATCAGCCGTTTCGAGCCTAAGGCGGAATGGACGTATGAGATCGAGAAGGGCGCGGAGGATAAAATCGTCAGCGTCACTTGGAAGGCGACCGGAAACGGCCTCGGCGCTACGGAGTTCGGCGAATTCCGCATGCAGGGCAAAGTCGCCGAAGACGCCAAGGAACTGAGCTGGAAAGCGTACCAGACTTACTCCGATGGAGAGGTCGTCGAATGGACGGGCGCACCGGACGCCGATAAACCGGCCTCGATCACTACGGTGACGGCTGCGACCGGCGACGGTCACGGTGACGGACACGGCGCTTCGAGCGGGGCAGCTGCTGCTGACAGCGACGCCAACGATGAAGGCGGGCGGGATACATTGACACTGTCGCTGGCGATCGCCGGACTTGCCGCGGGCGTTCTGGCGCTGATCGTTGCGATTGTTCGCAAGCCTAAGCGGGGATAGCTTAATAGGGGAGAACGCCAAGAAGCCGCGGTTTCTTGGCGTTTTTTTTTTATGGCCGACCCATCCTCGCATGAACATACACCGACCAATTTACGCGTGAACATACAATCGACCCATCAACACTCCTGAACATACAACCGACTAACCATTCGTATCAACATAAAACCGACTAAACTATTCGTATCAACATAAAATGACTAAACCATTCGCATCAACATAAAATGACTAAACCATTCGCATCAACATAAAACCGACCAATTCATACGCATGAATATTTCACCTGCGTAGGGGCGAGTAAGAATTGCCCGAAAGTATCATATAACGTGCGTCTAATTGAACGTCCCTCACCTGCAGCTTGACGGAGACGAGGAGCAATGTTACTCCACTGCTGAGGTAGCACCAAGGTACCTTTTTTGCCTCCACGCTCCCGTCTCGCCACCGCGAAGGCACTTTTTTTGCCTCGACACTCCCGTCCGGCCACCGCGAGGCACTTTTTTTGCCTCCGCACTCCCGTTCGGCCACCGCGAAGGCACTTTTTTTGCCTCCACACTCTCGTCCGGCCACCGCGAAGGCACTTTTTTTGCCTCCACACTCTCGTCCGGCCACCGCGAAGGCACTTTTTTTGCCTCCACACTCCCGTCCCGCCACCGCGAAGGCACCTTTTTGGCCTCCGAACTCTCTTTTGGCCTGAGTCCCAAAGGCTTCGGTCCTCCACAACCTTTTCTCTTGGATCATGGAGCGACTTGCGCTGACAGCATTGGAGGAGGGGATTGGCGAAGAAATCGCGTATCAGCGTCCAACGAAGCCATAACGATTTACCCCATGAGATTATAGTGAGTTAGTGGTAGTCAATTCCCAATCGTTCAGTCGGAGATTTTTGGGATGTAGAAGCGGGTTTCTCCTTGTCCTTAATTTCGCTATAATACATCTGATACGTAAATGTATTATTGGGGAGCCGAGCGATGAGAGAAAAGTTGACGAAGGGGCCAGTCGTGCTCTATGAGCAGATGAGAGTGAAAATATTAGAGCTGATCCGCGAGCAAGGACTGAAGCCGCACGATCCCGTTCCATCGGAGACGGAGCTTGCCCGAATGTACGGCGTCAGCAGCCGGACAAGCAAGGAGGCGCTGCTTCAGCTTGCACGCGAGGGCGTTGTGTACCGCATGCCGCGGCGGGGAACGTTTCTGGCCAAGCTGCCGGAGGAGGGCGGGACGGAGCGGGAGAGAAGCCCTCTGCGCATAGCGGACCGTCCTACGGTCGGTGTGCTGCTGCCTGATCCGGACGAGTATGTTGGGCGCGTGCTGCAGGCGCTGACGGAGGGGCTGGCCGAGCGCGGATTTGAGATGTTGATCCGTTTTACTTCGGGGGAGCCGGAGAAGGAAGACAAGATGGCGGAAGAGCTTGTGCGGCGATACGGCGTGGCGGGATTGATCGTATACCCCGGGCGCCACGATACGTTAAACGAGGTGCTGTTAAGGCTTCATACACAGGGCTTCCCGGTCGTTGTCGTCGACCGGGCTTTCCGGGAAATCAGCATCCCGAGCGTCTACCACGACCATTTTCACGGTTCGCTGGAAATGACCGCTTATTTGATCGGACGCGGGCATCGCCGCATCGGTTACGTCTCCGAGCCCTTCCGCGGCCTGATGAGTCGAGAGGATCGGTTCAACGGGTATACGCAGGCGTTCCTGGACGCTTCCTTAAGCCTAGACTTGAGCCTCGTGCATCAACTCGGCGACACGCACACCCAGTCCGAAGAGGAGGGGAAGCGGCTGGCCGCTTACCTTGGAGCGAACCGCGACATGACGGCAGTCGTCTGTTCCAACGACTATGTGGCGTTGTCCGTCATGCAGGTTGCGCACCGGCTCGGCATGTCCGTGCCAAACGACCTGTCAATCGTCGGTTTTACCGACTTCGCCTTTTCCGAGCTGCTGCCCGTGCCGCTGACCACCGTCGAGAAGACGGCTTTAGAGCTCGGTTTTGCGGCGGCGCAAATGCTTGCCGAGCTCATCGCCGATCCGTCGTCCCGTCGTCCGCCGCTTGTTATCCCGACTCGCCTGAGGGAGCGGGATAGCGTCAGGGCAATCGGAGATTCAAATATATAAGCATATACGAATTTGGCAGAAACCCGTTCAAGGGACCGATTGGTCCTTGGGCGGGTTTTTGTTTATTTTCGCCGCTTTTTCTAAAGCGGACCAACTGAGGTAGATCAGTATGCCTACGAGAAACGGCTCGCAGACCGCAAGAAGGGCTGGAGTGCTCGAATCCGCTCGCGTAAGGGTCTGACAGACCGTAAGAGGAGGTTGAGAGCACGAATTTGCGTGCGTAAGGGTCTGGCAGACCGTAAGAGGAGGTTGAGAGTACGAAATTGGGTGCGTAAGGGTCTGGCAGACCCTAAGAGGAGGTTGAAAGCACGAATTTGGGTGCGTAAGGGTCTGGCAGACCCTAAGAGGAGGTTGAAAGCACGAATTTGGGTGCGTAAGGGTCTGGCAGACCGTAAGAGGAGGTTGAGAGCACGAATTTGGGTGCGTTAGGGTCTGGCAGACCGTAAGAGGAGGTTGAGAGTACGAATTTGGGTGCGTAAGGGTCTGACAGACCGTAAGAAGCAGAGGAAAGCTCGAATCCGCTCGCGTAACCGCCTACCAGACCGCAAAGACACTCAGTTCAAGCGATATTACACGAGTTTTTCGGGTTCATGTATACGAATGGGGCTGCCACAGTTTTTTTACTCAAATTGCTTAAAACACCCTTGAATGTATCAGTGAAACAAAATAGTATTAAAAACGAATCAATAATACGAAAAGGGTGAGAGAACCGAATGCCCGCAAAATTGAAGCTGGGAATGAATCTCGGATTTGCGATCAACAAGTATGTCGAGCCGGAGGTATGGTCGAGGCTCGTCGCCGAGGAGAGGGGGGTCCGCAACGTGCAGCTCGTCGCGGACTTGCTCAATGTGTTCCTGCCGGACGACTACGTCCTGAGACAGGTAGAGAGGATCAATGCAAGTACACAACAGTACGGTTTGAACGTGACGTCGACGTTCACGAGCGCGTTTACGCGGGTGAATCACTTCATGCATCCGGATGCGGAAACGCGACGGATTTGGCTGGAGTGGTTCAAGAAGTTCGCCAAGGCGTCCGTCGCTCTCGGGGCGAAGTCCACCGGAAGCCATTTCGGCATTTTGACGTTTACGGACTTCGACGACGTCAAGCGCAGGGAATTCGTCATCGAAGAAGCGCTGAAGCTGTGGAAGGAACTGAGCTGGTATTGTCGGGACCTGGGAATGGACTACCTGACGTTCGAGCCGATGTCCATTCCCCGGGAAATGGCGAATACGGTCGAAGACACGAAAGAACTGCTGGAGCGCTTGAACGACGGGGCGGGGCTGCCTTTCAAGGTGTGTCTGGACGTTGGTCACGCTCCGCATCCGGACGACCGCGATCCTTACCGCTGGGTGAGGGAGCTGGGCCGCGTATCCCCGATTATTCATATCCAGCAGACGGAGCTGAATCATAGCCGACATTGGCCTTTTACGGAGGAGTACAACGCGCTTGGCATCATTCACGGAGAGAAGCTGCTGGAGGCGATTGAGCAGTCCGGCGCGGAGGAGGCGGAGCTTGTGTTCGAGCTGTCGCATCGCGAGGCATGGTCGACGGAGTTCCGGATCGTTCAGGATCATAAGGAGTCGGTGGACTACTGGCGGCAGTTCGTTAAGGACTAGGAGGCGGGGAAAAAATGGCGACGATGAAGGCGTGGGTGTTGAACGAAATCGGCGATCTGAGGCTGATGCGGGTGCCGAAGCCGGCCCCCGGCAGAGGAGAGGTTCTGCTGAAGGTGACGGCATGCGGCGTATGCGGCTCCGACATTCCCCGCATTTATGAGAAAGGCACCTACAAGTTTCCGACGATTCCGGGCCATGAGTTTTCCGGTCGCGTAGAAGCCGTTGGCGAAGGAGAGGACGAGCGGCTGATCGGGACGATGGCCGCGGTATTTCCGCTGCTGCCTTGTCGCGCCTGCCCCAGCTGCGAGGTCGGCGCCTACGCAACTTGCAGCGCCTACGACTACAAGGGCTCCCGGTCGGACGGGGCGTTCGCCGAGTACGTCTGCGTGCCGACATGGAATTTGATTCCGGCTCCGGAAGGGCTGAGCGGCGAGGAGCTGGCGATGGCCGAGCCGGCCGCGGTCGCGATTCATGCGCTGCGGCGCGGCGGGCTGGACATCGGCGATCGTGTGCTGATTAGCGGCGCCGGGCCGATCGGCTTGATGTTGGCCCAGTGGGCGCGAGCTTGGGGGGCTTCCCAGGTGCTGCTTGCGGACGTAGACGATAGCAAGCTTGCGTTCGCCCGAGAGAACGGTTTTGCAGACGTCGTGAACGCTGCGAACGAGGATGTGCAGACGTGGACGATGGAACGGACGGAGGGAACGGGCATCGATCTCGCCGTCGAAGGCGCGGGACATCCTGCTTCGTGGGAAAACTGCCTGCGCGCGGCTCGGCCGGGAGGGCGCGTCGTGCTGATGGGCAACCCGTCCGGACCGATGGGTCTGACGCAAAACGGCTATTGGGAAATGCTTCGCAAGCAGTTGACCGTCGTCGGAACGTGGAATTCGGATTACGCCGAGCTGCCGAAGAACGAATGGAAGCTGGCCGTGCGGGCAATGGCCCAGGGCAAGCTTCAAATCCCTCCTTTGATTACCCATAAGGTTGCTCTGGAGGAGCTTGGAGAAGCGCTCGGCATGATGCGGGACCGGACGGCTTTTTACAACAAAGTAATGTGGACTATCGGTAAAGGAGAGGGTTAAAGATGAAAGCGGCGGTATTGGAGCAGTTGGAAAGAATGGCGTTAAAGGAGGTGCCGACGCCGGAGGTCGACGCGGACAGCATTCTGATGAAGGTGGAGGCGGTCGGCATCTGCGGCAGCGATATTCGAATCTATCGTCATGGCAACAGCCGCGTGCAGCTTCCGCAAATTCTCGGTCATGAAGCCGCGGGGCGCGTCGTCGCGGTCGGCGCCAACGTCACCCGGTTCTCGGTCGGCGACCGGATATGTCTCGGGGCGGACGTGCCGTGCGGAGAGTGCGTATTTTGCGAGGCGGGCATCGGGAACAACTGTCAGATCAACTACGCGATGGGTTACCAGTTTGCCGGCAGCTTCGCGGAATACGTTCTGCTCAACAAGATGGTCGTGAACTACGGACCGATCCACAAAATCGGCGACGGGATCAGCTACGAGGAAGCCGCCTTGGCGGAACCGCTTGCCTGCGTATTGAACGGATTGGAGCTGTCTCAGGTAAAGCTGGGGGACACCGTCGTCGTCATCGGCGCCGGACCGATCGGGATGATGCTCGTCGAGGTGGCGATGAAGATGGGAGCGAGAGTGCTGCTCGTCAATCGTTCGCGTCCCCGCCTCGAAATCGCGAAACGACTCGGAGCGGCGGCCTACATCTGTTCGGGCGACGAAGACGCGGTGCAGCGCGTGCTTGATGAAACGGGGGGACTCGGAGCGGACGTCGTCATCACGTGCAACCCGTCGCCGGAATCCCAAGTCGACGCGATCCACATGGCCAAGAATAGGGCGCGGGTTAACTTCTTCGGCGGGCTGCCGAAGGACCGGGCGATTGTTCCGCTCGATACGAACCTGATTCACTACAAGGAACTGTTCGTTCACGGCGCCCACGGCTCGCTTCCTCGCCATCATCAGCAGGCAGTCGAACTGATCAATAACGGCATCATCGATATGTCCAAGTTTATTAGCCACCGATTCCCGCTCGAGCGGATCGAGGAAGCGATTCGCGTCGCAGAGAGCCACGAAGGTCTGCGCGTTATCGTGAACCCGTGAGAAGGGAGGAGAAACGAATGTCGGGCAAAATTTCGCCTTCGATGATGTGCGTCGATTTCCGCAAGCTTGAGGAGAGTGTGCGAGCGCTGGAGCGGGCCGGAACGGACTATCTTCATTTCGACGTCATGGACGGCCACTTCGTGCCTAACTTTACGCTTGGTCCGGATTTTATCCGCTGCGTTCGGGAGATGACGAGCATTCCGTTCGATTTTCATCTGATGGTGGAACGCCCGGAGTCGCTGTTATCCGTCTTCGACATTCGCGAAGGAGACATCGTGTCGGTTCATCAGGAAGCCTCGGTGCATTTGCAGCGAACGCTGCAGCATATTCGCGACAAGGGCGCGCGGCCTTCCGTCGCCCTCAATCCGGCGACACCGCTGTACGCCGTCGACGAGGTGCTGGACGACTTGGAGCTCGTGCTTGTCATGACGGTCAATCCTGGCTTCGCGGGGCAGAAGCTCGTCCCTTCAACACTGCGCAAAATCGCCGGGTTGAAGGAGCGGCTGACCGCAAGCGGCCGCCCGGATATCGAGATCGAGGTGGACGGCAACGTCAGTTGGGACAATGCGCTTAAGATGCGACAGGCGGGCGCGGACATTTTCGTCGCGGGAACGTCGAGCATTTTTACCCCTGGGACGGACATCGAAGAGGCGACTAAGCGCTTTAAGACAAGCATTCTATAACAATGCAGGGAGGTAGCTTCGCTATGACGGACCAAGATTATCAGCTGTTCGAGCAGCGGCAGCGAGCAAGAGGAATTGATGTAGAACGGGTGAAAAGCAGGCTGAAGGCGCTCAAAATCGAGACCCCGTCCTGGGGCTTCGGAGATTCGGGCACTCGGTTCAAGGTGTTTCGCAACCGCTACGCCGCCCGAACGCCGTACGAGAGAATCGAAGACGCCGCGGAGGTTCATCGGCTGACGGGGCTTTGTCCTTCCGTCGCTATCCATATCCCGTGGGACAAAACGGACAGCTACGACGGATTGCGCAGCCATGCGGAGAGTCTCGGCGTCACGATTGGCGCGATAAACCCGAATCTGTTTCAGGACGACGACTATATGTTGGGCAGCGTGACGAACGCGGATGCGACGATTCGGCGCAAGGCGACGGAGCACTTGCTGGAATGCGTCGACATTGCCAGGCAGACGGGATCGCGGGATATTAGCCTGTGGTTCGCGGACGGTACGAATTACCCGGGGCAAGGCGACTTAAGGGCGCGTAAAACGTGGATGCGGGAGTCGCTGGAGGAGGTTTACGGGGCGTTGGCGCCGGGGATGCGGATGCTGATCGAGTACAAGTTTTTCGAGCCGGCGTTTTATCACACCGATCTGGCGGACTGGGGGATGGCGTACAATTTGGCG
>PJUD01000958.1_pt1 | contig 10875 bp, 10 predicted proteins | sample 1512341 | NCBI WGS metagenome assembly PJUD01 (sample SAMN08177675, study PRJNA422409) | Feces metagenome, whole genome shotgun sequencing project. | isolation source: Chicken feces (3) enriched on wood chips: beechwood xylan treatment | host: Gallus gallus | place: USA: Madison | collected 2015-01-15 | reverse complement strand
AGTTATAATGAAGATCCTGAGAATCCTAATACTGAAAATCCTGTTTGGGTTAAAAATTCTGCCAATAAATATAGGTAAGACGATTTTTCAATAATAATCTCTCAATAATCCTCATAGAACATATGCAAATGAAGATTATGAGCAATATATTAAATCACCAAATCTTCATATTAGAGCTTCATTCCATTTCATGTTGATTGGTCTTGACAAAACATCATTCACTATCAAAGAGTTATATCAAGAAATCCACAATAAATTCAATACTATGGTTGGTACTCTCAGTCTTAATAACATCATGATCCTTGATAATGAAAGTCTTCTCAGTAAAATTTTTTTCTTAATAATTCTCTCATTATTCCACTAGCTGATATATTTAATACACCAGTATTCCAAAATTCAAAGAATCTTGATGAAAATCTCAAGAAAATGGGAAGAGTTGCATGTATCAAGATGGATAATATTTTGGATGCTCTTTGTCTCCTTACCAAAGAAGTTAAAGTCACATTGCCTCTTAATAATGGAACTGTTGATGATCCTGTCATTTATCCTTCAAAATATCTCATTCAATATCTCAATGATTATAGTCCTCAAACTAATGTCATCAATATTCATACCGCAGGTAACAAATTTTGAAGTGCTAAAATGTACTAATTCACCATTTAAGGTGTGAGTTTTTCAAAGATGAATAAAGAAATAGAAACATTGAATTATAATATTCAAACATTGGAACAAAATCAACATGGTGGTGATAGACATAAAGGATCAAAGAGAGGAGGTTTTAAAGGCCATGGAGGAAGCAAACATCATCCCAGACCTAAGGATGGAAAAGGTCCTCGTCCTCAGAAAAAATTCAAAAAATAATTTTCAGTTCAGTTCAGGAAAAATTTTGTTAGAAAAAATCCAATTTTTACTTTTAGTTGTTATGTGTGTGTATTTGAGTGTTGTTTTTAGTGTTTTCATAAAAAATCCATAAAAAGAACAAAAGAGCAAATTTTATTTTTATATGCATTGATTGATTGTCATTAAGAAGAAATATTGACATAAAAATTTTCAACAAATGAAATGTCTTCATGAGAATTATGGCAATACAAAATATCAGGAACTTATTTTAAAATATACTTTCTCGTAAAACGCTATAAAATACTATACAATTCACTATAAATTTTATTTGATCATATCTTTTGGGAGAAGCTTTCGACCTTCATCTAAGAAGAATTCCAAGTTTTGAATATATTTAACAAAGCTATCACGTAGTTCTTTGTCGAAACGGTTTTTATCTGATTTTAAGAGCTCAATTTCAGCTGGGCAAAGCAGTGTCTGATATTTCGCCGTAATTGCATCTAATATATCAAAAGATATCTTACATAAGGCGCAACACCACGTCATTGGAGACTTAAATATTATTGATATCAAATTTGGGTCTGAAATCTTTTCAATATAGATTTTGCTTACAAAGTTGGCATCTTTCCAGAGCATTTCGTCGAGGGCATTATGAAATCCGAGATAGGTTTTCTCGTATGAGCCTTTTTCCTTCTTGAGCTGAGCAAGAGTTAAGGGTGTTTGTATGTCTTTTATTTTGCACATCTTGTTTTTTTTACTTTTTATTTATGTTTTCGAAAGATTAGCGAGAGTTAAGTACAAAAATTTGAGGGGGTTTAATTTTTATTTTTGATGACCAAAAAATTTTTCGAGAACTTTATTTAAAAATATTTTTGCAAAGAAAAAGTTTTTTTCTGAAATTAAAATGAGCCTCTCGAATTTTTTCCATTTCAAAAAAAAATTCATAATCTATTCAAATAATCTTCTTAAAGACTCTATTGATAGAAATCATTTTTACTCAAATTATTTTTGTTAATATATTGATTTTTTTTTCCCATATACAAGGTTTTCACAATTTCTTAGAAAATGATAGGGACCATTATTGTGAGATGTTTGATGACTGGAAGCGTATTTAAAGAATTGTAAAACTCTTTTTCGACTGTTCTCGTGACTTTATGGCATCTACAATTGCAAAAGTTAAAATCTCATTTTTCTCAAAAAAGGTTTACTGGCTCAAAAATACCGAAATATTCTCTGCATTCACAAGCTTCTTCAGGCCTTCAATTAGCCTCTTTACTCCTCTATCATTCACTGATCTGCCTCTAAAAAACAATTTTTTACAATTGAAATTTTCGAATTTACGAGTTAAAATTGAGAATGACATTTTCTAATGCAGTCAGATTTTCCAATTTTTGAGCAAGCATCTCAATTGCTAAATTACCTAATTTTTGGTTCCTATTATTATTGATTTCGAAAACTCTTTTTCAATCTTTTTTACCAATCAAAGTTTAGGTTCAAGTGTTTCAAGCCAGTTATTTTTTCCAAACTCATTGCAAGTCTCGCAACTGTCGTATCTGTCACACCAGAACAACTTTCGTTGATAATTAAACAAATAATATTTATCAAAAGACGTACTTGGAAAAATCAAGAGCAATGCTATGCAAACATGGGAGTTTTTCTAAGCTGAGGCCCAGTGTCTGAGTAACTGCATTCGTAATATTGTTACATCTTAGCCAAAACATAATGAATTTTCTTTCGATTGAGTTTTTACCTAGAGAAAAAGAGGATGAGGTTTTGTAAAGATGTCAATTTTTCCAAGTTTTGACTCAAACTTTCAATTGCAGCACCAGTTAAGTTCGGCACCCTATGATTTTTTTAGTATAAAAAAGGATCTCCAACGTTGGAATACCAGCCAAAATCAAGCCTCAGCTCTTTTAAACAAGTCACTTTTTCGATACTTTGGCCAAGTTTTTGAATTGTTATATCCGTGACTTTGCTGCATCGACTAAAAGTTAGATGCAAGTTTTCCAAACTAGGAAGCTTTTCTAGGCTTTGGCCGAACGATTGAATCGGTAATTCTGGAATCTTTTCACAACTATTCTCATGTAAGGATTAGAAAACTTGATCTCTGAGAGAGAAATACTCACCCAGAAAAATTAAGGTTGACATATTTCAAGCCAATCAACTGTTCCAAGCTTTGTCCCAGGCTTTCAATTGTTCCTTCAGCAACTTTTTCACAACTATTCATGTGTAAAAAATCTCATGTCTATCTTGTTGTTTACTTTGAAAATTTGAGAGAAATTTTCTTTAAAGAAGTGAATTTTCCCAAGTCTTGAGTAAACTTTTGGATTGCTTCATCACTCAGCAAGTCACATCTATAATGAATTAACCATCTTATAACCAGTTTAGTTTACTCAGAGAAATCAAGTTCTATTTTTTGTAAGCAAGTAAGTTTCTTTAAACATTCAGAAATTCTTTGTATTGATGCATCTGTAATTTTATTGCACCTACCATAATAAAAATAAATAAATTCTCATCATACGAGCTAAAATTCAGATTGATATCTTGTAAGAAATCGAGATTTTCCAAATTTCCAATAAACTTCTGCACCGCTGCATCTGTTATGTTTTTGCACCTATTATTACTCAAGCAAACAATTTTGAGAATTTATTAACTGATGAAAATTAAGGTGAAGTTTTTGAAGAGCTAAAGTTTCCAAGGATTTTCCAAGCTTCGAAAGGGAGATATCAGTGATCATATTTAAGCTAATTAAAAGTTAAAGATTTTAGCAAGAGTCAGTATACTTGTTGGAGAAATCAAACTTGGCTTCTTTTAAAGAATTAAGGAACTTCAGGTTTTTTCCGAGTTTTTCAATGCTTCCTCCTGTAACGTTCCTGCACGCAGCAAGATTAAGTGAGATCTTTTGTAAGCAGACAAGTGTTTTTAAACTTTCAGCAAGCTTTTGAATAGCTTTGTTATTCAACTTTTCACATCTAGTTATTATTTTTGGTAAGATATTCACAATAATCAAGTATTAAAATACGCCAAAAAGTTCATATCAAGACTTTTCAAATGATTTGATCTTCTGAGAGCATCACAAATATACTTCAATCCTTTTTCTGTGATATCAAAACACCTATTTTACAATATCAATATCACATATGTGGTGAAAAGAATTTTTGCAAAAGAAAAAGAAAAGACTTCATACACGATACAGTTGAAATCCAATATTTCTTCTTGTTTTGAAGAGTTAAGGATCTTTGCTAGCTTTCTTAAAGTCTTATCATCCGCTTGTCTATCATTTTCTCCATATCGATTTTCAGACCCTTCAAATTTCCATTTATGAACATCCATCCTTTTTGCTGACGGCATATTCAAGTTATAAATACCCAAATTCCATTGAGACCTATTGTAAATATTTTAGATAATCCTCTTAAATATTTTTTTACTTTTGGATTGGACAGATTTTTTTCTTGTTTGAAGAATTTTCAATTTGGGACTCTGGTTGGGTGTCTGCTTTCATTATTTTGTTTTCAGAGATTTCTGATGTCATCCTGGGACTGGAGAATTGAGCTAATTCTGATAAAAGAAGGGTAATACCAAGATCTATTTTATTCCTTTTTTTAATTGAGTAAATACAGAATTTATCAAAAGATTTTTACAATTAAAATTGAAGACTAAAATATTTCATTGATATATTTATTGTCAAGAAACTTGAAATTTTCTTTTGAAAGGAGTTGGAAACCTTTTTATGATCCAAGAGAAAATACCTTAGAATAGGGGAGAAAAATATTTGTGAAAGATTGTTACAATCATTTCTGAATTTTATTTCAATATCAATTTTTTGTTATTTGTAAGGCAGAGCCTCAATCTAATGGATCATATACTGGATATACTCAGTTTATAGATTTTTATGTATTTTTACTTATAAAAAATGACGAGTAAAAGAGTCACTTTTCGAATAGTCCATAATATTTTTCAAACACATCGCGACAATCATATGAAAACTAAAAAATTTTTAAGCTTTGAAAGGGATGATACGAAGTTTGAGTACAAAGACACCCAACTACTTCTAAATTACATAGCTTTAAAGATAAAAATAAACTACCGCTTGCTTCTACTTACATAAAGCCAGAAGAAAAATAGAAAAATAGTGGATATGAATATTGCTATCGACATAGAAACAATTAAGTTCCCTTTATGTTTCTCATACTTCCGGCAAGCTTCTGGAACTAAACAAATTTCTTCAAATCTTTTTTCTCCAATTTTCTGAGCCAGCTCTGTTCGAAACAAATGTATAAATTGATCCCAATAATGTCTGTCAAGTTTCTTCATTAGGAATTCACAATGATCACGCCTTAAAAGCATATTCTGCTCCACTTTAGTGGGCTCGACAACAAGGTATTGTTCTTTGAATTGATCATAGTTTTTGGAAAATGATTCGAAATTCTGACGTGTTTCATCTCGTTGCAACAACTGTACTAAATCGGAACAAGAGCTCTCTGCACAACATTTTATAAGGCCTTCGTAATGCCACTCATTAAGTTTTGCTAGCAAGAAAAGAGCTTCTAGTTTAAAATCTGATGTTTCCTGGAACATATCACAAACAAATTTGAAATAATGCAATAAAATTTTTAAAATGAACACTAGATTTTGTTTCATCACAACAATCCGCAAAAATTGGAGCGCTGAGGAGATACTCGCTTATTTTGGAAAAAAATTAGATTTTGTCAACTGGAACTGTGTACATTCGGAGGAATTCAGAGAAATGCAAGCAGAATTTGATGAAGATTTTGCAGAAATGGAGAATCCAATTTGGAGAAAAGAGTTACTTTTCTATGAAGAAGTGCAAACGAAAGAATATGTCAATTTCATTGTTTCTGCGTTTAAACTTCAAACAATACAATCACTTGTGGACTTCTTTCCGAATGATGAGAAATGGAAAAATGTAATAAAACAACAGCGTGCTTTGTGTGGTAAAATTATTGAACAACACTACCCGAAATACCCGAAAGACTATAATAAAATCGTGAAATCATCAAAATTTCTAAAGATTCTGAACGGGCTTTTTGTGGCACTAGTCCATTTTTACTTTTTCCTCTTTATAGCATTCGTATGTTGGGCATTGGCACCTCGTCATGGTTGAACCTTTTCTTTCCTTCTGCATATTTCAAGTTTCTCTTGTTAATATTCATCTAATTTTCTGAAATAAAATTTAGTCAAAGAATAGAAAGAAATCCATAAATTTTATCTTTCCTGAGAATATTATGGTCAAAAGATCAATAAATATTTGTTTATGTATATATACATCAGTTTTTCAAAATAAAATCTTTCACAAAAAAGTTTCTCAATAAAATTTGCAATTCTTTGAAATTCCGAAGTATTTTTGCGACAAATGTAACACAAAATCAACCGATACTCAAGAAATATGAAACAACTATTTACCAAAACCCTTCATAGTCAAGAGATAGATCCTTGAGGTTCGAAAGCATCATCAAATCAGAATAAGCCTTCTCCCTTCCAGAAAGAGAGATTTGGTCACATCTATCACAAAGTCAATATCGAACTAATTTGATTGTTACTTATCCAAGTCTAAACAAACACTTTGGCAGTTCTTGAGATTCTTGATGCTTTGAGTCAGGCTCTCAACTCCTTTATCAGTGATTTGCCCGCATCTATATATGAAAAAAGTCAATATTTTATCTGCATTTAACCATTTACTCTGAAAAATTCATGCTTATTTTTTGCAAAGGATTGAGCCTCTTTAAGCTCTGACAGAAGTTTTCAATTCCCATATCTGTAATTTGACCAGACCTAAAGTTTAGTTATTCATAATTATCAATCCAATGTCTTACCCTCTCATTGAAAGGCTGAGGTTTTGCAACAAAAGCAATTTTTCCAGACTTTTCCCGAGATCCCCGATGATCAAATCAGGAATATTATGACCCCTTTAATCAAGTCAGAATGTTAATCTTTAGATAATGAACTTACTCTGAAAAGTTCAGAGCGACACTACGCAAAGAAATCATCTTTTCCAGACTTTGCATGATGTTTTGTATCCTCATAGTTGTCATAATTCTATAGGGATTAAATACATTTCCCAAATTTTATTACTTCCAAAATTCAAGATTGATATTGTCCAAGGAACCAATCTTTTCTAAGCTCCGACTAAGAGCTTTTATTGCAACATCAGTTAGTTTCATGCAACTATTATCATGAAACAGAGGATTCATTCAGTCTTATTTACCCAGAAATACCAAGGCTAAGGTTTTTCAAACAAGACATTTTTTCAAGGCTTTGAGCGAGATTTTGCATGGCTAAATCAGTAAAATATCTATTTTCAAATCAACATTTCTAGTGAAAATCGACTTTTTACCCATTGAATCTCAGCGAGAGATTTTGCAATCCAGTTAAATTTCCCAAATTTCCAGCAAATTTTGATGCTTGAGTATCACTTATTTTCTCACAACTAGAATCAATTGAAGTCTGGCCTGCACCCACTTATTTACTAAGCAAAATCGAGGCTGAGTTTCTTTAAGCCTTGAAGCTGATTCAAGCATTGAGAAAGCCTTTGCACTCCTGAGTCTGACACGAGCTGACACCTTTTTGTTTCAAATTAGATATCTCATTCACTTGGTAGAATTCATTACCATTGAAAATTAAGATTTAGATTTTGTAAAGAAGTGACTTTTTCTAAACTTTGGCAAAGCTTCTGAATTGCCGAATTTGTCATTGAATAATGCCTTTTGCCATCAGGAAAAGAAAACAGGCATTCACTTACGAGCCAAAACGCAGGCTGATATTCTTTAAAGATAGCTTTTCCAAGCCTTGGCCAAGTTTGCTCATTGTTGTTTCACTAATTTTGTCCAATCTATTTAAAGATTAAGATCCCTCCTGTGTATTCAATATTTACTGATGAAAGTCAAGATTGACCTCTTGCAAAGAGCTCATATTCCCAATGCTTTTCGCAAGATCTTGGAAAATATAACCATTCAGAGAATGGCACCTATGAGACCCTTAAACAAAGACCAAAATCTCATTTACTGAGAAAAACCAAAATCAATTTTTTTTAAGCAAACAAACCTTTCCAGTCTTTTACTGAGTCTTTGCACAACCTCATCTTTTATGTCGAAAATCCTATATTATATCGTCAGGTTTCCATTTTATTGTTTACTGAGCAAAGTTGAGATTAAGGCTCCGTAATGAAGCAATTTTATTCAAATTCTTCACTAACTTTTGCAATGAAATCCCCGTTATCTTCTTGCATCTAAAAAAGTTCAAGCTGACATCTTTTAATGATCCAAATTTTTGCAAAATCTGACCAAGTTTCTGTATCCCAACTCCAGTTATTTTCTCACATCTATCAAGTCAAATTTAATATCTTTCTGCTTCTTACAAACTAAAGTTTAGACTGATTTCTTTTAATGAATTTAGCCTCTTTATACTCTCACAAATTTCATTAACTCCTTTATCTGTTATCTCATCCCACCTTTAACGTTATTTGAAGCAATTCCTTTGCTTTTACTCGGTAAAATCAATATCCAACTTTTGGATTCTTTTTGTTGACTTGAGAGCTTTTGCTAATGTTTTCAAAGTCTGATCATCTGCTCTTCCTTGATAACGATATTTTATTCGAAATCCATCAAATGCCCATTCATTTGCATCAACCCTTCTGACTAACGAAGATCTCAAATTACGTATAGGATCCAGTTCTAATCGAAATCTACTAGATGAATAAAAATTTGATGTTCATCATATTTCATACTTTTTGATTTGATTGACTTTTTTCCTGTTGTGAATTATTGGCTCAACAAGGTTATCATCTGTTTTTGTTGCTTTGTTTGTTAACATCTTGTTATTCTGTATGATCTCTTTTTTGTGAGAAAGAGAAATATGAGAATTTATCAAATAGAAATTTTGACAATAAAAATTATCTTTTTTTCAATTATTAGTAAAAGAGTTTTAATAAAGGTTTTCTCTTAAATATATATATATATGTATATATATATATCAATAATATCATATCATATTATTATCTATGAATCTTATTTTGGAGATGTTGGATATCATCATAAAGATTAGTTGTGAGCTTATTATAAGCATCCAAAATAATCTTTTTCATCATTGTTGCTGATTGTAATTCATTCATTCTTGGCATAAATCTGTCTTTTAAATTCTATAAAAAAAACATTAAGAAAAACAACTTTCCCCAATAACAATACCTGTAAAGACATGGGTCTAAAGCATTTAAGTCCAGAATAACTCATCAATTTAATCATATTGAACAATTGTTCATCGAATCTTCTAACTGCCAAGAAAGCCTTGATGGTCTGATCAACGAAATAATTGAATGGTTCTGTGGCTTGGTCACCGCCCATAATTTGAATCATTTCCTTGGTAAGCTTGAAATTGGCACTTTCGAACTTCATATTATGAGCAGGAGAAATATCGAAAATAAATCCGAAATCAATATGGACAATATGTCCATAAGCATCAATCAAAATATTTCCGTTATGTCTATCCTTAATTTGCAAAATGTAGCTGACAATTGAATATGCTGCCATACTCTTGATAAAATTCTCTCTTGCTAATTGGAATTCTGGTGATTTCCTAAAAATTTTTAGTATTTCCTACACAAATCAATTTCATTTACTCGCTTCCAAATCTAGCAATGAAATATTCATAAAGACTACAATCCATCATTTTACCCATTTGATCTCTTGAGATAGTATTAGGGACGACTTCAATGATACCACCGATATCCAAATCCTTTCCTGTACGGTTGGAGATTGTTCTATAAGGATACAAGAACAGATCCAAACCAACAGATTGGAAGATATGCTTGAAAAGGTTGATGACTTGTAAGGCCAATTCATCTTGTCTGATATCATCAAACACCTTGAAAATACAAGAAATGACTTCGTATTTCTCCTCCTCAACCTTCTCTTCATTCTTTTTGACTTCGTGGCCTGGTGATGCGGGTTCTTCTTGATTCTTTCCATCAAAGTTATTCTGATGAAGAGTAAACTTGCTTGATTTGTATCTCTTGTCCATTATCAATTCTCCTCTTGGGATCTCACCAACAGGTGGCAAGATATTTGAAGTTCCCACAGAATACTCCATTCTGTTATGATCTCCAGAGAGATTCTGACCATCCTTATCTTCAAAGCTATTGTTACCTTGCTTTTCGAAATCAAATGGAGTGGGTTCTTCTTTCTTGGTCTTGGTTCCGACTTCTTCCAACATACTCTTGGGGAATAATTCTGGGTCTTCAACTTCCTTCTTCTGTTGTTCTTCTATCTTGCTCAATATCTTTACTCTTACATCTGATGGTGATCCTCCTTCATGTTCTTTTTCAGGTATTCTCCTTTAAAAATTAATTATAATAACAAACTTTCCCAAAACTTACTCAAGAGGTTGGAAAGCAGGAAGAGGAATAGGATGAGAATCATCAGAATGAGTGAGATTTTCACGATCACGAGGCAACAATTTGACACGAGAAGAAACCTTTAAGTCATGAATGCTAGGATGATCTTCACTTTCAATGAAGGGGTCATCTTCAGATTCAGCGGCGTTATCAGCTTCAATCTTGTCCTTGTTGAGAAGTTTGGGATAGTATTTATCAGGACCTTCGAAACGCTTGCAGTAGAAAGATACGAGAATGGGACATTTAGCAGCACTTTGCATGGCACGACCAGAGTCTAACTTGATCTTTGCAATCATATATTGAGGATTTGAAGGGACATAAAGATATTCATTGACGAAAATCTTTTCGAGTTCTCTTCTAATGGTCTCTTCTTTCTTCTTCTTTTCAGTCTTGGGGTTAAGGATACCAGAGATAGCAGTGACTGACTCAAAGAAACCATCGACTTGGTTAAACAGGAATTTCTCGGTACGGTTGAAACCTTTGAGGAGTTGAGAAAGAAGTTGAGCAGAAATGAAGGTGAGCTTGGAGGTGGTGACTTCGTTCTTTTCGTTTTTTTCTTTCTTGCATTCGACCTTTGTCTTCCAAATCAACTGATGAGAGAACAAATAAGAGCTTTGACTGTATTCTTT
>PJUD01000957.1_pt1 | contig 10897 bp, 10 predicted proteins | sample 1512341 | NCBI WGS metagenome assembly PJUD01 (sample SAMN08177675, study PRJNA422409) | Feces metagenome, whole genome shotgun sequencing project. | isolation source: Chicken feces (3) enriched on wood chips: beechwood xylan treatment | host: Gallus gallus | place: USA: Madison | collected 2015-01-15 | reverse complement strand
TCAAATGAATTAAATTAGATAAACTTGTTTTTCAGGCTTTCTAACCGCTGAAACTCAGTCTCTCTCTCTCTTGGACTTCAAAAAGAGAGACAAGAGAAATTTTTTCTGAATGATCATATTAGAAGATAGTTCGCTTTTGATTTGACCAAGGAGATGAAACAAATTAATCTTGATTTTTTCAAAAATTGAGTGAGGTTGAAAATAATAATTTTAGAAATCAACAGCTATTTCGTCTCTTGATCTCATCAAACTAACCTCAATGCAGTGAAGAAGGAGAATGAGAATCAAAGTGAGGAGAGTTTCATTTTTTAATGTTTCAAATTTTCCACTTTCTTTAACGCCTAATTTTCCGCTTAATTAATTTTTCCCTTCAAATGATCAAAGTTTCTGATATATTCTTATTCGCTCTTTAATTTTCAAAAATAAAAACTGGTTTTTAAATGAACTTTGGCTAATAAGCAAAAAAATTAATCTCCATCCTTGGTGGTCATATTTGAAGATAGAATTTTTATAAAATCTGGATGATATGGTATAGGATGGATTGATTGAGAAAGAAATAGTTTTGAAATCCAAAAAAAAATCCTGAAAGGAGACTCTCACCCTTTCTTTAAAAAGTTTGAATTTTCTTGTTTAAGAGTGACCCTTTGAGTCCCCCTTCTAAAAAAAAAGAATAAAATGAAAATCGGAGGAAGCTTTTTGACCACTTCGATCATGAAAACTTTTTTTCTAAACACTGGCAAAAGAATGGCTAGACAAAAAGACTAGAATTTGGATTGAACTCATTTTAAGTGAGACTGAATGGACTGGAGAAAAAGGCTTGAAACCTCTGACAGTCGGGAAAAAAAAATTCAACAAAAATCATTTCCATAACGTTTTTCATTGCTAGACAAGAAAGGTTATAATAATGTTTGAAGAAAAAATCATATGTTCTAACTCAACTCAATCAAACTGAGGGGGGTATTTTCTCAAAGAGTCTAAAACCCAGCAAATGTTCTTGAAAGAATTGAATCTCAGATGGGGTAAGAAATTTATTCAGAGAATCATTTTGGAAATTACAGATAAATTGAAAATCTGAATTAGTAGATGACAATCTAACGAACATATTTTTATTTTTTATCTGAAAATACAGGAGAGAGAGTATTGAAAATGTTTTATCAGAGCGTATTTTTTCACTTGTTCTCAAAGTTAATTCTCAAATAAAGCGAGGAAGCATACTTCAAGAGGAAGGGGAATCAGATGATTGGTCTGGGAGTGAGACAATGTTGAATTCATCAGCAACTTTTGCGCAGAGGAAGAAACTGAATAGCTCTTTGGGGAGGTTGACAAGTTATCAATCTTTGGAACACTCACAAAGAATTAATAATAAAATGCGCAATACAGCACGTGAGCCTTTACGAAACTCTGGAGAACCCGTGGTTATTCAAGCAAAACTTGAGAACATGAGTAATTGAAGGAGAAATAATTTATTGATTACTTTAAAGGAAAGTCAAGTGTAGAAAGAACGAGTAAATCTTTGGAGAGGAAAGGAAAAGACACCACTGAACCTTTAAGAAAAAGTTATTCGAGTATAAGAAATGAGAGCAATTGTTCACATTCTGATTCGAATCGTTTTAATTCAACTGGAAGAAAATCTGTTGATAATAATCCCAACTACAATAGTGGACTTGCGAATAGTCGAGATTACAGTTCTCTAAGAAATGAAAGTGGGAAAGGGCAAAAGAATTTGAATAACAAGAAACTGGCAGAAAGTAAAGCGAAATCAAGTTCTAATCTCGCTGTATCAATTATCTTGCAAGAAAAGACTGAGAACGAGCAGCAATCAAAGGAGGCACCTAATTCTGAGGTGATGAGCCGATATGCTCACTTATTAAAATCTTATGAAAAATTGACACAAACTTCAAATGAATTGAAGGAATCTCTAAAGCTTGAAGTACTCAGAAATGAAGAGCAAAGAGCATATATAGAAGCTTTGAAACAGTCAATAAGATTTGATTTTGAGAAGTCTGGACTGCTTCCAATTTTCAAGACAATCCAAGATAAAATGCGTCTTCAATTTCATTTGAGAAAGGGAGAAGATTCACAGCGAGAAGGAAGAATTGATAATGAGCTTGATAATTTGCTTGGACCTAATTACGTGGAATTTTTTATGAAACTAGTTTCAGGAGAGAAGAAATCTGAAGAGAATAGTATCAAGAAGGGCTTGCTTCAAAATGAGCTAAGGAATGCAAATGACAAGTTGCTCAACGTTTTGAATCAGAATAAAATTCTTCAGAATGAGCTAAATGAATCTGAGAAGAAGGCTGAAGGTGCAAATAAAGAAGTTGAACAAGTCAAGAAAGCTTTGGATATTATACATAAAGAGAATATGCACTTGAATGAAGAAAAGAAATCTTTGATAAACTATATTGCTGAGGTTGAAGAAAATCCAAATAAGCAAGGAGAGAAAATGAGAGAAGAAATGGAAAAATTACACGAGGAAGTTGCTGCTCAGAAGTTACATTCAAGAGACTTGGAAGTAAACACAAAAGAGCTTGAACACCAGAAAATGCTTTTGAATAGGCTCGTCACAGAGAAGCTTGGCATCATAGCAGACTTCGAAAAAGAGAAGCAAGAAATGTCGAGAATAATCAAGAATCAGGAAGAATTGTTGAATGTCAATACTAGTGAGAATATCAGACTAACCTTAGAGCAAGAAGCTGTAATTAAAAGACTTCAGGGAGATATTGAGGCTCTAAGAAGAGATAACGAGGCTCTAAGAGCAGATAATGAAGACTTGATCCAAGTTTTAGCAAAAACTCGAGGTGAACTCAAAGATGCCAAAGAATTCCCGAGTGAGAATAATAGTGCTAGAAGACTAGAGGAACGCAAGGCGAGCATAGAGGCAAAAGCAATTACAAATTTAAATGTTGAGCAGTTGAAGGCTGAAAATTTATCTCTAGTCCAGGATATTATGAGACTCACTGAGGATACAAATAGAATGGCAGGTTCATTTAAACAGGCCCAAAGAGAAGTTTATGATATTAAAAAGAAGATTATTGGAAAAGATGAGTTGATTAAAACAATGACTGAAAAAATAGCTCAATTAGAAAGAGAAGAAGAAGGAGAAAAGCCTAAAATCATCAATCTTCAAAAAGTTAAAATTATAAGCAGTTCTGTTGCTTGTCAAACGATTGAAGAACAACCACCAAAAGAAGTCATCATTTATCAGAATGATGAAGCAGTTGAAAAACATCAAACATTCCTGAAAATATTGCAAGCTGATTTGGAAGATCTATTGAATTCATGTTTGGCACATCAAATAAAACAAGAGGTTTCGAGTCATGATGGTACTGTGACAGAAATTGATACTGATTCTATTCAAAAACAACTTCGAGAGTTAAAGTCTAGAATCGTAAATTTGAGCAGTGAATATAAGCAGTTGGCTCAAAATATAGAAGAAAAAGATTTACAACTCGATGACGTTCAGAAGCAATTAAAGAGACAAGTTGCAAATACAGAGAAAGTTAATAAGGATTTAAGGCTCCTGAAGCACGAAAGTAAGGCAATGACAGAAGAAAGAGATTATCTCATGAATGCTACAATCGAATTAGATAAACAGTAAGAAAAATCTTTTCAAAGATTCTTTAAATACTAAATTATTTAGATTAACAAAGATGGAATTGAAAGCGAGTTCTTTTGAAAATGAACTCAAAATTTATAGAAAAGGAAAAACTCCAACTGCAAGTTTACCACCTAGGAACTCAAAAGATCCAAATAATGAAAATCTAATAAAAATTCTCAGAGGCTTTATATTCAATGATCAAGTCTCAAAATTAGTTGAAGAATTAGAAGTTGTTCTCAAAAATATGGAAATGCCTAAAGAGTTGCAAGAAAAGTTATCAAAACTTCAATTACAAGAAAAGAAACGTTATGACTCAATTGAAATTTTCGAAAAAGAAAATTATGAAGTAAAGTTTTTTTTTTTTAAAACAAATTCTCACACAAAAATTAGTTGAAAGAACAACTTCAAAAATTCCAAAATGAATTAGAAGTTAGTCATTCTGTTTGGCCAGATAGTATTGATGGTGGTGATAGTAGAGGACTTGAATTTGGTAGTGAAAAAAAGAGTCGACTCTTCTCAGCAAACTTGGATACTCAAATTCCAGAAAACCAATAGGAAATTTTTGAAATTAGATAGATTAGTGATTTACATATATTTTGTATTTTATAATGTGGTCTTTTTTTGTATTATTTTGTATCATCAATGAACTCTCTCTTTTTGGGGAATAATCTAAACTCTCAATTTATTTTGATTTGATAAATCTATTTGGTACACTTTATTAATTTTGAATGCCAAGACCGGATCCCTCAGAACCTCTTTCTATAACAAATGTAAGGGAGTTGTTTATCACACTTCAAGGCTGAAAATCCATAGAACGCTATAAATCTTCTGAAAGTCAGAAATCTCTCGCTTGTCAACAAGATTACTGCACTTAGAAGACGGATTTCCGATATATCAAGCAACAAGAATGAATATGAAAAGAAAAATATCGCTTTAGAAACCAATTTTTCCTTATTCAAGCAACATTGGACAAAAGTAAGCTTCAATTTGATGAATAAGTTGACCAATCCTCATTAGCATCTTGAAGAATTGAAGGCACTGAGACAATTGCAAAAACCTTTTAATGACCGTAAGAGAACAGAATGAGTGAAAAAAAAAAATCTAACCATTTTTTAAAAAGAAACACTTCAACAAGAGTTTGAAGAGTGTTTTGGTGTGAGCCAGACAGCAGTCGAGTCTCTGGGATTTCAACAGCCTCAAGAAGAATTTGAGGAAAAAATTATTCAGATGTTTAGTGTTCTGAGTAAAATTCACAAAGACTTGATTACAGACTCACAAAAGACTGTTGAGAGCACCATCGAGAAACTTACCCAGGAGATTGGTAAGGATTTTTAGACGCAGTGCATTTTAATGATACCTCGTATTCTAGAACAAAAGCAAATTTCAAATGAAAATGCGGTTGAGCATCTCGGTTCATTCCAACAGAAGCTTCAAGAGCTTGCCAAATCAATAGACGCAGTAAGTTTGACGATTTTGTTCTGAGTAATAAGTAAAGATCAATCAAACAAATAAAAAGATTGAAGAGAATCCATACCTTGTGGAGGTTCAGGAAATGAAAAAGAAAGTGGATAAGCTTGAAGAGGAATTAGCTGACGTCAGAGAATACAATGAAACTTTAGTCAGACGTATTAAAATCTCTCTCCGAGGCTTCCTCGAAATCGACGAAGATCTTGAAAAAGAGATAGAGTGTAAATTTGAAAGAGTTATAGTGATCAAATAGCCTAAGTAGGATGCATCTGCGGGGGACGAGTATTTGACTACCTGACTATCGAAAATGTGAAAGTCAGCAGAGAAGTCGAAGAAGACGAAATGAACGAAGAAAGAAAGCAAAATGAGGAGAGTGCAGCAACAAATAAAGACATCTCCTTGCTCAACCAAAAACTGGCTAAGCTTGAAAAAGATGTTGAGGAAATTACTCAAGAGAAACTGACTTTACTGAATCAGAGCGAAAAATTCAAACTCGAAAAAGTAAACGAAAAATTGAATACTTGGAAATTAATTTAAATTTAAAAAGAAAAATTTAGATGAACTGTTTTTCAATTCCAAGATTTACAACTCTTTATTGACCCAAGCTCAAGAATTACTGAAATATATAAATCTTTTAAAATCCAAAGCTTTGCAATATGATAAGCTTATGAAAGATTTTGAAAAAGCCCGTTCAACAGAACTGGAAGAAATTTTCAGAAAACTGTTTGAGGATAAAGACAAATATATAAATATGATCAAGGACCTCTCTGTCAGTTACGATAATGAGAAGAAGAAATTCAATCAAGTTGAAGCTGATCTTGTTAAGGAATATGAACTTGCAGTGAGATTCAATTCATTCATGCAAACAATGGAACAGAATGATGAGAAATATTCCACTTTAAATAAAGAGAATGGAATCTTGAGAACTCAAGTCAAAGAATATAATGATTCTCTTCAATCCGCAAATACTCAAGTTGCTCAACTATCTGACAAAGTTATGAAACTCGTAAGGGAATGTTATTGAGATTGTATAATTCAAAATAAATAGTCATTAGAGAATCAAAGATTAAGAGCATTAATTCCAGGAGAATATAAAGTTGATGAAATAGCTTATAGACATTCAAAGCATAGAGAATTTTTGAATGAATTACATAATTTGAATAAAAAGCATAATCTCAACATAAAAGAAAAAGTTGATGATTTAAAGATTTACATCAAGAGTAGAGAAGAAAAGGTTGAGCATATGGAAGCAAAAGTGAAACAATTCACAAATGAAGCCACTCAATCAAAGAAGCAAGCAGATCAGTTGATTAAAGAAGTTGAGATCAACAGTAGAATTACAGATGATTTTGATCAAAAATACAAGCAATTAAGTGGCCAGATCAAGAGTCAGAATGAAAACTTTGCCAATTTGGTGAAAGAAAGAGTGACTGATAAATCACAATTCGAACAAGAAAAATCCGTTTTGCAAGGAAAGATTAAAGCTGATGGTGAATTAATTGAAAAATTGCAAGTTTATGTTAATGAACTCACTTCAAAACTTCAAGCTTTAACTGAAACTAGAGTAATCGGGGATTTTGAGATATGAATAACTCAATTATCATTAGGATTTATCAGAAGAATTAATGATAAGTCAAAAAGCAGTAATTGAAGAAAATAAGACAGTGAGAGAATCTCTATTGAAAAAGATTGAAGAACAAAAGATTGAGATGGCATCACAAAAAGAATCTTATGAACATTTAGAACAATCTAAAAATGATTGTATGAAAGAAAATGAAACCCTTAAAAAATCTGTGAAAGTAATTGAGAAATGATAATTGAGGAATTAACTTCATTAACCATAGGAGAAGAGTGGATTTATAACTCAGAAGCTTCAAAGATTAAAGAAAATATCAAATGATGGAACAGTTGCTGATGATGAAGACTCTGAATTTTTGAAATTAGAAAATGAAAAGTTTAGAGTATGATTTCCCAGTGAGATTATTTCATTAATATTACATTAGAAAATGGTAAATTGTTCAGTATGTGGACGTGAACAAAAGAGTTGTGTCTTAGCCAAATGTTTCCATACATTCTGCCGCACTTGTATAACTGGAACAATGGAAGCAAGAAACAGAAGATGTCCTGTTTGTAAAACAAAGATCGGATTGGATGATATCAAACCTTTACATTGGGATGTTTAAGATTTCTTACTCTGTGTGTGTGAATAATAAGTTTTTGCATCCTCTATAATTCACAAGATATATAATATGAAGAAACGTTGTGAATTTCGGTGATTTCTATATTTTCGGAGGGAAAACTCCTTTTTCATCAAAATTCGTAAGAATGAATAATTTAAACCTAAAGTTTTTTAAGTTATAATTCTCATTTGAAACTTCAAAAAAAAATCAATCATTGTTATTCATAACTTTTATCTTAATCCTAGCCTCATAAAGAGATGAGCTTTCTTAAGGGTCTTTATGTGAAGATTTATTCATGTGTTTCAAAAGTTCTCATATGAAAGAGAGATTGACAAACAGATTGATGATATTATATGTTTTCGTTTTGAGTTTAAAAAATATTTTCCGTTGGAATTGAGGTTTAAAAAAGTTCAACCTTTTTTGTTGGAATGATACCTCTCCTAATCAATAGCCCTAATGAGCTGAAGGCGATTGGAATTTTGAGGAGGCGGGATTTTCAAGAAATAAGGCTCGATTGAGTGTGTTTATTAAAGAAATTAGAATATAATAATTTTTGGAGTCGATATATTAGGAAAGGATTGTTTTAGCCTTAAAAAGTTGACATAAGTGCCAATTAATATAGCCAAATACAAATTAAGCAGAGAATTTTTTTCGACAGGTTGATTGGCAAATTATTAGTTTAAGTTGAAGTTTTGGCCCAATAATCAAACTCCAAGTTTCAATCCCAACTGAAATTTTTTTTTTGCTTTCGCAAGTCAAAATAGTCAAAGGGCTTGAGAAAATCGATGATTTTAAGATGAAAGCTGACCTGAGGGCCCTGGTGACTGACATTGATGGCATCGGGCCCGAGAATAACGAGAGAGTTTTAAGAAGAGTGGAGTTGGAAATTTTTCTCTTTTTTTTTAAAGTTTCAGCCTTTCAGCTCAAGACCCTGAAACTTTATCTACTTTGATGCTGATGAAGGACAATCCTAACCTTGGAGAAAAGAAACGAAAGCTTTTGAAAACTTCCAAAAAAATATGGTGAATAAAAATTTAAAATGAGGATATATGGGCTTTAAGGATTTGAATTTTATTTACAGATTTGAAAATTGGTTAATAGATTATTTTTGAGCTAATTAAGAGGATGAACATGTGAGGGAGACGTTCGAGTTTGGCATTTCTCTTGAAAAGAGAATTCATGTCTATCATAGGAATTTGAAAGATATTTTCGGTTGGCTAATAAAAATTAAAGGAAGGAAAATTAATCAAAATAATTTGTGTAATTTTTGTTGAACTTTGAAGATTAATCAGATTGAAACTCCTTTGGATTTTCATCCATAGTGCTTACAGAGCGAAAAATACATCGAAACAAGACCCAGATGAGTATGTTCATCTTTGTTAAGCCCAAGATCAAGACCTAGTGAGTTGACAAAGCTTAAGATTGGATGCTTGACTTTAAATTTGACTACTTTGTTAAGGCGAGAGAAATTAAAGACGTTTGAGGCCAAAAAAAGGGATTTCTTGATTTTAAAGAACCAGTCAAGGTTGGAAGGTTTGAGGAGAGGAAGAGGAGAGAGTGTTTTGTTTTGAGTTTGGGTATATTTAAAGGAGAAATTTGGCTGGGATTTTAAAAGACGAGCATTTTGAATACCTTTTTAGGATCTTGATTAATAAAGGAAAATTTACTTGGATAAGAATTAATTAATTTGCTTTCATTGGTTAAAAAAATAGATTGAGGTATATTTGGATTGATGAAGTATTATTTCCTATTGTCAGTTATCCTTAGCATGCCAATCTTGAATATACTATAAATTATAAACCCTGAAAAGTAATAAACAATAAATAAATTAAGTTTTGACACGAAGACAATATGCAGGACACCTTTCCTCTTATTCCTTCTCTCAAGTTCAATCTTGCTGAGAGCGGGATTGTGATTCCTAACACAGCCAAATCCTACTCAGATATGGTTGTGGTGGCCACTCAGCTCCACGAAACCATCGTCAAGCAGCAACTTATGATTAACTTTTTACTCCTGAAGCAGCAACAAAATCAACAAAAGCTTAACCTGGCCTCTATCACAGCCCAAAGCCAAGAACTATCCCTCAAGTTCGACATGGATAGTCTCTTGTTAAATGGCAGACTCCCATCTCACATGGAAGTAGCGTCAGAAGGTAGCGAAGCCACAAGTGAAGAAAAAGATAGCAAGGGTGACTGCCATGACCATCAGATCATCAGAAGAAACGGCTTCAAACCTCTAGGAGTCAATAACAAAACCAAGAAAGATGATTTCTCAGATTCAGATGCTGAATCGACCTGTGCTTCCAAGAAAGAAGAGAAGGTGAGAAAGAATCCCTCAAAAGCCAAACATCTCTGGGTGAATTATGGAAGAAGGATCATTGAATACGGAATCAGTCAAACAAAAGGTGATCTTCAAGAGAGAATTAAACATTTGGTCGGAAAGCTCAATAGCAAGAAGGATTTTGAGAGTGTCTTTCAAAATAACTCAAAAGACTCTGCTGAGGATAAGGCTTTCAAGAGTCTTTTAGGAAAGCTAGCAATCCATTTTGTGAAAAACAAATCCGTGATTAGTTTTGAAGGATCAAAATATAAGGAAGAAATGATTACTCAACGTCACGTTGTGGCTGCATGGATTGAAAGACTAATTTCCGAGTAATCAAACACGAGAATGCCTTCTCGATCTTATTCCAACCAAATTCTTTTGTATAATCTTATTTTTTGTATTAATTAAATATGCTTGTCTTATCAGTGATAATTTTCTTTATATCTATCTATCCATATATACGAATATTTATTACTAAACCGAATTTCCATGATGAAAATTCTGTTTTTTATAGAAGTACGAAGTTAACTTAAAAGTATTGCTTGTCAAATCATAATTTGAAAAAATAAATTGTTTCAATTTTGTAACTAAACGAGCTAAATTGAATTTTTGGTGAAATTTAATTGAAACTTTTTCTCTATATTTTTGAAATCTTTCAACAAAATTTCATATCAGTTAATGCCATTTTCGGTCTAAAAGAATTTTTAAATCATCCATTTCGAGTTGAAATCTGAAGATAGTATAATAGTCGTTAGGTCCGTCGATAGATAGAAATTCTTCTTATAATAAATTCAAGTTACAGAATTTCATTGACTTTTTTCAAAAGAAGAAAAATATGTGATTTACTCTTTCTTGCTAATAAACAAAGTTGAGAGGAGGATAGATGCAAGACAGTACCTTGCTAATTGAGCTAGAGATCTGTTCGATGTTGAATATTTTTGAAGAAACTGACAAAGAAATTTTATTTACACCCAAGTTGTTTCATTCAACAAAAAATTTTGATTCCAAAATTCTAAAATTTAAAAATTGATAACGGCTTGAACTTTCAAAAATGTTTCATGATTATTTTTGTTGTTTCATAAGTTAATGCTCGAAATGGATACTTCCATTTTGAGGAAGATGAAAAATCTCAAAGCATTGAATCATCTTTCAGCTTCTTAGTAAGATGGTGAAGTGATAGAATTATGATGATTTTAAGAAGTGACTTTGATAAAAGGTTCAAGAATAAAAAGACTTTGGTTTTCCTCATCTTGATAATTTTGTAACATATCCTGTAAAAAAAAAATATTGATTAAACTGGAGTTTGATTAACGAAAAAAAATTAATA
>PJUD01000955.1_pt1 | contig 10920 bp, 10 predicted proteins | sample 1512341 | NCBI WGS metagenome assembly PJUD01 (sample SAMN08177675, study PRJNA422409) | Feces metagenome, whole genome shotgun sequencing project. | isolation source: Chicken feces (3) enriched on wood chips: beechwood xylan treatment | host: Gallus gallus | place: USA: Madison | collected 2015-01-15 | reverse complement strand
TATTGACTTTTAAGTTTGGTCTGAGGGCCAATACATCTCAATTGTCCTTTGGTAACAATACCAATTCTTGTACAAAGAACATCAGCTTCTTCCATTGAATGTGTTGTCAATACCATTGCTCTATTTCCTCTTGCCTCTATTTTTAAAAATAAGAACATTATTCTCTTAAAAATTAGATACCTGCTAAAATATCCCATAATTGTCTTCTATTTTCAGGATCAAGTCCAGTTGTAGGTTCATCAAAGAAGATAATTTTTGGATCGCCAACCATCGCAATAGCAACAGAAAGTCTTCTTTTCATACCACCAGACAACTGTCTCGTTTTAAAATCAGCAGACTGTGTCAATCTAACTTCTTCTATTGCTCTATCAACCATTTCCTTTTCTTTTTCAACAGGAATTCCTCTCATTCTAGCATAGAACAACAAATGCTCACGGACTGTTAGTTCTGGCCATAACAAATCGAATTGTGGACAAACACCCATGTTTGTACGCACCTCGTCGATTTGGTTTGTGATGCCATATCCTGCAATCCATGCATTGCCTTTTTCTGGTTTGTAAAGCCCTGTTAACATTGAGATCAAAGAGGTTTTTCCTGCACCGTTAGGCCCAAGCAATCCGAATAATTCTCCTTTGCTAATATGGAGCGAGAAATTTTTAACGGCAACTTTTGAAGGCTTTCCGCCACTTGCTCTATACACTTTTCTCAGGTTTTTCACAATCAAAGGATATTTATCATAATCCTCCTCTTCAAGTCGGGCAACGAATTTTCTTTCTTCGTGGACATCCTCATCTTCTTGATCTTCTGTGAAAAGTGATGTGTTTCTGCTCAATCTTGGAGCGACTGAGATTTTTGGTAATTGATCTTTCTCTTTGTTTTTATTTTTGAAGAATGGGAGATCTTTAATGAAGAATAAAGGATGTTTAGCAACACCATATTCTTGAGGCAAGACTTGTTCAAGATACAGACCAAGAGCCAAGAAGATACCAGCCCCTATATAAAGGAACACGAGATTTATCCACATTTCAGATGTCATGTTGGAGAATGAACTGACGCAATTATTATCGGCACATTTGGTACATAAATTGTAAACCAATCTGCAAAAAGCAAAAGGAGGATAAAGATTAAGGTAAAATGGCATTGTTTGAGGATCTGGGAAAATGGTCATATTCAATGCAACACAAATAATTGTCGTCCACACTGAAAGCATATATCCAATGACTAAGGGGAAGGATAAGAGAATTTTTCAATAAGAACTTTACCTGTGACCATTTGGGATTTATAAAAGAAATTTTGGAAGAAAAATGAGAGGGAGATTTGACTGGCACCCCAACCAATAACCGTGAAGATCAAAATGAAAATACTTGTTCCAACAAAGAAGGGCATTCTGACCACAAAATACCCAAACAAGAGGAAAAAGATAGCCGAAGGTAAGTAAAGGAAAAAGTTCCAAATATAGTTGACAAACCAATAATTTGACATTTTCATTCCATTCATTTTCATCATTTCTCTCAATCTTTCTTCCTTTTCCAGCACCAAAGTATACATAAAGACAGCCAGCAACAATGATAAGGAGATAGGATAAAGGATCGTTTCAGTCATACTCAAGAGTTTAAGCAAGAAATTGGTTTCAATACCAGCCATAGGCATGTATTGCGATCCAGAAGTCAAGACAACATTGGGGTTAATCATTGACATGTAAGATCGACTGAGCAAGTCAATTAACGCTATTTGTCCATCAGGAGTTCTTACCATCTAATTCTGATCAACTAAAAATAGTAGCAAAAAAACCTACCGCTGATGTTGATCCTGATTCATAATTTCCATAGTAAAACTTCGTTATTCCATTACCTCTGAAGGGGGAAAGGTTAATTTTCAATGAGAAAGAGTGGAATGTTACCTATGATATTCAGGAGAATTGATATCATTGATTTGAATTTTATAAGATAGGTTTTTAAGACTAGCTTCATAAAAAGTGATTGCTCCGTCAGGAAGGCGGTATAATCCTGGAATATCTCTATTGGAGGTGTAAACTTGTCCATTCAAGTATTCGATAGCATCGTAGATTTGATTATTAATAGAGCCGTTGGTAGGGAGATTGAAATAAGGGTTGATTTTCTTATTCCCACTGCAGTAGTAAAAGTCTTGTGAGTTTCCTACATCTGAAAAGAGATTCTTTAGAAGCGGTTTTATTTTTTCTAAAAGGGTTGAGAGTGAATTTTTGAAGGAGGGAATTTGTTTTTACTTGATGAATAGATGAAGTCTTTTGTACTTGAACTCGCATTCTCGAAGTCAAATAAATACCACTATGAGAAATGAGTTGAAATTGAGGTGTCAAATTTACTTGAAGGCAATTATTGATGTAAATGGGAGTGAACATATTATTGTAGAGTCGTTTATAAGGGATATTGAAGACATAGGGGAAATCCATTTGAAGATCAAGTTTGGTGCCGATTTTGGAATCAATGACATTTTTGACAATAAAGAGCAAGAACAAACAAATGACAGGAGTAAGTAACTATAACTCGTAAGACGAAAATAATGCGAGAAATATCAAACTTGACAAATATTTGTTCCCATTTGCTTTTTCTGGAGAGTAATGTTTTTGTTGATTAGAGCTTTAAACTGTGTCTTAAAGATGTCTGCAGTTGACTGCTTTGGAACTGGTTGTGCAGGTGGAACATCAAGAACTGGCTCAAGTTTAAGATATTCAGCACTTGAGAATTGCTGGAGACGCTGCTGGGGTGAAGGGGGAGAATTTATACTCATATCATGTTCTTCGTCAATAGAAATGTATCGATTGTAAGGAGTAGTCGAGTAACGAAGCTTTGTAGGCGACTTGGGAGCTTGACCGCTGAAATCAGCGTTCATTTGTTCGAATTAAAAATAGATGAGATTAGTTTAGAAAATTAAGGAAATTTTGCTTGAAGAAAAGAATTGAGCCTTTTTTAAAAAGTTTAGTACAGTAGGAGAAATTTATATTAAGGTTCAAGATGAAATTGGGATTTTCTTAATTTGATTTTAATAAAAACGAAAACATTAATTTGTACTTTTATTCGATAGAAAATTTATTTTCATGATATTTTACCACCAAAAATATTTTCCTGGAAATGTTCTTTTAAAAAGTATCTTTGATGAAGAATCTTTTTCTGAAAAAATAAATTGAAAAGTGGAATAATTTCGATGAATCAGAACAGATGAAATTTATTTTTGAGAAAAAAAGTTCTAAAGGACTTTTTTGAGAATCTTTACTTGAATCTCAATTTATTCTATTCAATCAATTTGCAGAGAATTACTATCGGTTTGAAGATAAATAATCATGATAATCTGTATCAGTTTATCGAAAAACATGAACTCTATCATAAATCAGTGACTTGGATATTTTCCAAAGTTTAAAACAAATTGCAATTATCAGTCTATAAATTCTCTCTTCATCTTGATTCCACTCTTCATTCAGAATCTTCACTTGTGTTTCGAATCTGCATTCTTTGTCCATAAATTTAATTACAAAATCCGTGTAGAGATCTGTGAAAATTGATTTGGAGGTTGAGTTCAAATCTCCAAAAGATAGAGCCAGATTGTCTTTTGGTTCTCCTTCTTCACTTTCTTCAGAAAACTCTGTTTCATCATCTTCAGAGTCTGTACAATTTGAAAAGACAAAATTAAGAATTATACATATCTAAGGGTTAACGAATACAAAATCTCAAAGTTTTAAATAATTCTATTCAAGTCTGAATTCAAAAAAAACTGAAAAATTATTGAAGTTTCAATCAACATCGATGTCAACATCAGAGTTTCATTCAAACTTTCCTCCCAATCCTTCAAGTTACAGGAAAGACAGTGGCAGACGTTTTGCTTCTCCACCTACTACATCATACAGAAGAGAGGAAGTAGAACATGATAATCAAAATTCCCAAGTTCACCATATCAGAAAATGGTATGAATCAAGGGTTAAAGGGCTTTCAGACGATATAAGACACGCATTTACTTTGGTTCAAAGTGATGCTTTGATCGATACAATGAAACATGATACCGCATCAGAAGAATATATTAGTCAAAGAGTCAAAGAGATTATTGAGGATTGTCTATCGAATGATAGAGAACTTTTGTTAGAAAAGATGGCTTTACAAAATGCTTATTTAAAGGGAGAATTTTCACAAAGTGAGCAAGAAAATCTCAAGGTAATATTTCGTGAGAAAGATGATAACTAATCTCCATAGATTATCAATGAGTTGAATAATAGATTGGAAAGATTGCAAGAAGAGTATAGAAATGAAGCCCAAGCAAGAGAATATTTTGAAAGAGAAGTTCAGAATTTGAAATATGAAACTGATGAGCTAACAAAATCTTATGAAAATACATTGAGAATGAATGAAGATGAAATTTATAAAAAGGCAGAACAAGACCGTATTCAAATAAGAAACTTGGAAGGAAGGTTAAAAGAAGGCGAAGATAAACATTTTGAGATGATTCAAAAGCAATCTGGACTCCAAAAAGAACTTGAAAATCTGAGAAATCAGATGAAAGAATTAGAAACAGAAAAGAATAAAACACAAGAGAAATTTAAATCTGCAACGGGAATAATCGAAGATTATGAGAAATTAGAGAATGAATTGAAGAGAACAGTCAATACTTTGAAAGAAGAAGTCTTGGATGTTAAGTCGGATCTCTCTACAGTTGTCTTACAAAAGAAAGAAATGGAGAATAAATACAAAAGAATGATTGATGAAATTTCAAATGTATGGTTCTTTTTGGAAGATTTGTGTGAATAACATTTTCAAATAGGATCATGAAGAAAAAGAAGAGAAAGTTCAGAAGGTTCATAAGGATAAAGTTGAGCAATATAAGCGTAAAGTGATTGAGTATAAAGAAAGATTGGGAGAGAAGGAAAAGGAATTGAGAGATTTAAGAGAAAGACATGAAGATAATGATCATAAGAAACAAAGAAATATTGATTTGTTGGAGAATAAGATTCAAGAACAAAGAAATTATTATGAAGAAATGGCTCAATCTTTACAAGATGAAAATTATAGGAGAACTGTATGAGAATTTTTGTTAATTAGAGAATAACAATAAAAATAGACTGAATTGAAGGAAAGAAATGAAGAAGAGTTGAGAGAAGTAGAGGCAGAATTCAAGAGATTATTGGAAGATAAATTGGCTCAATTACAAGAAGAATCAGATGAACAAATTACAGAATTGAAGAGACAAGAAAGAGAAGTGCAATTATTATTGGAAGAAAGAAATAAGGAGATGGAGAGAGATTATATCCCTTTGAAGCATCATGAAAAAGTGATCGAAGAGAAGAATGCTTTGTTGCAAACTTTGAAAGAAGAATTAAAAAGACTGGAGTTAGAAAACCGACAAGAAATGTCCATGAGGTTAAAGAGTCTTGAAGAAAGATTATTTACTGAACATAATGCTCAAGTTAAAGCTTTGAAATTAATGATCGATGAAAAAGAGCTCCAAGTTAAAGAATTGACTGATCAAAATAAGATAATCGATCAAGAATTGAGATTGGTCAATGAAGAAAGAAGAGCATTGGGAGATAGTGTTCAACAATTGGAATTACAAAAGCGTAAATTGCATGAATCTGCCGAAGAATGGGCTGAGAAGAGTAGAAGAGTGAAAGCAGCATATGAGGAGGAACAAGGAAGAAATAATGAGTTAGAAAGAGAGCTCAGAACCTACCAAGAAAAGTATAGTGAAGCAAGGGATCAACTTGAAGAAACTGTGATTGAAGTTGAAGAAAGAAGATCAGAAGTTGCCAATTTGAATAATGAAGTGAGCACTTTGGGAATGACGTTGAAAGGATCTAGCAAGGAAAGAAAGAAGTTGGATCAAGAACTGAGCGAGTTGAATAGAAATTTATTGGAAGCTCAGGAAAGAATAAGAAGATTAGAAGAAGAGAATAGTGGATTGAAAGAGGAGAATGAAAGCTTAGAAGAGAAAGTTAAAGAGATAGTAACAGTCGAAGAAGAGAGATACACAAAGGAGGCCAATGAGCATGTGAAGACAAAAGTCAGATTACAAAGTGCTGAAGATCAGGTCGTCTTGATGGAGAATGAGCTTGATGATAATAGGGATAAGATTGATGAAATGAAAGGACAATTGGAGGATATCGAGAGAAGAAATGAAGAATTGGAGAGAAGTAATGAGGTGAATAAGGAGAAGATGGAGAAATTGCAGAAAGAGAAGAGGACTAGTGAGAGGAATATTGATCAAATTTTGATCAGGATAACCGCATGGAGAAGATTAAATGAAGATAAGCTGGACTTTATGAGAAAGGAAATGGAAGAATTGAGAGGTGTGAGCAATACACATGTGAATAGTTTGATGAGAGAGAATGAGAAGGCTGTGATGAAGCTGATGGAGCGTGTGCATTCTGTGTTTGACCAGAAAGCAAGAAAGTTCCAACAAGAGAAGGAAGAGTTGGCTGCACAGATGGAGATGGAATTCAACCAGAATTATGGAGCTTTGAGAGCAGAATATGAGGATAAATATCTTGATTTACAAGAAAGCTTTGAATTGAAGAGTTTGGAGCATGAAAGACAATTGGAGTATAAGGATGACTCATATGGAAGATTATTGGAAAGAGCAAATGAATTATCAAAGGAGTTGGAAAGAAGGGATTTGAGACAAGCTCAGACTGATAACGAATTGAATAGAACAAGAAAAGCAAAGGAAGAAGCGAGTCTGACCTTGGATCACACAACTCAGAAATTGACAAAAGAGTTGGATGTTACAAGAGATGATTTAAAGAGAGCTACAGAAGAGGCCGAAAGATCCAGAAAGGAGATGGAAGAGAAATATTCCGCAGAAATCCAACTTCTAAATAAGGAGATTGAGAAGTTTAGTGAGGATATAAAGAGTTATGAGGATAAGCTGAGAAGTTTGATGACAGAACATGAAGATGAAAAGTTGAGAAGTACAAGAGAATTCCAGGAGACAAGAGGTCAGTTGGAGGCATCTTTGAAGGCTTCAAAAGGTGCAGAAGATATGTTGATTACAAAAGTTAGCAAATTGGAGCAAAGAATAAATGAATTGAAAAGAGTTGAAATTGATGTCAGAAGAGAAAATGAAGATGTGAAATCTGCATATGAGAAGAGAGTCGAAGAATTTGAGAATAAGATGAATGAGATCATGAAGACCATGGAAGAAGGAGAAGAGGCTATGGCGACATTCAGACAGGATAAGATTCAAGAAATGAATCAATATCTTGGAACTATTCATATTTTGCAGGAAGAAGTGACAATGAAGAATGACAGAGTGAATAAATTGTTGGAAGAAAGAGATAGATTTGAGGTTCATTTGAAGGAAATTGAGAGTGAAGTCATGAAAAAAGCCAATCAATTTGACGAAGAAAAGCAAGAGTTGATGGGATTAACAACAGCTCAAGCTCAAGAAATCGAACAATTGCATCAACTTTTATCAAGTAGCTACAGACCCTCTAGTGGAAAAGAAGATACAGAAAGAATTAGCAGCACAACAAGAAAGAGAGAGGTCGCCAGAGGGTCAGAAACATCCAAGACAGTAGGTGTCAATAATAAGTTAAAGGGCAATTTCAGTAGAACTGAAAAGGGTCCTGAGTATTATAGTAGCACAGCTGCGGCTATAAGAATGGATAAAGAAAAAGCTAGAACTATAAATGCTTATAATCAAGAAAATAAATATCATTCTGCTAATAGAGATAGTGATCGTTCTATGAACCTCTTGAGGGCAGGATATATCAATATTGATGTCCTCAGAATTTTAATTTTTGGATGATTCTTGGGAGATCAAATTGATGCCTTTGAATATTAATAAATGAGATTATCAACTCTGAATTTAACAGAAAAAGAAATAAAGAACAAAAGACAGAATTCAGTTTTTTAAAAAAAAAAACTCTTCAAAAATTTTTCTCAGGAATTTTTTTTTGGCCCTCAAGGGGTGAAACGAAAATAAAGTTACTTGAAATGATAGATTGTGATTGTATTTTATTTGAAAATGAATTTGAGAAATTTTAATGAATTATGTATGTATGAAAAAATTTGTTGAAAAGATTTTTATATCCAGATCTTAGTCATTTTATACAGTATTAAAAAAGATTGTTGATTAATTTTTTCATTTGAAAAATTCTGTGGGACTTTCTTCAACCTTATTGAGAAAAATTGAGAGTTGAAAAATTTTTTCCAAAAATTTCTTTTCAGAAAAAATTCACAAGATAATTCTTTTTCTCAAAATATGTTGAAAACTTCTCATTGGTGAAAAAAGGAGAGTTTTTGAATTCAATCAGCAACCGTTGTTAAAAACCAAACAAGACAATAAAAGTTCATTTTTAGAACCAATACTACCAAAGCCCGCTAAATCAATCGAAAAATGATATAATAATAAAATTCTCAATTTTTTTCTATTTTCCAAGAAGTTCAAAGAGACCTAACATTCAATTGATAGGTTTGAAAGGATGAAAGAATTTTTGAGCCTGTCAATATTCGAATTCTTGACTTAATTTGACTATTTATCGTTAGAATTTGATATTTATTCCAGAATTTTTCGATTTCAGAGAAAGCGTTTCAGCTAACTTCAGTTTCTCCCATCTCCAAATAAAACTCCATCTCTCCAGATTTTACTGTTCAAACGCATCAAAAACCTGACCAGTGACTTGACATTCATAGAATTGCAGGTATATTAAGATATTATCATATTGGAGGTAAAGGTGGGAAAAAGTTTCGGACAAAATGTAATTTTATCTTTTGTTGAAATATTGAAAAGAGTTTGGCGTAAAGAGATTTGAATAAGAAGCAAGAAGGTGTTGGAGAGGCCTTTATTGTAATCTGGACTCGAAATTTACATATGAGGCCACCAGTTATATAGAGACAATTTTGAGATTTTCGGGGGTTAATTCGGCAAGATTTTTATTGGATAATCAAATTTGCCGCTAAGATAAATGTTTCCCTCCACGTTTTTGTATATAAACCCTTTTTATTTTGCAAACAACAAAATAATCAATAAATATTTAATATGCAAAAAGTTCTCCTTATTTTCCTTATCTGCTCCGCTCTTGCCTTTGTCGAGAGCAAGCCTGACAAAAACATGGACTGGTGGACTAAAGGCAATGTAATATTTTCCTATTTTCCTTTCTTTACTTACCCATCAACAGGCCGTCATTTACAAGAGTAACACTTTCGAAGAAGCCGTCGGCAAGGATAAAGACATTGTTGTCCAATTCTGCGCTCAATTCTCTGCTGATTGCCACAACATCGTCCCTGAATACGAGAAATTGGTTGAGTTATACACCGGCGACAACGCCAAGAGAAAGGATGTTGTTATTGCCAAGCTCGATGGTTGGACTTTCAACGCCGTTCCCCAAGAATATGGCATTAGAAACTTCCCCGAAATCGTCCTTTTCAAGAAGGGCTCCAAAGAAATCGCCAGCAAATACGAAGGAGAAGCTCCTGAAAGAACCGCTGAAAAGATGAGCGAATGGATCGAAAAGGCCCTTTCCCAAACCTCTGGCTCTGAAAAATCTGAAGAACCTCCCAAGAATGAGGACGGAATCCCCCAAGCTGACAGTCCTGCTAAGACCCCCGAAGATAACGTGGCCGTTCCTCCTCCTACCCACCAACAAACTCAAACTCAAGAACCCGCTAAGCCCGCTGAAACCCAACAAACCCAACAAACTCAACAAACTGTTCAAACAACTGATGATGACAAGAAGGAATTGAAGTTGGTTCTTAATACTACTCTTCTCCAAGGTCAATTTGATGATTTGACTGCTCGTTTGGGAACTATCGTCGCTGGCATTAAGGATAGCGAAAGTGTTGCCACCAGACATTACGAAGATCTTAAGGGTCAATTACAAGCCCAAAGACAGGAAATCACCAACTTGCAAAACACCGTCAGAACCTTCGAAGCCCAAAAGACTGAATTGAATAATTTACTCACTCACGTCAAGGAGCACAGTTCCAGAATCGATTTACTCGGACAAGGAATTGCCAATAACAAAAAGGATTTGATCAGCACCGTCCAAGAATCCACTCAAAAGTCCCTTGAAGACGTCAAAGCTGGCATTGAAAAGATCAGAAATAAGGTTCATGAACCCAAGGCTGAAGCTCCCAAGGAATCTGGTATGGGCGGTATCACTATGCTCTTGATCGGAGCTGTTATTGGTGGTGCTGTTGGCTTCGTTGTCGCTGGTTTGACTGGTAAAAAGTCCAAGAAGGGATATTTGTTGGATTAATTGAGTAATAATTAATTTTTAATACTATGTGATGTGATGATGATCGGAAAAAGTATAATACATACATATATGTTGTAAGATTATGTATGTGTGTGTGTGATATTTATGGAGTTGACTTGAAACTATTATGCTTTTGAAAAATTGATTTCAAAAATGGGGGTAGGGGAAGAGTAAGAGAGTAGAAAGTGAGATATAATAATAATAATAGATGGTTAAATATTGAATTATACCAGTTGATATGATAAAAAATAGAAATATCTATAAACATGGATAATATAACCTAGTTAAACTGAAAATTTGAAGCTATCATTGATAGGGATTTGATAAAGAGGTCCTTCATCAAATTTGCTTTCATCTCCCTCAAATTTAGAAGGGGTGTTCTGAAGGCTTCCTAATTGACTTCTAGTCAATGGAATTCCATTCTGCACCAAAATCTGTTTAAATGTGTCTCTTTCTTCTGTGATATTTTTGAGATGTTCTTTCATTCTTGTGAACTCCTTGGTTTCGATATTCTTCACAGTCTCATTGACAATAAGTTTGACTCTTGTAGCATAATAAAGGGAAGTCTGAGTTTCTTCTAAGTTGTAATCTGCTGGTGAAACATTCACAAACATCAATGTCTTTGCTGTTCCTCCAAGACAATCTTTCATTAACATTGTTAGTTTATTGTTTCTATATGGCACAAATTTGTCTCTTTCTCC
>PJUD01000954.1_pt1 | contig 10926 bp, 8 predicted proteins | sample 1512341 | NCBI WGS metagenome assembly PJUD01 (sample SAMN08177675, study PRJNA422409) | Feces metagenome, whole genome shotgun sequencing project. | isolation source: Chicken feces (3) enriched on wood chips: beechwood xylan treatment | host: Gallus gallus | place: USA: Madison | collected 2015-01-15 | reverse complement strand
GGGAAGGGGCATTCGAGCATACGGTGACGGAGCCGGAAAGCTTCCCCGAGCAAGTATGGGCGGATACCGTGTTCATGGCGGTGCTGTTCCTGGCCCGTTATGCCGCCTTGACGGGAGACAAGACGGCGGCGGAAGAGGCGATGCGTCAGACGGTGCTGCATTTGCGGCTGCTGCAGGACGAGCGGACGGGCGTGCTGTTTCACGGCTGGGACTGCGAGGCGTCGGGACATCTGTCGGCCGCTCGCTGGTGTCGGGCCAACGCCTGGATAACGTGCGCCGTTCCCGAGATCGTTGCAGAATTGCGGGAGCTGGTCCCGATGCCGGCCGAGCTTGGCGAGCGCTACGTCCGCATGACGGAAGGGCTCCGCAAGCTGCAAGCCGCAGACGGACTGTGGCATACGGTCATGGACCGGCCGGATTTCTATAAAGAAGCTTCGGGCAGCGCGGGCATTGCTTGCGGCTTCCTCAAGGCGGTTCGGACCGGGCTGCTGCCGGAGGATTATCTGCAATCCGCCGAGCTTGCGATCGCGGGCCTGCTGCCGCTGATTACGCCGGAGGGCGAAGTGAAAGGCGTATCCGGGGGAACGCCGGTCATGCCTTCCGTCGAGGCCTACAATGAAATTCCCCGGTATCCTACATTATACGGACAAGGACTGACGCTGATGCTGCTGTCCGAAGCGGCTTCGGCCGGGAGGGAGTTTAGAAAATGACATCGACAATCGACCAACGCGGAATGCTGCTGAGAGCTATTGAGGCGAAGGAAACGAGCTATAATCCGGAGGTCCGAATGCTTCGTTCTCCATTTAGCAGTCCGGGCTACCATACGACGATCAAGCAAGCCGATTCGATCCACTCGACCTACAAATCGCTCGTATACGCCCTCGGCTTGCTGGATACGGAGGAGGAGCGTTACGCGCAGCGCGCGTTCGATATTATCGGGCAGCTCGCGTCGATGCAGGACAAAGACCCGTCCAGCGCGACGTTCGGCATTTGGTCCTGGTTTTACGAGGAGTCGCTGGAGCAAATGTCTCCGCCGGACTGGAACTGGGCCGATTTCTGCGGAAAAGTGCTTGTGCTCTCCGTTCTGCGCCACGGCCATCGGTTCCCGTCGTCGTTGCGGGAAGAGGTAAGAGAGACGATCGGGAACGCCTGCGACGCCATCATCCGGCGCAATGTCGGGCCCGAATATACGAATATCGCCATTATGGGAACGCTCGTCACTTTGATTGCCGGAGAGCTGTACGATCGGGAGGACTACGGCAGCTACGGGATGCAGCGGCTGGAGCGGATCGTAGCTTTTACGCGGGATCGGCAAACCTTCCAGGAGTATAATAGTCCGACATACACGTATGTCGCCCTGCTGGAGCTTAGCAAGCTGTTTACGTCGACGCGCAATCCTGAGGCGAAAAAGCTGGCAAACGAGTTGATCGATATGGCGTGGGGCAGCGTGGCCCAGCACTTCCATGCATCGACAAGAAATTGGGCGGGGCCGCATAGCCGCAGCTATCGAACGATGCTGAGCGACGAACACAAGGCGTTCCTGCAGCTTGCAACGGAAGGCGCCCTGAGCTTTTTCTCTTGGGAGGAGCTGCCTTACGACGAAGGATGGTATAGAGTCGGCTTCAGCTGCCCGGAACGTTTCAGAGAGCAGTTTCTGACGGCGGAGATCCGGAACATTCGCGAATGCTATGAGCCGGCGAGCGACGGAGAGCCAGACAAGTGGGCGGTCACCTACATGACGGAGACGTACGCGCTGGGCAGCTTCAGTCGGGAAATTCTGTGGAACCAGCGGCGGGCGCTGCTGCTGTATGCAGACAATGGAGGCGAACCGACTTACGCTCATTTTCGCTGTCTGCACGACGGATACGATTTCTGCTCCGCCGTGATCCACTCGGTCCAGGAGGCCGGCGAAGTGCTGTTCGGCGTAAGCTTCCTTACGAACGGCGGCGATACTCACCCCAATCTGGATTGGACGGAAGGCGTTATCGAAGCTTCCGACTTCAGACTGCGGCTGGAGCTAGGCGGTTGCCTGGATGGAGTTGAAGCCGATGTGCAGGGCGATCGGGCGACGGTGCGAATCGGCGGGCTGACGCTGCGGCTGGATTGCGGGCACGCGGTTTTCGGCGAAGGGCTGCCCCGTGAGTGGAGCATAGAGTCCGACGAGGAGGACGGTAGGCTGTTCGTCGATCTTCCGATCTATGCCGGCCAGCCGAAACGAATCGATCTGCGCGCGTTGGATCGAGCGGCGTTTCTGTTCGCGCTCTCCGTGGACGGCGAGGACAATGCCGAGGCGCCGCAAATCTCGGCCAGCGCCGACCGGCTCGAGGCCCGCGTTCGGCGCGGCGGCCGCGAATTGGCTGTGACACTTCCGCTGCGTCCAGTGGAGCGTTAAACCGGCGGGCCTGTCAAGAACCAAAGATACGTCGAGGAGATAACCCAATGGAATGGAGAAAGGGAATGGTTTTGCCGCGAGTTTTGGCTTTGGGCTGCTTACCGCTGAAGGTCTTATCGATCCTAGCAGCCCAAAACAACCTGTCTGAAGTCGGCAAAACCATCCCTTTTGAAATGCAATGGGCTTCCCCTTCATTGGTTCAACTTATAGGTGATTTTCAAGAAATGAAATAACCTGACCGAGCGCCTCTTGAACAATCGGATCATTGAAATTTTTATCAAAGACATGCTCGCCGTCAGGTATCGTAATCAATCTGGCGGGTACGTCCTTTTTAAGGAGGGCAGCTCTCATAAATACAGATTGTTCGTAAGGAACATCCGTATCCATTGTACCGTGTAAAAATAAAGTGGGCGGATAGTCCGGATTCACTTGATGAATAGGGCATAGCTGTAAAAGCTCTGCTTGCTTAAAGGCGGGATCAAGACCGGTAATCTCTTGAACCCAAACTCCGTGTTGTCTGGCATATAAATAATAAAGATAACGCGTCTCAATCGGACCTTCTGAAATGATTTCATTCGATAAAAGCTTTAAAGCAAGTTCACGCGGTATTAAATCGTTTTGACGGTAAAAGGCGCTCGGCTCGGCAGCCCATTTTGTACTAATATCCCCATATCCATAAAAAGAAACAATGGCACGGGGTTTTTCTGCAAACAATCCCGTATTTAGCGCAAGAAAACCGCCGGCAGAGCCGCCGAGCACGGCAATCCGCTTGGGATCAATAGAGAATTGACGCGCACCCTCCGTCTTTAACCAGCCAAGAGCATCTTGAACGTCCTCAAGTATGTCCTTAAGCTTTGATTCAGGGGCTAGCCTGTAATCGATAGACCAAATCGCAAAACCATTGTCCATAAAAAGCTTGATGAATGCCTCGCTTAGATCTTCTCTAGAACCCCAAATTAAGCCCCCGCCATGAATATAGACCACACAAGGAGCACGATCTATGTTTACTCCATAAAAGTCCGCTTTCAGTTTAAAACGAGGGTCATCCTTATATATAATCGTTTGTTTCTTCATACAAATCCTTCCTGGGTCAGAGGCGTACCCTGATTTTTATTCAACAGTCTAAAGATTTTTAGAGCCAATTGAATTTGCAAAAGTTCATCCGAGTTTTTTAAATCGCTGTTCAGGATCTCTTTAATCTTTTCAATCCGGTAGATCAACGTATTTCGATGCAAAAACATCGCTTTTGCCGTTTCGCTTATGTTGAGATTATTGTGAAAAAAGTTTTCTAAAGTGACGATATAGCTTGTCTCGTGTAGTCGGTCGTGTTCATAAATTGCGCCAAGGCTTTTAATGAAAAACGCTTCCAACTCAATACCTTTAATATTGGAATCTAAGAGATGATAAACCGAATGATCTTCAAAATGGGAGACGCCGCCTTTTTCATCAAACTTTTGCATAAGTCGGATGGATTCATTCGCTTCTGAGAAGCTTTTGTGAAGCAAATGAAGGGTATCGTACTGACTGCCAATTCCGATTAAGAACGTTGTTTGCTGGGCATATTTATTAAGGATTTCGAAAATGTCATTTCCGTATTTTTTCGCTTCCTGAACGGAAATAGAGGGTCTGCTTTCATTTTGACCTATTAAAATAATGATGCGATTATTTCGGTGGAAACAAGTAATCTCTCCCGTAATAAATTTGGAATGTTCATAGACTAACTCCACACATTTCCTTGCTTTATTCTCTAAATGCACTTTTCTGGCAATGAAATCCTGGCTGACGCTAGGCTCCTGCGACTCAATATTAACGACCATACAAAGATACTTGTATTGATAATTTAATCCATGTAATTCACTGAGGGTCTGAATGGATTCGCTTGAAGTGATTTTTCCTGTTAATAAATCATCGAAGAAGTCCTGCCTGATTTTTAACTTTACTTCCTCGATTTCCTTTGCTTTAATTCTTTCCAGCGCCATGATGGTAGACGCCTTTTCTAAAATAATATAATCAAATTCTGTGAGCTCCCGTACCGTTTGCCAAACGACGATATAGCCATAGATCTGGTTAGCAACCGCAACAGGAAGAATGCGGCACTTAATTTCCATGCCCTCTATGTGATAAATACGTTTTATCGATTTTTTCATCTCGCTAATATCGTTCGGAATTGAATTCAGAAATGACTTATTAAATACCGACCGATTTTTCACGATATCGATGCAATAAGCTAATGGAACCTTATTATCCTGGTGCTCCGTGAAGTGCAGCAGCTTCCAATCCCGATCGACCAAAACAATGGGATTCCCAATGGTTGCAGACAACAGGGAAGAAATTCTTTCAATTCCTCCGCCTTCAAGGGTTATTCTAAAAAAAAGATTGTGCATGTCCAGCGCTTTTCGATTTAATAAGTCGTATCTTCCGGAGGCTTTCTCATTAATGATCGAAATCACTCTAGAAAGCGTATATTCAAAGGGCAACTCAAGGAGAGGGAGTCCTAGCCTGTTCGCCTCATCAATCATATTTTGCGGAATCTTATCGAAGTAGCGTTTCATTTTAATGACTAACCCAGCACAATTAATTTCGGATAATTCTTTAATAATGCGATTTTGCAATTGTTCGTTATCTTTAAATATATAGCCTGTCGATAAAAGCAATTCATTGGGTGAGAGCCAGTCAAATGCTTCAGGGTTTTCGATGATGTTCACAATGGAAATCTCGTTATTAATCCCCTTCTCGCCCGCGACGATTTTAAGGCCATCAATGGCTTTGATTTCAAACAAATCTTTAATGGTAAGCATTTGTCCTCACTCCCTTGTCAAAATTATATCACATATCATTGTACAAGTTGCACAAATGAGAGCGAAGCTTTTTGGTATTGTTAAACAATGATTTATTCCTGCATCGAGACTAAAATGACTAGTGTAAAGCAAATTGCAATTGGTCAACTATCCATTTAAAGAAGTTATTCCGAAATGTACAACATTAACAAGGGAAACTTTAAACATTGGAGGTCGATCATTTAAGAAAATGACACTCGTGAGGAATGCACGTTCGGGCGATGTTGGATTTATCGAGCGGATTAAAGCTTCAAGCTTTAAGGGATATATACACAGCACCTTTACTCGAACGATCAATATTCATTGCCTTGAAGATGATGAGCTTTATACCCTTGCATGCGACCAAATAGACAATGGCCCAAATACGCTTGTGATAGACAAGGAAAGACTTGACGATATCGAATTAGCCGTAAATGTCCCGATCTATGCTGAAAATCAAAAGCTATATATCGGCAATCAACTGGTCATATCGATTGACAAGGCAAGCTTGTGGGAAAGTAAATTACCTGAATATCCTTCCAGCCTTGAGGCGTTGCATAGAAATATGTCCAAAATGAAGGGGGATATTGACCTTCATGGGAAGGGCGGGGGGATTAAGAAGGCACTTGAGCCTCAAAGCCCTTTTGATGCCGAGATGTCCAAAATGATAGAAGAAAGAACGCTAACCCTTCTGGCTCACATTTTGAGAAAAGATATGCCCGAGGCTTTGACGAGTGCGAGCAGATTAATCGGTCTTGGTCCTGGTCTAACGCCTTCAGGAGATGATTTTCTAGTCGGGTTATTTACTGTTCTGAATATTCCCAATAGTCAGTTATTTAGATATCGAATGTTGGCCCATCTAGTGGTTCAGGAAGCTAAAACTTTAACCAATGAGATTAGCTTTATGGCTCTAAAGAAAGCATCGCGAGGCCAGGTCAGAGAATCAATTATTCATTTGGTCAAATCCATTTTTACAGGTAACGATGAGGAGTTTACTCTCTCCTTAAATAAAGTATTAACGATCGGTTCTACTTCCGGAACGGATATCGCATTAGGTATTTACCTCGGATTAGAAGCCAATAGGAAGGTAGGAGGTCAAGTATGACTATTCAAGTATTAATTAAACCAAACACATTTTTTGATTCCGTTTCGTTAATGTCCTTATCCACCAAGGCCAACCAAATTGAAGGCGTTGAACAAGCCATCATTGCGATGGGAACGGAAATGAACAAAGAGGTGATCCGTAACGTTGGGTTAATGACCTCAGAGGTTGAAGAAGCGAAAACAAGCGATCTGATGATTGTTGTAAAGGCTGAATCCGATGAATTATGCGAAAACGCTTTTGTTGGAATTAATGAATTATTAACGAAGAAAAATTCGGCAGCTGTTGGTAAAGGCGAAGTGAAATATTCAACGATCTCATCCGCTGCAAGCGCTATTCCTGAAGCCAATTTTGCGGTGATTTCAGTAAACGGCGCTTATGCGGCAAGGGAAGCAAAAAAGGCGCTGGAAAACGACCTTCACGTTATGCTTTTTAGCGACAATGTCAGCCTTGAAGACGAAATCGAGCTTAAGAAGCTTGCTCATGAAAAAGGTCTTCTTATGATGGGGCCAGACTGCGGAACCGCGATCATCAACAATGTCGGTTTAGCATTTGCCAATGCGGTTAGAAAAGGAAGCATTGGGGTTGTGGGTGCATCTGGAACAGGCAGCCAGGAGATGAGCGTCCGGATTCATGAATTTGGCGGCGGAATTTCGCAACTGATCGGCACGGGCGGCCGCGACTTAAGCGAAAAAGTTGGCGGAATGATGATGCTTGATGGCATAAGAGCTCTAGAAGCTGACGAAGCAACTAAAGTCATCGTTCTGGTATCTAAGCCGCCGGCACCAAGTGTAGAAGATAAGATTTGCGAACAAATTAAACAGTGCACAAAGCCGGTTGTCGTATGGTTTATTGGCGGCAACGAAGAGAAGGTCACGAAAGCGGGCGGACATTTTGCCAAAATGTCCAAAGAGGCTGCGCTTAAGGCTGTGCTATTAACAGGCGCCGATGAAAGCAAGATCAATAAAAAAGCACTGAACATTCCGTTAGTGAATGAAGTTCGTGCAAAACTAACCTCCGATCAAAAATACATTCGCGGATTATTCTGTGGCGGAACTTTATGTGACGAGGCCATGTATACGGCGATGGAAAAATTCGATAACGTCTATAGCAACATTCAGAAGAACCCGGATTATCTGTTGAAGGATATTAATGTCAGCCAGGAGCATACATTCATTGATTTTGGCGATGATGAATTTACCCAAGGCAAACCCCATCCCATGATCGATCCTTCTACTCGCATAGCAAGATTTAAGCAAGAAGCGAAGGATCCGTCTGTAGGGGTTATCGTGATGGATTTCGTTTTAGGCTTTGGCTCACACGAAGATCCGGTTGGCGTGATGCTCCCGCATATCATCGAAGCCAAGCAACAAGCGGAACAAGAAGGAAGACATTTGGAAATACTCGGATACATTCTTGGAACGGAGCTGGACCCGCAAAACTACCAAGAGCAAATTGACAAGTTAGTCGCTTCGGGGGCCACGCATGCCTCAAGCAGCCAAAACGCCGGATTGTTAGCTCGTGAATTCATTGTGAAGGGGGAATAGACTGTGAGTAAAATTAATGAACTCTTTAAATCTAACATTCATGTGATCAACGTCGGAATCGAATTTTTCAAAGAGGATATTCTAAAACAAAATGCCCATGCAACCCATCTGGAATGGAAGCCGCCAGGCGGCGGGAAGCCGGAAATCATTGCCGCTTTGGATAAGCTTGAAAACCCTGCCCTCGCTGAAAAAATTGAAGAAGCGAATAAGCTTGCCGTTGAGAGAATTGTTAATTCTCAACCCGTGTTAATTGGATTTGATAAAGCGATTAACTGTGTTCCAGGCATGACCAAAACAACCATTCTTCATGCAGGTCCTCCCATCGCATTTGAAAATATGAGCGGTCCAATGAAGGGGGCCGTTACAGGGGCGCTCGTTTTTGAAGGATTGGCTAAAGACATCGAGGACGCATTCAAGGTTGCGGCATCGGGAGAAATTACGTTCGCACCTTGTCACGAGCATAACTGTGTCGGTTCGATGGCCGGTGTAACTTCAGCTTCGATGTATATGCACATCGTCGAAAACAAGACTTATGGAAATATCGCTTATACAAACTTAAGTGAGCAGTTATCCAAGATTTTGCGTATGGGCGCTAACGATGAAAGTGTCGTCAATCGTTTGATTTGGATGCGTGATGTACTTGGGCCCATTTTAAGAGAGGCGATGCAACTCCATCCAACCGGAATTGATTTACGGTTGATGCTTGCTCAAGCTCTTCATATGGGGGATGAGTGTCATAACCGTAACGTTGCAGGCACGACATTATTAATCCAAGCTTTAACTCCTTATATTTTACAAACGGACTATACGACAGAACAAAAGCGCGAAGTATTTGAATTCGTAGCAAGCAGCGACTATTTCTCGGGTCCTACTTGGATGGCGTTGGCCAAATGTGCGATGGATGCTGCTCATGGCATTGAGAATAGTACAGTTGTAACAACAATGGCGCGCAACGGTGTGGAATTTGGTATTCGCGTAAGCGGCATGGCAGGCAACACTTGGTTTACCGGCCCGGCGCAGAAGGTTGTCGGACCTATGTTTGCAGGCTATAAGCCAGAGGACTCGGGACTCGATATCGGAGATAGCGCCATCACTGAAACCTATGGGATAGGTGGATTTGCTATGGCTGCCGCCCCTGCGATTGTCGCGCTTGTGGGGGGTACGGTAGATGAAGCGATCGGCTTCTCCACGCAAATGAAAGAAATTACGACAACTGAAAATCCAAACGTAACGATTCCGTTATTAAACTTCATGGGCGTTCCGACAGGGATCGATGTACGAAAGGTCATGCAAACAGGCATCAAGCCAATTATCAACACGGCCATCGCGCACAAGGATCCAGGGATCGGAATGATTGGCGCCGGTATTACGTATCCGCCGGTTGAAGCGTTTGAAAAAGCGTTGCTTGCTTTAAGCGAAAATGTGAATTAGGGCGTGCCTGTGTCCTCTAAATTTCCCAAAAAATTAAGCAAAAAATAATCCATTCTAAGGAGAATTTTATATGGGAAAAGTAGCTCTATGGAAAAAGGGAGACATCGCGGCTTCCTTCGGCTTATTCGTTAACGTTTTGACAGACTTTTTGGTTATGATCTCCTTATTAATTGGCGTAGTGGGCATGCCGACAGAGTTTGTTTTTAAACGAATTGTTCCCGGCTTTGGATTAGCGGTATTGATATCCGGTATTATTTTTGCCTATTTTGCCTATAAATTAGCTAAGAAAACAGGACGAAAAGATATTACCGCATTACCGTCGGGATCGAGTTCGCCTGGTATTTTTCTTATCGTATTTGTGATTATGCTTCCTCTGTATCATCAAACGCAGGATCCTGTTTTCACAACTTCCGTCGCTGTGCTTTGGGGCTTTATTGAGGCGTCGATTCTATTTTTAGGCGCATTCATCGGCGAAACGATTAGACGGATTGTTCCAAGAACGGTATTGTTAGCAGCTCTGGCAGGCTTGGCATTTGTTTTCCTAGGCATGAACCCCATGCTGCAATCCTTTGAAATGCCTGTAGTGGCCTTTGTTGCCTTAATCATCATTTTCATGAACTGGTTAAGTAAACATCCTATATTGAAGAAAATACCTACGGGTCTATTATTGATCGTAGTTGGAACGGCAATTGCTTGGATCGCTGGATATCAAAACCCTTCTGATGTGACAGAAGCGCTAAAATCATTTGGCTTTAATCCTCCTATGTTGCATTTGAATGGGTTGTTCGACCATATTAACGCTGCATTGCCTTATTTATTAACGGCTATTCCTCTAGGGCTATCCAACTTCATCTTTAATCTCGAAAACGTTGAAGCAGCTGCAGTTGTTGGGGATGAATACAATACGAGAGACGTTATGCTTGCAAACGGTTTCTCTACGGCAGTAGGCGGACTTTGCGGTAACCCGTTCCCAGTAACCGTATATGTAGGTCATGCGGGGTGGAAAGAAGTAGGCGCTGGCTTAGGCTATTCCATTGCTAGCTCTGCCGCCATATTCTTTTTATCGATTTTCAGTCTAATGGGTCTGTTACTCGCTGTTGTTCCTATTGCCGCTATTGTTCCGATGCTCGTGTTTATTGCGGTTGTAACAGGTCATCAAGTCGTTAAAGAAAGTCCGAAATTTGAAGCTCCGGCCATCTTTGTCGCTTTCTTCCCCTGGGTTGCGAATTGGGCGCTAGTTGCTGTGAATAATGCGCTTTCGGCTGCGGGTGTGTCGGTAGGGGAGGCTGCCGGCGAAGTTTCTTCGGCTGCCCTGCATAATGCCGGACTGTTCTATGACGGATTGGTTGCTTTAGGTAATGGGGCTCCTATTACGAGTGTACTTTGGGGCTGTATAGCCGTATTTACGATTCGCAACACGCCTATTGGAGGCATCATAGCTGCATTGCTGGGAGCTCTACTAACTTTTGTTGGCGCCATTCATACAAATACTCTTGGAATTGCACAAGAGATCGCTATGCCTTTCGTTATTGGTTATTTACTAATGGCCGCGTTCTTGGTGTATAAACTTTATGTCAATAAGAAAGAAAATATTGGTCCTGTTACGGAATAACGAATGGAGGAATTTGGATATGGATT
>PJUD01000952.1_pt1 | contig 10939 bp, 2 predicted proteins | sample 1512341 | NCBI WGS metagenome assembly PJUD01 (sample SAMN08177675, study PRJNA422409) | Feces metagenome, whole genome shotgun sequencing project. | isolation source: Chicken feces (3) enriched on wood chips: beechwood xylan treatment | host: Gallus gallus | place: USA: Madison | collected 2015-01-15 | reverse complement strand
AGATCCTCAGGGTCTCCTGGTGACTTTCTTGACCTCGAAATATAAGCCTCATTTGCAAAAATCAAAGTGTTTCTAAAAATAAGACAAGCGTCCTCAATACTCGTCAGCATTTTTCGGTAGTTCTTTTCTCCCACTTCTGGCACATCAATGTAATAGGTCAAAAACTCTATACATCTCCACAAAATACCTGCTCTTATCAAAATTGGCAAAAACATTGGTTTAACTGAAAAATGCAACCATACATCCAGAATTCCTCTTGTCAACATGTATACTTTATCAAAATAGATATCTATCTGCAGCTCCGAAGATCCGAGTGAGGTTCCTTCAATTGTTGTAAATGAATCGGCAATGCCTCGGGCTGATCCTTTGTTTAATGCATCAAGAGTTCGAACTTCTATCAGATACTCGCTGATAGAGTTTTTCTTTACTTCAGGTGCGCGAGAGTCTTTGTTTGGATTTTTCGTCAAAGTTGCTTCAAAAATGATGACAGATGCTTTTGCTGCAATTTGGAGCCCTAAAAACATTTGAAGCTTGTCTTCTTGAGGAAGCAATTCAAACTCTGTTGGCCTTGTTGTCGAGATAAACAAAATTATTCGAACAATCATTTCCAAAATTTTTATCTTTGGCTGTAAGATTCTTAAATCTAGATAATGATTCTCATTGTCCCCATATCTTGCGATATTCATATTCTTGATCAATACTTGGAAACTCTCCAGCAAGATGAAAAGCCCTCGAAGGCTAATGAACAAGTCAAGGTTCTCCGAGTTCTCGATTCGAATGGAGTAGTAAATGATTCGACAAAGTATGTATATGCATCTTGTTGTTTCGCTCATACTGTTAGAATCAGGATAGGGAGAGTAGTTGCCTTCAGAAAGACTCTCACTAAAGTGTTCGAGAGCCTGCAGAACCTCTTTAAAACATTGATATCGTTGAATTTTATACTCCTTAATTGCCTTTGCATGAGCTTCCAAAATAATCAATAAATCTTCATCAATGGATTTATTAATATTTTCAAGGGTGTGACATGAACGATTTCGCTTCAGGGTCATATGCTCAAAATCTTGTAGACTTGTTGTATTTGGCAGTCGTGGGCTCGATCTTTGACTCTCAGAACCTTGAGCCAATGCCAGCATTGCAGAATGCAAAAGCCCATACAACCCATTAATAAAGTTGCCGATATCGACATTGCTCATCTCAATATCTGAGCCCTTTTTCGAATTCCAAATTCTCAAAAATATTGGACCACATTGCACTTCATCCTGCAAATTTGGATAAATATCATCAGGAGATTTCATCATATATCGAGGAAGGTTTGCACGGGATAGTGCCGCATTTCCATAGTAGAGATTGGAGAAGTCAATGAGTTCTTGCCTATAGGGTTGTATTTGCAAAAGAAGGTTTTGCTGTAAACTTTGGAACATTGATGAATTCCAAATCAAAGTTGGGGTTTCGTGTGAACTGGCAAATAATACACGACCAAAGTCATCAATATTGGAATCCAGCAAAACTCGGACCAAGTGCTTTGGGAGATATCTAAACACAGGGAAAATTTTAAGAGCCTTTTGAATCATATCAAATGCTAAAAATTCAAAAGATGTGTCCAGATATTTTCGAATTGAGTCACAGCTATCCTTCTGTAGATAATTGTAAAAATGCAAAAGAAGTGACATCCGTTGCTTATATGTTCTAATGTTTATGTTGAATATGATAAACTCGATAATTGGGGTTGAATAGAGGAGATATCCAATTGACTCACGGTTCAAAATATAGTTCGATATCAAATCTACTGCCTGGACATTTAGGTCATCGTCTGAAATCAATAATGTGTTCATAATGCATTGAATTGTATTTTGTTCCATTAATTGACACCGAAGTTTTGAACTTGGATAAAGGAGCTTGTTTTGTGCTTCAACCTCCAGTTGTATATGGGCTTGACGCTTCAGAGTCATTTTGAATATGTTGAGGATAAAAAAGATCATATTGAAATCTTTTATTGGGCACGAACATCTCCTCACTGGGACTGCCAAATTGGTATAATTGTAAATTCCAGAATCTTGTCCATCAGTTTCTCCCAGATGCTCTGAATGGTCTTCAGCGAAAAATAATCCACAAAGAAGATCGCAAAGCGTGCCAATTCCTTGTCCCTCTGTAAATTGCACCAAATTCTTATTCCAGCTTGAACAGGAAGCATCAATTGATAAAGATGCGTATATCAGTTGGATAATCAGATACTGAACCTCGAAATACCTTGAACTCATCAGATATTTGAGAAAGGTCTTCATCACCTTCAATGTCTTTATTTGTTTAAAGTATTTCGAGTACATGAGAATCATAATCTTGATCAGCTTTGAAGCTTCAGATATATTCTCAGAGTTCTGGAAATGCAAATTGAGGTCATTCCAAAACTCTTTTGGATCTGAAAAATCAATCAGCAACTTGGGATTTTCTCCGTCTTCAAAAATACCTTCCAAGAAATACCGTCCAACCTTGGCTGAATTTACAACTGTCTGGTAATTTACTTCAAACTCTTCAAAGTTCCAACGAAGATTCATGAGAATTTCTCTTCTTTTTTCTGATGTTCCCTTAGCATCAGATGGAAGGCCCAATTTATACAAAAACTTTTGGTTTGCTGATGACAGCTGGTTGAGCAGCTCAGATTTAAAAGCTTCGTTCCACTGCTCAGTAGGTGTTGAGGTGTCTTTTTGCAAAAGAGTAAAGAGCTGGGTCCATTCAAATAACTTCCACTGATTCAAATCAGTTGGTGCATTCTCAACTTTTTGAATCATGTAATCAGGGAAAACTCTTCTGATGAGCAAACATGCATCTTGATTCGCTTGCAGTAAAGAGATTAAAAAGATCAGGGATTCAGTCCTTTGATTTCGTGAGAATGAGGACAAACCCTGAATAATTTGGAAGAGCATCAAAGATGAATTCTGTAAACATTTTGACTGCATTGAAGAAAACATCGATTTATACTCTTGTGCTCTGAAAAAGGAGTTCAGAATGATTGTCATCGAGTAATGCAAACAGCATAAACGGGTCTTCATGGCAAAGTTACATGCACAAATGAAAAATGACCCTGAAATAAAATCCAACAATATCTTTTTATCTTCCAAGTCCATGAAATCCTTCTTTTCTTCAACTAATTCTTTCAGTATAGAAAAACACCCAGCTAAAGAATGGTACATCAATTCTGAATTAGCTTTTGGCTTGAAAATTTTCTCTTCCAAAATCTTTGAAATTTTCTTGACAACTTGCATATTTGCAATCAGCATCTTCCGATTCATTACTTCTAATTTCTTCTCGGAAAAATCTGGGAAACTAATTATTGCCTTGATCAAGCATGCTGAAAGATGATTCAGCACTGGATAATTCGAGTCCAATAGGAAAAACAAATCCTCAAAGAAATTCACATAAATTTCTTTCTCTCGCTTATCGTTTGCAAACTGTCTAAAATAAACTCTTGAAGACATTAGGACTATCACTCCTTTCATAATCTCTTCTGTTCGATAGAGAATCTCCAAAACCTGAGGATTGTCAAGTTCAACAGAAGCGTCCTTACTTGCTGGAGTGCTTTCGGTACTTTTGAGGAATGATGAAGCTGTTTGTTTCTCCCTCCTTGAACTAGCTTCACTTCCATCTCCTAAAAAGTCTTCTCTTGTTTTAGCTTGTTCAGAGCTCTGGAATGACTCCCACAACTCGTTAAATTTTTTTGTTTTGATAAGTTCCACTTTTTTCCTGAGCAATTTAATCAAAACATAAAGAGGAGTTGGCTCATTTCCAGAAAAATGGTGAAGATTTCCATTCAATACGAACAACTGCAAGGATTGGTAAAATTGATTCTCATTATTCGCGACACAGAAGTTTTGGATTATCTTCACTTGATAATCCAAATCGAGCTCCTCCTGAACACAGCCCTTGATTTTCCCTCTCAGATCTGGTAGCTTTGAGTGTAGCAGATTCTTTTGGTAGCAAAAAGGGTTCTTTATACTTATATTCCGATCTTCAAACAGACCCATAATATTCGCTACAAACTCTGTCTGGTTTTCAATCAAGATATAAGTCACTTTTACCCCATCTCGAAAGAGTACTTGAGCCAGACATTTTGTCGCTGATTGTGTTACGTATTCTGCTGCAGCCAGATCATATTTTTGTAGAACCAGGTACGTTCTTATATCAATTTCAAATAGCTTTGCCTCAATAAATCCGAGAATTACAGGAAAAACCTCAAAATTCTCAAGGACTTTAAAACCCTTGAAGCTTGCCGAAAATATCTTGTTGAATTTTGAAATGTTGACATTTTTGATATCATTTTGGGCTCCTTGAGAAGGAACACAAGGAGATTGCTCCAATCCTCTTGATGAAGGACTGTCCCTCATAAAGTTGAGATGATGAATGGTCTGTGAGTATTTTAGAGTCCTTGCAAACTTTGGACCTGGAGAACCATCAATATCAGTGACGCTCTTGACTTGATTTGTCTGTGAAGGTTGTGATCCGTGCTGCTGAAACTTTGAAGGTCTAAAAGGTTGGTGTTCTACGCTGCTGGCAAACTCTCCAAATTGTGGAAAACTGAGGTCAATATTTGCGGAGCTCCTTGAATGGCTTCCTCCCGTATTTTGAGAAATCTTTGAATCACTCTTATGAGAACAGATTGATGAAGAATCTTTTTGATACTCGTTGTCTCTGGAAGTGTCGGCGTTGAGGTAGTCCTTAAATCCGCTTAACTGGTGAATTGGCATATATTTTGGGGTTGCCACTCTCGAAAGGTCAATACGAGGAGTATTCCTTCTGGTATCAGTTTGATGGGACAACTGAAGAGTTTTGCTAGGCACATATTCAGAACTTGTAGGAGAATCAAAATAATTGAGATTGGGAAGAGTCTTCACGTGCAGATTCTCAAAGTGCTGGGGAGATTGCGGAATGTTGAAAGGAAGAGAGTTTCTGATTTGGTTTATATACTCAATATACTTTGGGGACTCGATCGCCTCCTTCATACTTTGTGTTTGATATTCTCGAAGCATGTTTGTCTTAACTTCTATGATGCTACCTGTATGCTCTTCATAGTTCGACTGGATCTTCGAAATAGCTTCACTGATTTCAGAAGAACTGGTAAAGGTCAAATCAAAAACTGTATGAGAGTCGGATGTCTCTATAATGAGGCCTTTTGTAGTTTTATGTAGCAAAAAAATATTTGAAAAGAGCAGTGATGTCTTGAACATTTTCAGGCCCTGCTCCTTTTCTTGGCTTTCAGAAAGATATGACTCCAAGTCCTTTGTCATTGGATACACGTTTGATTGTTGATACAACAAAATTAAGTGGGTTCGATAAATCACCAGCTCGGTCTCAAGAGCAATCTTGCTGTCACTCGAAATAACCCTCCAAACCTTGTATTGAGGACTGATTTTGGGCAATCTTGGTGACGCTTCCAGCGGAGAATTCTCAGAAACTATTGCACCAGTATTATGAATATCCCAAATCCGATAGATCTCACAAATGCACTCGTTCCTAACAGAGCAGTACAATGTAAATGATGATCCCTTCTTTGTCTTTAGATAAAACTCTCTGTTATTCCGTGGTGAAATTTCGATATTCAAAAGATCTTTGAATAAAATTATTGTATTTGGCGATGATGTTGCTTTTATTGGCTCCAACGAAAGTCCATCTTTCTGAATACATAAGAGATGCCTCGATTTGCTGAAAAATCCACTACATTCCACAAAATATTTTATCCTTGTAGATCCAGAGAGAGTTAATTCATTACTTTTCATTATCTTGTTTATTTTTTATTTTTACATGCATCTGGTATAGTCTATAGAAACACCAAATCAAATTCAATTCAATTGAAATTAAATCATCTGGAATTAAAAATCTTTTCTCCTTGCTTCTCTCTCTTTACGATATTTGACAAAAGGAAAATATTCCTCTTCTTCAATATATTTGAGACTTGGCCATATTCTTGATTTTTTGAAAAAAAATATGGTTACTTTTTTGGCAAAGTCAATCTTGAGATTATTCAAGGAGACATAATATAAAATTTCTCGTTATTCCACTTTTTCACGATTCACGAAAAAAAAACAAAACATAGCAGAACACAGTATTTGACCTTAAAATAATTTTTTCCCAAAACATAAAATCACATACAATTTTTCTCTCAATTTCGCAAAAATATATTTCTCTAAGCATTCACAATAGCCAATTTACAACTCGGTTTTTCATTGTCATCTTCCAAGCTCCAAGTAAAACACAAAGGTGAATTCTGCACTTCCCTCTCAATCTCGTGGACTGTATTTAGTTGAAATGATTAAAAATACTCGAGATTTTATATGGTTTAGTGCAGAGAAATATAAAAATTAAACTGAGGATTTTTTTGTAAATAAAAATACACAGAGATTTCATGGAAGGAGGAAAGAGATCTGGATTGAAGGTACTCGATTTTTCTGATCTTTGACATCTCATATTCAAATCAATTAATAGGAACCTTTCAATGTCGAAAGCAATGATGATACTGAATCTTTGAGTAATAAGCTCAGTGAAAATATTGAGGCTATTGTTGAAGCCGTCCAGAATTTAGAAGATTATGTAATCTTTTGTTCATCAGCTCCTCTTTCAACATTCATAGGGAATGCTTCTTGGAACTAAGAATGACACCAGAACTATGAGAAAGAAAATGTGAATTTTATTGTCAGTCTTTCCAAATATTTACAGACTTTAGGAAGGACCATATTACTGATACAAACGTACTTATCAAGAAAACAGGAGAGTTACTTCGTCAGTTCGAAGGCTTGAAACCAAAAAGAAAAGAAGAAGCTGTAAAATCGTGTATAGTTTAATCCTTAAATGCCATTTAGGATGCTCGTAATAAAATCCTCAAAAGAACTAAGGAAAATTATACCAAGCAAAGTGAAAGATTCACAAAAATATTCAAGGATATTCAAAGCAAAGAAAAAATTTATATTGAAGCTCGTAAATCTGTTGAAAGAAAACCTGGCTCTATTTCCACAAATTCAACCTCAGATATTGAAAGCAATATGTATACCATCCTTTCTGAGACATATTTCTTAGTTGTTTTCTAGACAAGTCCAATCCCATGATCTTGATTTTACTGAAACTCTTTTCAAAGAAAGAGAATCCGATATTCAAGAAGTTAGAAGGTGAAATCTCTCCCTTTCAAATTAAATTGATACCTCTAGATTGGCTCATGAATTAAACCTGACTGCTCAATACCAAGCACAAAAAATACAAGAAGCAAGTGAAGATATAGTTGTCATCAATGATCAAGCCTATGAAACAGAAAAAAATACTGAAAATGCAAACAAAGAACTTGAAAAAGCTCTTCAAAATAGAAAGAAAAGTTCAATTAAAAGGTAACTTTTGTTTGCAAACTCCATTTCTAAATTTGGTCTAGTGTTATTTGCTTGATCTTAATTCTCTGCTTCTGTATCCTTATTCTCACATTCGGCAAGCAATTGTGGCCATTTTAATTTCAACCAAAACCAAAACCGAAACTAAACCAAACATTTTTTTTCTCTATATTAAATGTGTTATATCGTTATAAAAGATGTGATATAATATATAATAATATTCTATATAAACAAGTCTTTTAAATAATTTTTTTCAAATTATTATTCAAGACTTTCATATTACCCCAAAAAAAGTAAACTTTTTAAATTATAATCTATCTATCATCTATTTATTTATGAAAAGAAAACACTCTCTTGAACTTGCCTCTTTTTGAAAAAGAGATGAGAAAAAAAATATTGAAACAAAACAAAACACAGCAAATATTTTTTGAGAAATTATTACCATATAAACACATACAAGACAATAGAAATACAAAAACTCAAAATTTCTTTTCAATCCATCGTCCATTTCCTAAATAGACATCAACGATGTCAAAGCGACTTTTCTTTACAAGATGAATTTCATCATTGAGAATAAATCCAAAATCCACTGGTTCGTCGGTAAAATAGGTAAATTCAACTTCTTGAGCAAACTTTTCTTGTTGGAGGTCAAATGAATATAATCGATAGACTAATTGACCTTCGTGCATCACCTTTGAACGAGATAGGATCCAAACGGTGTCTTCGCTATCACTTACAGATTTTATGATGATAAACTCTTTCAAATTCAAGCCTATGCTGGTATCATACCGAAGCATATTCCAGCTGAGCTTATTTGTGTCGAGTTTCTCAATTATCTTGATTTCATTTCCATTTTGATTGGTCCCTCCCAAGAGATAAACGACACCACTCTTCTGATTCACAATGGACTGAGCATTCTTCCTTTCCATCTTCATAGAAGGAATCTTATACCATACTCTTTCTCTGACGTTAAACACACAGCACCCATGCAAAACTTTGTTTTCAATGCTCTGTCCTCCAAAAACAAAAATCTTGTGTTTGAGTGGAACAGTTGTATGACTGTGGCGTCCGGGAACCAAACTTGGCATCGCCTCAACTTTTAGTGTTGCTAGATCAAGAATAAACGCTGAGCTCGAAATTGAGTAATTTCTTCGATCCATTCCCCCAGAAATAAAGAAATATTCATTGTTCATATCACCATATGAGTGATTATCAACCGTGCTGTTGGAATTTGGTCCAGCCTCAACTTCACAACTCATCTTCATAAGATCATATTTCACGATTTGCTTGTTGAATAAAAAGCTAATCTGTTGCATCTTCTGCTGTGAATTTCGTCGTCCTGTTGAATTTACGATTTTCTTTTCAGGCTCAATCAGCTGATTGATCGAGTTTATAATGGTAGATGGTTTTATCTCCTGCCTCTTTAAAACTAAAACTCTCTGAGAGAATCCGCCATTTCGATCTGTCACTGGTGACTCTGAAGCTCGATGAGATTTCTCAAATCCATTTCGAGATTGATTTGCTCCATCAGCAAAAGGAAGGTTTATATTACTAAACAGGTAATTGTCTTTTAAACTTTTTTGAGAAGTGTAAGGAGTTTTCTCACTCCTCAGTTGAAAAGAAGGACTATCAAATTGACTGAAACTGCTCATTTCACCCTCATTAAAACTTTCAAGCAAATTTATTGGCTGGTGTTTTTGCATTGGACTCTTGTCAAGGAAACTCAATTTGCTTCTTGATCCTTCAGAAGTTGAAGGTTTATGAAAAAACTTTGCTGTTTCTCTTGAATTATCATGAGGATTATTCTGGCTTGCGAATTGGAAGGATCTTGAATCGGGAATATTGGGAGTATGCAAACGATAATTCAATGTCTTGTAATCTCTTTTTATTGAAGATTCGCTGTATTCTCTTCGGAGTGAAAATTTTCCTATGCTCTTATTCTGGTTTAAAAAGTCTCCATCTCCTCTTTTTGAAGATTTTTGGATATCCTCATCCCGGAGGGGCTCTTTGTTGCTTCCCAATTGCTTGAAAGACAATGTTCTGCTCGGTCTGGAAAAAGTAAAGCAATTATTCTGGGCAGCTTGTGATAAAGCTGCAATCTCCTTATTGATTTGCATTAGTGATTGTGATACACTTGAAACATGCGAAACTTTATTCAACTTCTTATTCTCTAATTGTACTGTTGGAGAAGCATCTTCAGCCAGATTTTCTTGTTTAGGTCGTAGTGGCGTAATAGGTAAAGATTTACCCACTCCCTTTCTGACCAAAATACCTTTGGGAACTTTTTTTGGTCTATTTGTAAGAATTTCCGATGAATCCATGAACGTTTGGCTCTGATCACTGTATTCATTTGCTTCAAGAAACACAACAGCTTTTTGCTTCTTCTTAGGGGATAATGCATCATCTAATGCAGTCAGATTTGACATCATTGCTAATCCTTCTCGACTTTGAACAGTCGAATTTAAACTTTCCAAGGGCTTCAGAGTGAAAGAAGACTCTGCATTACTGTTATTATTGTTCTTTCGAATTGCTACCAAGAGATCTGATGGTGATATCCTTGAAGATTTTCCAATAATAAAACTTCGAGATTCATTAGTAACTTCCATTAATTAATGAAGGGTTATATTATTTTACCCTTTTTTTCTCATAATAATAATTCATGCAAATCCTACTTGATTATTCCCTTCTTCAATTTTCAACCCTGTGAAATTCCATAACTTATTGAGTTCAAATTCAACTCATTTTCTTTCATGTCTGTATAAATAATTTTTTCCAGTATGTTTCTTCAATTTAAATAATTATTGATTCAAAAATCTTTGAAAAAAAAATTCTTATTCTTCAGAGTGAAAACAATTTCCTCTCAGAGCTCCCAAAAGCGATATTTCTGTCTGATTCTGTTGATTTTCTGTCAAATCCATCCAATTAATTCATTGGGCATGCCTTTTCCACTTGTAATTTGTTGGAAAAAGATTTTTGAGAATTTTGTGAAATTTTTTTAGGTAAAATAATTTCTCATGGACTTTGAGGGAAATATTGGGTTTTTTCAAGGATGCTCAACAAGATCTGGAATCCTGAAAAAAAAATATTTCACTTTCCAGAGACTGAAAATTTTTTCTCAAATTTTCTTGAATTTTCAATTTTTCTAAAAAATTCTTCAAAAAAAATTTCCTTGGAAAAAGATGAAAAAAGTTTTTTGTCAGAAAAAATTAAAAACACCTTTCTTTTGAGTGATCTCAAGATAATTAATGATTTTGAGTCTCAAGTCAGCTCAGAAAATATTTTTTTGGTACGTTTTATTTTTTGAAAAAAAATCGAAAATTTTCAGAACTCTCTCAGTCCACAAGACAAGATTTAAAGGTCTAGATATCATTTTTCCCCAAAGTAAAAATAATATATTTTACAAAGTTGGTTAGTTGGTCAGCTAATGGAGTATCACAAATTATTTCTCAAGAATCTGACAAGGAAAATATCATCTTGAACTTCACAATATCATTATGCAAAATGAGTTATCCCCAAAGACAGAAACTGAAAACATTCACAAGCTCTTTCAAATAAATAATCCTCTTCTAAAAAACATT
>PJUD01000951.1_pt1 | contig 10945 bp, 6 predicted proteins | sample 1512341 | NCBI WGS metagenome assembly PJUD01 (sample SAMN08177675, study PRJNA422409) | Feces metagenome, whole genome shotgun sequencing project. | isolation source: Chicken feces (3) enriched on wood chips: beechwood xylan treatment | host: Gallus gallus | place: USA: Madison | collected 2015-01-15 | reverse complement strand
CGCCCACGAGCTTTCGAAAGTGCAAGGAGGCCGACACGCCGCCTTGATCGAACGGGCGCTGACCTTTGCGGAGGAAAGGATCGAGGACGAAGGCTTCATTGCCCGGCAAGCGGCCTTGCAGGCTGAGGGATTGCTCGGCGCGCTGGCTCATGAAGCGAAAAGCTACGAGATTCTGTGCGTGGCGCATGCCCATATCGATATGAACTGGATGTGGTCCTGGGACGAGACGGTGTCGATCGTGATCGATACGTTCAGAACGATGCTGAACTTAATGAACGAGTACCCCGACTTTACTTTTTCGCAATCGCAGGCGTCCATCTACCGGATCGTCGAGAAGCATGCTCCCGATATGCTCGCGGAAATTAAAGAAAGGGTTCGGGAAGGGAGATGGGAGGTGACGGCTTCCCATTGGGTGGAAGCGGACAAAAACATGCCCAGCGGCGAGAGCTTGTCCCGCCATCTGCTATATACAAAACGTTATCTGGCCCGGCTGTTCGATCTAGACCCTGACGGCTTAAATCTCGACTTCGAGCCGGACACCTTCGGCCACAGCGTTCACGTACCGGAAATTCTGGCGAACGGAGGCGTCGGCTATTACTATCATTGCCGCGGCAACGACGAACAGGTGTTATACCGCTGGGCGGCACCGTCGGGCAAGTCGGTCATCGCCTACCGCGAGCCGACCTGGTACAACGATTACGCGCAGGCGGCGCTTGGCTCGTACGTCCCGGAAATAGGCCGGCGCACCGGTCTGAAAACGTATTTGAACGTGTACGGGGTCGGTGATCACGGAGGCGGTCCGACCCGGCGGGATTTGGAACGCTTGAAGGACATGAACGACTGGCCGATCTATCCGCGCATCCGCTTTGGCACCTATGCCGAGTATTTTAAGCAGGTCGAATCGATTGCCGACAAGCTGCCGGTCGTCACCGGGGAGCAAAACTTCGTCTTCACCGGCTGCTACACGTCCCTGAGTCGAATCAAGACGGCCAACCGCGCCGGGGAAGCTGCGCTCAACGAAGCGGAGACGTTCGCCTCCGCTGCGTCGGTTGCGACCGGAATCGATTACCCGTCAGCCTCGTTTGAGGAGGCGTGGAGAGACGTGCTGTTCAACCAGTTTCACGACATCCTCCCGGGCTCCGGCGTTCTGGAAACCCGCGAGCATGCGCTCGGGCTGTTCCAGAACGCGATGGCGATCGCGGGTACGAACCGCAAGCTGGCGCTCGAAGCGATCGCCGCCTCGATCGATACGTCGGGATTGGCGGTTGAAGACGATAAGCGGACGATATCGGAAGGAGCCGGAGTCGGCTTCGGAGCCTCCGAATTCAAGCCGACGCAAGTCGAGCGCGGCCGCGGCAGCACGCGGATCGTCCATTTCTTCAATCCTTCCGCGCACGATCGCGAAGAGACGGCGGAGATTGTGCTATGGGACTGGAACGAGCCGGGTCGTTCGCCGGTCGTCAGGGACAGCGGAGGGAACGAAACGCCGCATCAAGTCGTCGATCAAGGCTTCAACAAATATTGGGGACACCGCTATATGCGGCTGCTCGTCCAAGCCAAAGCGCCTGCTTGCGGCTATAGCACCTATACCGTAAGCGAAGGAGACGAGGCCTGGACCCCGTTTCTGCCGACGGATCCGCGGGTCGACCGCGTTGAGGCGTTCGAGCTGGAGAACGAGCGGCTCCGGGTAACTTTCCACCCCGTGAACGCGACGATCGTCTCGATGATCGACAAAACGACGGGAGAGCAGCTGGTTGACCCGTCCCGCCCCGCGGGCCTGTTCCGACTGATTCAGGAAGATCCCGGCAAAGGGATGAGCTCCTGGTGGGTCGGCCGTTATATGAATGTCTCAAGTGTGCACGAGAACGTCAAATTGAAATGGGGCGGGAAAGGGCCGGTACGGCAGACTTTGCAATACGAGCTCGAATTCGGCCGCTCCAAGCTGAAGGTCGCCGTTTCGCTTGACCGAGGCAGCTCTCGCCTCAATTTCCGGGCGGAGTGCGATTGGCACGAGATCGGCACGGCGGACAGCAGCATCCCCCAGCTCAATTTCCATTGGCCGCTGGGCTACGAATGCGATTCCTACCAGTACGACGTGCCGTTCGGAACGACGGAGCGCGGGCCGCTCGACATGGACGTTCCGGCTAACAGCTGGGCGATCGGCCTGCGCCGGGATTCGGGCAAGCCAGGCAAGCCGGGCAAGCCGTCCCTGATGCTCGTCACGAACAACAAATACGGCTTTCGCGGGACCGATCGGTCGTTGTCGCTTTCGTTGATTCGCAGCTCGTACGACCCGGACCCGTATCCGGAGCTCGGCAACCATCATCGGATGAGCTTCGCGATCGACCTCGTCGATCCGACTTCCTCAGTTCGCGAACGAATCGAGAAGGCATACCGGTTTAATCATCCGTTTAGCGCGCTTTCGGGAACGCCGCACCCGGGGGCCTTGGCGCTCGACTCCGGCTTCCTCAAGCTGACGGAAGGCACGGTAGCCGTGTCCGCGGTGAAAATGCCGGAGGACCGCGAAGGGAAGCGCTGGATCGTGCGCGCGTACGAAACGGACGGACGGCGGACGACCGCTTCGTTGCTCTTGTTCGCTAAGCCTACCGCCGCGTATTTCGTGGATACGAACGAGCGCCGAATCTCGTCCGCGGAGTCCGTATGCTTAGACGACCGTTCCGTGTCGTTCGACGTGGAAGCTTATTCGGCCGCGACGATCTGCGTTGAATTTCAATAATAAATAGAGAACAGCGACGTCTTCCTATTGGAAGGGGCAGTCTCATAAGCAGAGTTGCTTGAGAAGATCGATTACAAAGAAAGGGTTATCTATCTCCTAGAGACCCGATCATGGCCGTCCTGACTCCCCCACCACCCGAGTGCCGATGTTTTTCTCCATCGACTCGGGTGGATTATTAAGACCGTTACGTATCTGCCTGGCATCGGCTCGAGCAGATCGAATAAGTCCCTCCCAGATACCTATCACCTCGGCATCGGCTCAAGCAGATCGAATAAGACCCTCCCAGATACCTATCACCTCGGCTTCGGCTCGAGCAGATCGAATAAGACCCTCCCGGATACCTATCACCTCGGCTTCGGCTCGAGCAGATCGAATAAGACCCTCCCAGATACCTATGACCTCGGCTTCGGCTCAGACGGATCGAATAAGACCCTCCCAGATACCTATGACCTCGGCATCGGCTCAGACGGATCGAATAAGACCCTCCCAGATACCTATTACCCCGGCATCGGCTCGAGCAGATCGAATAAGTCCCACCCAGATACCTATTACCCCGACAGCGGCTCAGACGGATCGAATAAGACCCTCCCAGATACCTATTACCCCGGCATCGGCTCGAGCAGATCGAATAAGTCCCTCCCAGATACCTATGACCCCGGCATCGGCTCGAGCAGATCGAATAAGACCCTCCCAGATACCTATCACCTCGGCATCGGCTCGAGCAGATCGAATAAGTCCCTTCCAGATACCTATGACCCCGGCATCGGCTCAGACGGATCGAATAAGACCCTCCCAGATACCTATTCGTCCAACATTAGCTCGGGTGGGTCGTTTAAAACTGTCTCGATCCCCATCCCGGCCATATTGAAACTTCCATCCAGCGGCTCTAACCGATTTTTAAGAAAACGAAAGCATACTGGCTTAGGGCGTGTATGCAAACCCGCTCAGAGGTATCTTTCAACAAAGTCTACTATCCTCGGAGTATGCATACACGCCCTAGGAAGCAGATCAATCGACGAAGGGTGAGAGAAATGAAGAGACGTTGGAACGGAAGGACCGGAATTGCAATCGGGGCGCTAACGCTGATGGTGACATTATCGGCGTGTACGTCGTCGGGCGGCAAAGGATCGGTCGGCAAGCTGGGCAGGGAGGATAAAGGGACGCTGAAGGTGGCGTATTTCAACGAAGAGGCGTTTTTCATGCAATACGGCAACGCTTTTCAGGCGATGTTCCCGAATATCGAGCTCGAGGTCGTCTCGACGGAGTCCGTATTTGACGCGGAAGATCCGGTTGCGGAGATGGAGAAGATTCTCGCGGAGCAGCAACCCGATGCGATGTATTTGACGGAGGAGCAGTACGCGTCGCTGGCGGGAAAAGGGGCGCTATACGATCTCGACGCCGTCGTGAAGCAGGACGAATTCGATCTGGACGGCTTTCTTCCCTCCGTCGTCGAACTGCTGAAAGCGCGCGGAGGCGGCAAGCTGTACGGGTTGAGCCCGAGCTTCGCCAGCCAGGCGCTCTACTACAACAAAACGCTGTTCGATCAGAACGGAATCCCGTATCCGACGGATGGAATGAGCTGGGATGAAGTAATACAGTTGGCCGCACGTTTTCCTGCCAAGAAGGAAGGAGACGACGCGTTGGCGGGCTTGGCGCCTTCGATGTCGGTCGCGGACTCGTTCGGCTTGATCCGTTCGATCGGCGAGGCCAAAGGTCTCCTCTATGCGGATTCCGAAACCGGGACGGTATCGATCGCTTCTCCGGAGTGGAAGGAGATTTTCCAATCGGTGATAGACGGGTATAAATCCGGGAGCATTGTTATGCCTTCCGACGGCCCCGGCAAGGGCGGGATGGTCGCGATGAGAAGCACCGGCGGCAGCAAGACGACGGTCAGCTTCGGCGGAGATTCGGTCAGCTTTATGTCCGGAAAAGCGGCGATGACGATCGACGGACCGATGATGATGAGCATGTTGGACGCGGTGTCTTCAGGGGCTATTCGAATGGGACAGTCGGCGACGAGCAAGGATTCCGGCGGTATGAAGCCTTTAAATATGCCGCAGGAGATCGACTGGGACGTTGTAACGATTCCGGTTGATCCTTCCCAGCCGGATATCGCCGGGGGCATGGGGCTGGACAGCGTATTCTCCATAAACGCGTCTTCGGAGAACACTGCCGCGGCGTGGGAGTTCCTGAAATACGTAAACGGAGAGCAGCTAGCTAAAACAGGGTCGAAATCGTCTCCCGCGCTCTCGGCCAGAACGGCGTACAAGAAAGAAGGAAACGGGAAAAACGTGGATGCCTTCTATGCGCTGAAAGCCGACACCCGTTCCATGCTTCAAACGCTGCCGAACGGTTTCGCGGAGTCGTTCTCGAAGCTTGCGACGGAGCAAATCAAGAAGGTCGTCGACGGAACCGCTTCGCTTGACGACGCGCTGCAGACGCTGCAGACCCAAGGCCAGGATCAACTGACGAAAGCGAAAGCCGATGCGGAGTGAGGAGAACGGAGTCGCGTGCGCGGCGGAAATCTCGAAGCCGGAGCCGATCGCGGCGCCTTGCCTTGAAGCGCGGGATGTTCGCAAATCATTCCTTGCCGGCGGTCGGCAAGTAGAGGTACTGAGAGGCATCGAGATGTCGGTAGGGTCCGGACGGTTAACGATGCTGCGGGGCCGATCCGGCTCAGGAAAAACGACCTTGTTGAACCTGCTCGGCGGTCTCGACCGGCCGACCGAAGGCGAAGTCGTATTCCGGGATCGCTCCTTGTCCCGCTGGAGCGATAAGCAGCTGACCGTCGTCCGCCGCAAGGAGATCGGTTTTATTTTTCAATCGTTCGCGCTATTGCCGTTATTGACGGTAAAGGAGAACGTGGAGCTGAGCATGCGAATGGCGAAGCTTCCGCGATTGGAATGGCGAGGAAGGGCGGAGGAATGCCTGGAGCTTGTCGGACTCGCGAAGCGGTCGAGCCATCGTCCGTCCGAGCTGTCCGGAGGCGAGCAGCAGCGCGCGGCGATCGCCAAGGCGATCGCGCATAAGCCGCGCGTCTTGCTGGCGGACGAGCCGACCGCGGAGCTCGATTCGGTGATGGCCGCTCGCATCATTGCCTTGTTTCGAGACATCGCGGATCGGGAAGGCATGGCGATCTGCATGACGACGCATGATTCTACACTATGGGGGGCGGCGGATGTTGTCTATCAAATGGTCGACGGCCGGATCGTTCCGGACTAAAGCCGGGCGTAAGGCCGGGCGTACGGCCGTCAAAGCGCTTGCCTGGACGGCAATGATCGCGATGTTGGCCGGTTGTTCCTTGCTGCCCCAGGAGGAGGAGCCGGAGAAGCTGCCCGAGATCCGCACGCCGAAAATCTCGCAAAAGCCGGAATATCCCGTCAAGCGCGGGGCACTGGAGCAGACCGCAAGCGGAAGCGGCAAGCTGATGTCCGACCGGGAAGAGAATCTGGTATTCACGGTCGACAACCGCCGGATCATCGACGTTCGGGTAAAAGCGGGAGATCGGGTAAAGAAAGGCCAGGTGTTGGCCGAGCTGGACTCGGGAGATCTGGAGAGCCAGATCGTTCGCAAAGAGATCGACATCGAGAAGGCGGAGCTGGACATGAAAGCCGCGCTTCGGGAATCGACGACCGATCAGGATATCTCTCTGCGCAAGAGGCAGCTCGAGTACGAGTTGATGAAGCACGAGTTGGCCAAGTTGAGGGAGCAAAAGGCCGAATCGCGGCTGCTCGCCCCTTACGACGGCACGATCGTCAGCTTCACGGCGGAGAAAGGGGACTTCGCCAAAGCGTACGAGAAAATCGGGCGAATCGCCGACTTAAGCTCTCTCGTCGTAGCCGTGCGATTTAATAGCGGCGATCTTAAAAATATCGCTCCGGGCATGAAGGCAAAGGTGTCGCTGAACGCAGCCGGAGATTTGCAGGGAACGGTGAGAAGGCTGCCGGTAAGCACGGATCCCAAGGACGAAGATACGTTGGATGCGTACGCGTTGATCGATGTCGGCAAGCTCCCGGTGACAGCGCTGCACGGCAATCCGCTGACCGCCGCCGTGACCGTCGAGAGAAGGGAGAATGCGTTGTACATTCCCCCGGCGGCGCTGCGAAAACAGAATAGTCGCAATTACGTGCTCGTAACTAATCCTGACGGGAGCAAAGGCGAGGTGGACGTGGAGATCGGCATGCAGACCTCGACGGCCGTCGAAATCATTAAAGGGCTGGAGGAAGGCCAGAAGGTCGTGGGAAAATAATGCGGATTCTCGTCTACCTGTTTCTGAAAATGTGGCAGAACCGCTGGTTTACGATCAGCACTCTGCTTGGGCTCACTGTAGCTGCGGCGTTCGCGATGAGCATTCCGATGTACGCCGACGGCACATTGAAGCGGGTGGTCGCCAATTCGCTCGCGGAGAAGACGAAAGGCTTGCCGGCCGGCTCTCTGTATATGAAGTTTCAATCCGGCGCCGCCAAGGAGACCGATCTGGAAGGTCTCGCCGAAGCGGATCGTTGGATTCGGGAGGAGCTGCCCGGTCGCATCGGATTTCCGACGGAGGCGTTCTCGAGCCGAACCGCCCTGCCTCCTTCCACCGTGCGGAAGGTTCAGACGGCCTCGGGCGAAGGCTCCGCGCAGCTTGCCCGAATGGAGCTGGCGGAGCAGAGCGGAGTCGAGGAGAAGATCGAGCTTAAGGAAGGTCGCATGCCGCGGGACGGCATGAAGGACGGAGTCGTTGAAGCGCTCGTCCTTCACGAGACGTTAAGCCGCTACGGCTGGAAGGTCGGCGATACGCTGGCCTACGATGCCAAAGACGCCGACGGGAAGACGAGGCGGCTTAGCGTCCGGCTTGTCGGGGCGTATGAATTGAAGGACGAGACGGACCTGAGCTGGGCCATCGACGGCAAAGAAAAGCTGGCCGATACGCTGCTCGTAACCCGCGTCACGATGGAGGGAGCGCTGCTTGAAGACCAGCGGCTCGCCCTCGATTCGGCCGGCTGGTTCTACGCCTTCGATCTCAGCGAGATCCGCATCGGAGATCTGTCCTCGTTAATCGGGCAATTAAGCCGATTGGAGATCGAACTGCACCGGATGCTGGAGAATACGAAAGTGAATCTGTCGTTTCTCGACCTGCTTCATGAGTTCAACCGCCAGAGCGTCTTGCTGCAGGCGATGCTGTTCGCGCTGGCCGCTCCGGTGCTGGCGATGGTGCTCTATTACGTCACGCTGAACGCGAAGCAGGCGTTGGACAGGCAGAAGGGAGACATTTCGGTGCTCCAAAGCCGGGGAGCCAGTCCGCGTCAGATTGTCGCGCTCTATGCGATCGAAGCGGCGATTCTCGGTTGTGTCGCGCTCCTTGCCGGTCTCGCCCTCGCCTGGTTCATGGCCAAGACGATCGGTTCCTCCAGCGGATTTCTCTCGTTCGTGGGCCGCAAGTCGATTCCGGTCGGCTGGAACGACGCCGCATGGTTGTTCGGCGGCACGGCGACTTTGCTCGCGGTCGTCGCCACGGCGCTGCCGATTCGCGCGCACGCCGGCACTTCCGTCGTCGAGCACGCTCGAAGCCGGGCGAACTCGAACCGACCGCCTCTCTGGCAGCGATGGTATGCGGACCTTGCGCTTCTGGCGGCGTGCGCGGCCGGGTGGTACTTGCTGAACGCCGGCCGTGTCCCTCTTGCCGGCGGCGCGGACAACGAAGCGGGCATTCAGCCGATTCTGTTCGTTCTGCCGGCGTTGTTCCTGTTTGCGGCGGGGCTGCTGTGCCTCAGGCTGTTCCCGCTAATGCTGCGCGCGTGGAGCGCCGTGATGAACAATCGCGTGCCGGTTACGATGTACCTGACGCTAACGCAGCTGTCGCGATCTGCTGCGACCTTTTACCCGTTGATGATTCTGATGATCTTGACGATCGGCCTCGGCGTATATAACGCTTCGGCGGCACGGACGATGGACGTTAATGCGAACGATCGGGCGTTATACCAATACGGAAGCGATGTCGTGTTGAAGACGGCGTGGGAAGGCGTTCAAGACGAGAACGACGCGAACAAAATCTATTACAACGAACCCTCGTTTCAGGCTTATCGAGATCTGCAGGGCGTGGAGGCGGCCGCTCGGGTTCTGTCGGCGACCGGCAAAGCCTCTGTCGGCGGCAAAGCGGCCGGCAACGTTCGGCTCTTCGGCATCGACAACACGGATTTTGCCGGCGCGGCTTGGTTCCGGGAGGATCTGTTTCCGCTTCATCCTTACATCTATCTCGATGCGCTTGGCCAGACGGAGCAAGCGGCGCTCGTCTCGGCGGCTTTTGCCGAGCGATACGGTTTGCAGCCTGGCGATCCGATTCGCGTCGGCATCGGTTACGGCAATGAACCGCTAGACCTGGTCGTTGTCGCGATCGTCCCGTATTGGCCGAGTCTGTATCCCGACGAATCCCCCTTCCTGGTGGCCAATCTCGATTATATTTATCAGCAGACCGAGAAAATGCCTTACGACGTCTGGTTGAACATGGAGGACGGGGCGAAGCTCGCTCCTGCGCTCGAGACGCTGGCCGAGCGGGGAATCTCGGTTGTGCAAGCCGACGACGTGCGCGGGGAACTGATCGATCGGCGCAACCATCCTGCGCAGGGCGGCGTATTCGGCATTCTGAGCCTGGGTTTTCTCATCTCGTTGTTGATCTCGCTGCTAGGCTATCTGATCTTTTGGTTTTTCGCTTTGTCCCGCCGAGCGGTACAGCTTGGCATTTTGCGGGCGATGGGACTGTCGCGCGTGCAGGTGACCGGCATGCTGCTGCTCGAGCAGCTGTTCACGACCGGCTTGTCCGTTGCCGCCGGGCTTGGGCTAGGCACGCTCGCGAGCCGGCTGTTTCTGCCCTTCCTCCAAAGCGGAGACCAGGCAGGCCGGCAGGTGCCGCCGTTTCGGATCGTTTTCGATTCGGACGATACGATGAAGCTGTACGCGGCGACCGGAATCATGCTTGCCGCAGGCGCCTGCTTGCTCGTCCTGCAGCTGCGGAGATTGCGAATTACGCAAGCCGTCAAGCTGGGCGAGGAGAGATAATGACGGCGCGAACAAGGAGGCGAAGCGATGATTCATTGCGAAGGGTTGGTCAAAATCTACAAAACCGACGACGTCGAAGTCGTGGCGCTGCAAGGACTGAATCTGACCGTCGAAGACGGCGAGATGATGGCGATTATCGGCAATAGCGGGAGCGGCAAGTCCACCTTGCTGAATATATTGGGAGGCTTGGACCGTCCTTCGGCCGGACAGGCGATCGTAGGGCAGTGGAATCTGCTGAAAATGACGCCCGAGCAGTTGATTGAATATAAGCGCGGGACCGTCGGATTTATATGGCAAAATAACGGAAGAAACCTGGTTCCCTATCTATCCGCTTTACGCAACGTCGAATTGCCGATGCTGATTCGGGGGAAGGCCGATCGCGCCTATGCCAAGCAATTGCTGGCTGCAGTCGGGCTTGAGCATCGGATGGGCAGCCGTCTTGCGCAGCTGAGCGGAGGGGAACAGCAGCGGGTCGCGATCGCGATCGCGTTGGCCAACCGGCCGTCGCTCGTGCTGGCCGACGAGCCGACGGGCTCGGTAGACAGCGCCACCGGCGAAAGGGTGCTCGATATTTTCCGCAGCCTTAATCGGGAATTCGGAGTCACAATCGTGATCGTCACCCACGATCTGTCCGTCGCGGATAAGGTCGATCGCGTCGTCGCCATTCGGGACGGCATGACGAGCACGGAGTGGGTGAAGCGGGAGGGGGAGACCGGAGAGAACAAGGTCCCGGGAACGCCCCACGCGTTCGGGGATCGTCACGAGGAATTCGTCGTGCTCGATCGGGCCGGACGGCTGCAGATTCCGAAGAGCTATCTAGACGCAATGGGCGTTGAAGGGAAAGCGGTGCTGGAATTCGACGGAAGGAGGGTGATCCTCGGTCCGCCGGGTTCGGCAGCCGGTGTCGACGGGCAGATCGCAGGAGGACGAAAGGATGGAACGGAAACAAGCTGAATTAGCCGAATTGTATGTGCAGCACGCTCAGTACTTGAACAAATTCATGCTTCGACTGACCCGCAATCGGGAGGAAGCCGCCGATCTGGTGCAGGAGGTGTTCGTGCGGCTGTGTCTGCAGGATCGGCTGCCGGAGCACGCGAAGGAATGGATGGCCTTAACGGGTTACCGGCTGTTCGTGGACCAGTGGCGACGCCGCAAGCGCACCGCAGGACT
>PJUD01000948.1_pt1 | contig 10968 bp, 8 predicted proteins | sample 1512341 | NCBI WGS metagenome assembly PJUD01 (sample SAMN08177675, study PRJNA422409) | Feces metagenome, whole genome shotgun sequencing project. | isolation source: Chicken feces (3) enriched on wood chips: beechwood xylan treatment | host: Gallus gallus | place: USA: Madison | collected 2015-01-15 | reverse complement strand
TTCAATAGCAAGAGGATTAAAATTGAGAGATGGATTTGGAGCGCCAGCACATGAATTAGTCGTGACCAAGAAAGAATGGGAAGATATGAAGACAGAGAAGGATAATTTAAGAGGAAAGAAGTCCGAAGATAATTATTCTCAGCAAACAGAAATTGCAGAAAAGGAGGAATCGATTAGACAATTGAGAGATAGACAAAAGACATTGATAGAATCTGAACAAATGAAATATGCAAATTTGCAAAATACTATCAAAGAAACTGATCAAAAGAATAGTGAGACAATCGAAGCAAGAAAGAAGGAATATGAGACTGAATTGGTGGAGTTAGAAAGTCATCATCAAGAAGAAACTGTGAAGAAGGTTTCAACAATTGAAAAACATAAGAAAGAACAAGAAAGAAGAAGAGAGGAATATAAAAAGAAGATCTCTGAAATGATTGAAGAACATAATAGAGAAATGAAAAAGATCGAGTAAAAGAAACTTTATTGAAAATTGTCATATTAATCTATTTCAAAAGGGAGGAATATACATCAAAGATAGAAGAAGAAGTTGCTCAAAAGGATTCCATATTACAAGATAAACATAGAGTGGATAGAGAGCATGACGAAACAATCCGCCAAATTGAAGAAGAAACAAGAAGAGAAAAAGAAGATTTGGAACAAAAGAACGCAAGTGAAATCAAGAACAAGACTGACGAAGGATTGAAATCAAAGGGTGATGTTTCAATTGCCAACAAGAAATCCGAACAATTAAGAAGAAACGAGCTTGAATTGTTGGAAAATGAAAAGGAATATAAGATGAGAAAGGATGAATTAGAAACCGAAAGACAAGGCCTTAAAGCTGATATTGAAAAACAGAAATCAATTATTGCACAAAAAGATGATTCTATCAGTGAAAAGGAAAAGAGAATTTATGAGCTCAAGAAAAGAACTCAGGAGCTGGAGAAATTCAAGGCTGTCCTGGACTTTAAAATCAAGGAATTGAAGAAAGATATCGGCCCTCGTGAAGAAGAAATCACCAAAATGAAACAAAAGACAAATGATATGGATTCCGTAAAATGAAGAATTTTAGATGAAGTTATTAACCTTTTATGATAGGATTTGAAGAAATTGAGTTCAATTAACAATACACTTGGTTTGGTTGTTGATGAATTGGATGAGAAGCAAAAATCAATGCATGAACATATTAGAAATCAAAGAGATACAATCAGTAAACAAAGATCTAAGCTTAAGGAAATTAAGGATGATGTTTACATGACTGTTCAATGTATTCAAAATTACGAAGGCTTGAGAGAAGAAGTCGAAAAGATGAAGAAGAAGCATGCTGAACACAATATCAGAAAGACCGATATCGATCCTGATATCTATGCTGAATACATTTCTCAAAGAAAATACTTGGAGAAGAGTGTTTCAATGCTCAAGAAGCATTTACAAAAGGATAGCGAAATTCATAAGCAAGATAATTTGAGAATTATGAAGGACAATGTCAAGCTTATCAAAGAAATTAACACTTTGAGAAAGGATATCAAGGATATTAAGCTCAGTGGTAAAAGCACAGATGATAATGCCTTTGGCCTCCAAAGAGCTCAAACTGCCGGTGCTGCTTTTATGAAAGAAAATCGCGATCTTGAAAGCTCAGAAAATACTCTTGGTGAAAGAAAGAAGTTTATTGGTAAGACAATTTTATATGAGGTTTTTTATTAATATTTTGAATAGATGACCAAAGATTACAATTGAAGCAACTTCAAGGAACATATTCAAGTTTAGTTGAGAACCAGAACTAATGATTTTTAATATAAGAAGATTTTGTATTATTTATTGAAAGATATGATATATAAATAAGAGAGATGTTTATCAATGTTTTTAAATTTCGATGATAGATATTACTTTGTTTATGTATTGCCAATTCCCAATTGTCATTCATTGTTCCTTTTTTTCATTTTCATTATTATAATAATTACTTTGAATCCCCTTTTTAAATCATTCTCATCTCTGGAAAAGTTTTTTGAGAAATTTCAAATGATTTTTAATGAAATAAATATTGTTTCAGAATGCAAAAGTACTCAATATAAACTTCATAAAAAACCTTTGATTGTCACTTCTTTGAAAATTTTCAAGCTAAATACTTCTCTTTATTATTAGTCTTCACGTTCATTTTTGCTGTCAAGAAGATTTTTTCGGTCACCATCCATGGTTTTTTTAATATAATTAGAGTTAGCAGCAACGTAATTGTTCTCACCCTTCTCCGAGGCAATATCAAAATCCTTTAAAGCATTCTCTTTATCTCCCATTGCCTCATAGACTTTTCCTCGTTCACAATAACACAAAGAATCTGGCAACAACTCAATTGCTTTATTACAGTTTTTAAGAGCTTCTTCATAGTCTTCTAATGCCGCATAAGCTCTTCCAAGATTAACATAAGCATAGCCAGTGTTATATCCTAATTCGATAGCCTTTTTGCAATCTTCAAGAGCTTCTTCGTTTTTCCCCAAGAAAAGAAAAGCACGGCCTCTGTTACTGTAATGCGAACCTTGAAGTGGATCAAGGTTTATTGCTTCACTCCAGCAATCAGCAGCTTCTTGGTACTTGTCTTCTCCAACGAATGCAATTGCAAGTTCATCATAATGAGAATCCATAAGAGAATATGAGTCTTTTTTTTATAAAAATTATAAATTTGTAGAGAAAGAAAAATTATTATTTGGAATGAAGCGTTATGTAAATTGTGCCCCAGAGTGATACTGATCCGAAAAGAGTCTTGAGAGAAAGAAATTAGTTCAAAAAGAAAATATCCCTGAAATTTAGATTTTTTTGCAAGAAAACTTTTTGAAAAATCTTTTTTAGGATTTTTGGGCTGATCCCTTCAAAAAAATTTTCGAAAAAATCCAATCGAATGATTTTCATGTCATTTCGAAAAAGAATTTCTGATTTTTTTTTTCATTGGAACTTATTTCCAGAATGAACTTTTTTTTGTTTTTGCAGAAAACAAAGAAAAAGAAATCACTAAAATTTTTTAGATGATCATGTAAAAAAGACTGAAAGATTTTGAAAAAATCAATCATCAATCTTGAATTTGACCTCAGTTCGATTTTTTTAATTTTCAAGCTAATAAACTTCCTTTTCCTGAAATATTGGCAATCTTTATCTTCTCTACCTTTTTACCATTTGTAACGATTTTGAGACCTCTTCAAAATCGGATAAAATAGCCTTTTTCTTTGCAATTATTAAACTAGAACATAGTTGATATTTTACTGTATTTGTCCATCATTTTTTGTGAAGAACAAGAGCTAGGAATTTTTGTTGAAAAAGATTCATCAGGAATCAAAATCTCGATTAAATTTTAAATCTGAGAGGTTTTGAGTGAATAAAGTTCTGTCTCTTTTTACCTCATCTAAAATAGTCCTAGAGAAACCTTCTTTTCAGGAATTTTCTATGGTTGAAAATTTTGGAGGGTTTTGTTTCCTCCATAGACATACAGTAAAATTCATATTAAGGGTATCTTTGTAAATTTTTTTTGATTTCAGAAAATGATATTGTGGAGAATAAAAAGAAAGATGATAGGCTAAAGGAAGAATTTTCTTCTAAAATTCGGAATTTAATCATTTTCGTTTTATTCTCTTTGATAATAAGAAAAGTTTATTTAAAAAATCTAATAAACAATTGAGCCAGGCATTATCAAAGATAATTTCAGTTAAACAATGATATATCGTAAATATCTGTTGTGGTCGTCAAAAAGTCTTTCCTTAAAATGATTTTAATCTAAATTGCTTCAATATTTTTCTTTTTAATAAAAAAGATTATCCGTGATTTAATCACACTCTCATCCGAATTTTTTTATAAAGATATATGGAAGTTCCATACAATCGTTTGGGGCAGCCAGATGAAGCTCCCATTGGCTCAGCTGCTTCCCATTTAAAAGTTCTTCTTTGGAAGCAATATTTGACTCAGACTCGTTCCAAAAAATCCATTTTGTGCGTTTTCCTCTCTCCCTTCATTCTCTGCGTGATTCTGTTCTTGATCCAGCTCACAGTTTCCGCAGGCCTCAAGTACGAAAACCCTGATCCACCAATTTCAGATGCTGGTGTCTTCCAGAAATGTTCTCCTCTTAAGGGATTTGATAGTTGTATTTCAATTGGTTATGGTATATTTGTAAGTCTTCTAGTTTGATTTTCCGGTCTAATTATGATTTAGGGTGATGAGCCTGCTCCATGGGTGACCCATACAGTTGAATATATCGCAAATAAAACTGGTTTACAAGCTGGCGTTGACATCAAGGAAATCTATAGAGGCAAAAATTACTCTGCTTTTAATGATTATTTCGTTAAGAACCCCGGCCAAGTTTTGATCGGCCTTTTGTTCTGTACCACTGATGATCTTCCTTACAATGGAAGTTTACCTCTTCCCAGAAGTTGCCAGACCTTTGTTGACCCTTATGACGCCTTCAAAACTTACAAATTGACTCCCTATTTGATCGTATATAACCACTCTTTGATCTCCACTGATTTCCAAACTAATCCTCAAATGCCCTTCCCAACTTATCCTACCGCTCTTCAAGTAAAATTATAATGAAAAAAAATTTCTTATTGAATAATTAATTAGTTGAAAATCTTAGTTGATAACTCAATTGTCGATTTCTATGGAGACAAGAGCAACAAGACCTACATTAATGTCAAAACTCAAAGTTATCCTCAGACTGAGTTCAGATTCTTCGAAGGTTTCGATATTGTCGATCAACAAGGAGGCATCTACTTCTTTATTGCTCCCATTATTACCTTCATTGTTCTTTTGAACGAAATCACCACTGAAAAAGAAAAGAGACTGAGACAAGGACTTTCCGTTGTCGGTGTTTCTCATTTCACTTATTGGCTCCATTGGATCATTTTGGCTGTCGTTTATGCTTTGATTGTTACCTTCAGTATCATTGCTGGTGGCCATCTCTTTAATTTCAAGGTGTTTACCAGAGCTCCTATCTTGGTTCATTTTGTTCTCTTCTTTGTGTTTACGCTTGCCATGGAATTCTTTGCGTTATTCGTTTACACTTTGGTGCCTACTGTCAAGGTCGCCAACACTGTCGGTTATGGTATTTTGCTGTTGGGTATAGTCATGCAGCTTTTCCTTTCTAACGCTGCTATTCTCCAATATCTCTATGATACCACAAATGACCTCATTTACAGAGTTATTGTGAGCGCTTTCTTGGTGTATCCTGCTTTCAGTTTCACTGCAATTTACACCGATGTTATGCTTCTTGCTGGTGATACTTTCTCCACTTCTCAAGCCATGTGGGTCTCTGGTCCTGGTTACCACTGGGCTGATTTTGTCAAGAGCCACTCTGGTAAGACTATGGGAGGTGATCCTTACGAATATCCCAGCTCTCTTAATTTCCTTTGCTGGATGCTTGCTGATATCGTGATTTTCACCGTCTTGATCATCTACATGGATCACGTTATTGCTCACAACAGAGGATCTGGCTCTGGCCCTCTCTTCTTCCTTCAAAAGAGTTTCTGGAGAAGCAACAATTCTCCCAGAAGAGTCAAGAGAAGAATCAGTGAAGGTCCCCAAGATGCTTCCGATTCCGAAAGTCTCGAAGGAAATATCGATACCGTTGCCAGAGAAAAGGAAAGAGTTGTTCGTCATAATGACCAAGGCCTTGAAGCTAAGGGAATCAGAATTTCAAACCTTTCCAAGACTTACAGACAAAATTTGTGCGGAAGAAGATCCAAGAATGACGTGAAAGCTTTGAGCAACATTTTCTTGGAGATCCAAGAAGGTGAATTGTTGGGCTTGCTTGGTCACAATGGTGCCGGAAAGACCACTTTGATTAACATCTTGACCGGTGTTCTCGGTGGATTTGAAGGCAAGATCACCATCAGCGGCTATGATATTGAATTAAACAAGGATGAAGTCAAGAAGGTTGTTGGTGTGTGCCCACAATTCGATATCTTGTGGTATGAGTTGACTGCTAAAGAACATTTGTATATGTTTGCCAAGATTAAGGGCATTCCTGTAGCTGAGATTGAGAACCAAACAAAGAAAGCTTTGGAAGAAGTCAATTTGACTAAGGTTAGAGATGTCTGGGCTGGCACTTTCAGTGGTGGTATGAAGAGAAGATTGTCAATGGCTATTGCTGGTATCGGTGATCCAAGCATTATCTTCTTGGATGAACCCACAACTGGTATGGATCCCAAGAATAGAAGACAAGTTTGGGAATTGATCAAGAATTTGAAGAAGAATAGAGCCGTTATTTTGACTACTCATGCCATGGAAGAAGCTGATGCTTTGTCTGACAGAATTGCTGTCATTGTCGATGGTAGATTCAAATGTATCGGAAATTCATTGTTCCTTAAAAACAATTTCGGTGAAGGATACAGGTATATTTTCTAAATAGTTAAAATTTCTCATTAATTTCTAGACTTACCCTTATTGTTGATCCTGAACAATCCAATACAGTTAAGAAATTGATGGGGGTCAAGATTCCTTCCGCCAAGATTGTCGATGAAAGTGGTGGCAGTTTGATGTTCTCTATTCCCTCCACTCAAATTAAAGAATTGCAAGCTTTCTTCAAGTAACAAAATATTTGAAAGGAAAAGTTCTTAATGGAAATTTTAGGGTTATTGAAGATAAGGATAAAGATGAAGCTTCAGTTAGAATGAAGGAATTGATTCATGATTGGGGTCTTTCTAACACTACTCTTGAAGAAGTGTTTATGAAGGTAAACAAAATTTTATAAATGGGATAATCTAATTTTTTCAAAGGTTACTGCAAAGAAAGAGAAAAAGACTCAATAAAAAATAATGATTTGAATTTTGAGAATCATATCCCTTGGAGATTAGCGAGTGAAATTATCATCTATAAATTATTATCATTATTCAAATGTTTTTATTCGTATTAAATAAGGAATGTGCTATGCTTATTTTTAACCACCATTTCATAAAATATTCATCATATTTTTAATTATAAAGAGCTAATCTTTTACAAGAAAACCTATTCTCTCTCAACTCCTCTCAAAGTAATTTTTAGAGGATGAACAGGTTCATAAGTGAATCTTTGAACCAGAGTAAAATCAGTATCTTTTGGGAATTCAAATGTAAACTTTTTCAAGAACAAACCAAGAATAACTCTTGCTTCAACCATAGCAAGATGTTGTCCGATGCAATTTCTTGGCCCAGCAGAAAATGGCAAATAAGCATAAGAATTAACTTTTTGACCAGTTATCCATCTCTCTGGGTTAAATTCACAAGGATTCTCATAATATTCCTCTGAAGTGAAATGCATGCCAGGATTGACATCAATATGTGTTCCTTTTTTTATTTTAACTCCACAAAGCTCATCGTCTTTGGTAGCTACTCTTGTAAATAACACAGAGACTGGTCCTCCAAGTCTCATAGTTTCTTTTAAAAATGCAGTCGTATACTCCATTTTATTGATTCCTTCGACACTAAGTTTGGTCAAATCTTTGAATTCTCTATCAACTTCTTCTTTAACCTTCGCTTGCATTTCAGGATATTTCCATAAGAAATATATTGCAGAGTTGATTAAATGTGCAGTATTATCAGTTCCAGCCATAAAAAGCCCAATAAACTCTCCTGTGACTTCTTCATCGGGAATACGATCTTCAAGATTATTGGTCTCACGTAAGTCGAGCAAGAGTCCCAACAAGTTATTTTCTTTGAGATTATGCTCTTTTCTGTCAATTTCAGTTTGCTTTATCATTTCACTGCAAGCGTTCCTCAGGTCTACAACATCCTTATTTAACTGTTTATGTCTTGGAAGAATATTGGCTTTGAGTAATTTGGATCCAAATAAGATTGTCGAAGGGTAAAAGAACTCCCTGATCAAATCATTGAGTAAATGTTGAAGGCCAATTGTGATTGGAAGATTGCGAAGCTTCTGGCTTGCAAATTTCTTTCCAAAGAAAAATCTTCCTGTAATCTCTCCTGTAATTGTCCCAAGAGCTTCCACCAAGTTCACATCAGTGAGTTTCTCAGATTTTTCCCAGTCTTGGAATTTCTCTTGAGTTGCTTCAACGATAATCGGGAGGATATGTTGAAGGAATTCAAAGTGGAAAGCAGAAGAAATGATCTTTCTTCTTTTCTTCCAAGCACTTCCTTCAGCAAAAATGATACTTCCAGCTCCCAATTCACCAAGGAGTCCAAAGATTTCGGTGGCTTTGTGATAGGTTTCGTATCGTTGGAGATATTCTTTGATGACCTCGGTATCGGTAAGCATTATTCCGACTTCTGTCCCAAAGTTTTCGGCTATCATCTTGATTTCTGGGTTCTTTTTAAGGTATTCATTGTACATGTAGTAAAAGTCTCCCTTTTTGATGGCATTGTTGTAGTTGGTAAAGTAAGAGATGAGTTTCCATTGGAAAATGGATCCAACTCCTTGTTTATTGTAGTAACGTATTGTGAGATAAGGGCTAATATAGAACTTGTAGATCACGAAAGCAATACCAGCAGTGAGGAGAGTCCATAGCGCTGAAGTGAACGTAAAAGTAGCAAATAATGACATTGGAGTAATGAAATTATATTTTAATAAAATTTGAAGGAGATTATTGTTCCCGGGGTCTGATAAATTTTAGGCGGGTATCTTGTTGGTTTTTTGCAAAATTCAAAAGAATTGTTTTTGGGATAAACTAGGAATGGAAAAAGAATTTTAAATAAGTTTCAATCTCAAAAAAAAGTAAAAATGATGCACTATAAAAAATATCAATTGAGATATAATAGTATAAATGATGAATAGTTTATATTTTTAAAGGAAAGCCTAGTTTTCAGGAGCTTCATGATCAGGTCCTAATTCTATAGCTTTATGTAATGGGAACCAACTAATATCTTCAGCTTGTAACTAAACGGGTGGATTAATAAACTTCGTAAGAGAAAGATTTGGTTACTTTTTCTTGGACATATGATTCAATACCATTATATTCAGTAGGATCTTTAGCATTGACTGAATAGATAAAGAAGACATAATTCCAAAGATGATGTTGCTTTTCAATATGATTTTCAAAACCTGTTCCATTTTTATCAAACTAGAAATAAGGGATTAGAGTTTTGAAAAAAATTTGTTCTTACAGTATATCTATCTAAATTGCAAATGTAACATTTTGTCTTCATATCTTCATCCATCATGCTCTTTTGATCTCTCAATTCTAATTTTTACGTTAAAAAAATCCTAATCTCATCAATTATTTACCTGCGAAGGTATCGATGATAATACCGAAGATAATATTTAAGAAGACAATATTGATGATCAAGAAGAAACTGAGATCAAAAATAAGTCTGAAATAATATCTTCCTTTATTATCCGAAGCATAAGACTCCACGTTTAATGTATCTCCGATACCACCACCGTTTCTAAGACCCCAATTCAAAGTCGTCAAATAACATTGCAACATAGACTCACATTGTCTTTCACCAGTTCCATTAATATCTCCATTATAATAAGCATCATCAACAAAGAAGAAGCCCAAAATAGAGTAGATATAAATCATAATGACACCCAACAAAGCCGTCGCCAAAAGTTGTTTCAAGTTATAAGTGACAGCCTTAACCACATTTCTGAGGACATCAGATCTATTGATGACATCCAAAAGATGCAAGCAATATGTGATTTCAGTGTAAACACCCAACGCGGAAACGACCAAATAGAAAGCCATGAAGATAAACTTGCCTTCACTCATGAGGAAAGTCATATTTCTCCAATAACAAGCTGCTTTAATGAAGAAATGGCCATAATGTCTTTTGCCATCAGGATTAAAGACTGGGTCATATGGGCCTTTTCTCGCGAGGATCTCCAGAACAATAGGAAGAGGAAGTTCTCTGATGTCATAATCTTCATCTTCAAGGTTGGCCAGAATGTCAACATCATCTTCTTTGAGCTTGGCTTTTGTTTCTTGGACATATTCTCTCCATCTTCTACGCAAAATAACAGGTCCATGGAGAATTATCCAGAAGACAATCATGGTAGAAGTGGTACCAAGTTGGATGAAACCCAAAACATTAATGGTCGTGGTCACCTCGTTTGAGATTCTTCTGGCAGATTCACCATCTGAAACCTTTGTAGTGTAACCAGCAATGATAATAATATTAATGATTAATGAAATCAAAGTTGAGAAATCTCTGATGGTATTATATTTCTTTTGAGAGAAGAAGAAAACTTGTTCTTTCAAAGTGGCAGTATGATTCATTTCATCGAAGAGATCAGGCGCAGCATTGACGAGTCCATTGATCTTTTCTGTTGCACTCTCTCTGTTTACATTCACCATCAAAGCCTTCCTACTATTTCTAGTGAGATTTCTGCAAACTGGGTAGAAGGGATAGTAGACTTTAAGAAGTTTTTCCTTGAACAAGATTTCGATATTATTGACATTCATTTTGAAGAATTTGAGGGCATTCTTTTCACGATAAGTAAATTCATCGGAATTCTTGAGGAAAGAGGCAACTTTGATATTGTGATCAGCAAGATTGGCCAGTAAGATGTAAACATCAAAGGATTCAAGCATTGGCTGATCAAAGGAGTCAGCACTGAGTCTTCCAGTGACTTGTTCAGGTTTAGCAGTTTCAACATTTAATTTCAATTTTTCTTTGACAAAGAATTCATATTCTTGAGTAATTTTCTTGATCAAGAAACGAAGATCCAAAGAGCTCATTTCTTCAATGATTTCTGGATAGCTAACACCTTCAATGAGAGCATTGAGAAGTTTCATGGCTGTTGTTGTACCATCATTTGCCTTGGCGACTTGTTCAGGCTCCAAGAAACCCAATTTCTTGTAATCAATATCCTTGACAAACATTGTGAGGAAATCCATACAGGAATTGATAATTTTAGCTTTGGATAACGCAAGTTGGTTTCCTTCACAAGGTCCTTGAAGGGCTTCAATTAAGAAATCGAGCATTTGAACACCAACATCGAGACAATCAACATTAACTTGTTTGATAAGAGTATTGAAATAATAAGCACTCTGTGTGATGAAAT
>PJUD01000946.1_pt1 | contig 10981 bp, 10 predicted proteins | sample 1512341 | NCBI WGS metagenome assembly PJUD01 (sample SAMN08177675, study PRJNA422409) | Feces metagenome, whole genome shotgun sequencing project. | isolation source: Chicken feces (3) enriched on wood chips: beechwood xylan treatment | host: Gallus gallus | place: USA: Madison | collected 2015-01-15 | reverse complement strand
GGTCGTTGTCCAGCGACCAGCGCACATCCAGCTCTCCCGTCAAGGCCGACACTCTAGCCAGCGTCACCGGATCGGTGAACTGGAACTGCACCTCGCGCCCTTTGCCCCAGCGCGCCTTCAGCTCCCCCAGCCCGCCGTCGTAGATAATGCGCCCGTCGTCCAGCATAATGACGCGCGAGCACAGCGCCTCGATGTCCTGCAGATCATGGGTCGTCAGCAGAATCGTCGTCCCCTGCTCGCGGTTCAGCCGTTTCAGAAACTCGCGAATTTCCGTCTTCACGACAATATCCAAGCCGATCGTCGGCTCGTCCAAAAACAAAATCGAAGGATTGTGCAGCAGCGCCGCCACCAGCTCGCAGCGCATCCGCTGACCGAGACTCAGCTTACGCACCGGCCGATTAAGCAAATCCTGCAGCTGCAGCGTCTCCACCAGCTCGTCCAATCTTTTGCGAAAATCCGTCTCGTCCACCCGGTATACTTTTCTCAAGAGCCGAAAAGATTCGATCACTCCGATATCCCACCACAGCTGGCTGCGCTGCCCGAACACGACGCCGATGCCTTGCACGAACTTCTCGCGCTCTTTATAAGGAACGAATCCGTTGACGAGCAGCTTGCCGGAGGTCGGCACGAGAATGCCGGTCAGCATTTTGATCGTGGTCGACTTGCCTGCACCGTTCTCCCCTATGTAGCCGCATATTTCGCCTTGAGGAATTTGAAAGCTGATATCCTTGACCGCCGCTACCTCGGTATGCTCCCGTTTGAACAAATCCTGGAGCGCTCCCTTGAGACCTTCGCGGTTTTTCTGGACTTTGAACTGCTTGCGCAGCTGATGCACGTCTATGGCTAACATGATGAACCTCCTAGGGTCAAGTCGAGTTCATTAAAGGTTTTTTACATGAACTTGCGTATTCTGGGGCCGAAACTTTATAATTTTAACATACTGTCAACTGAGAGGACTATCGGAATGAAGAAAAAGTGGAAGATCACCTTGTTCTCGATATTGGGATTGGCTTTTATTTTTTTGTGTGCGGTAGGCTGGTGGGCATGGGCAAGCGTTAAAGAAATCGATAAGGCACAGAAGCCGAAAGAGGAATCGCGGTTTCGCCAGTTTGAGGAGAAGCCGGAGTACAAGCCGCCGGAGTGGGAAGGCTCGGAACGGGTCAACGTGCTGCTCATGGGCGGCGACGACAGAGGACTGAGAGAAGGGGAAGTGCCCCGGTCGGACACGATGCTGGTCGCCTCCTTCGATCCCGTATCGAAGAAAATACACCTATTCTCGGTGCTGCGCGACACCCGCGTGGAAATTCCCGGTTATAAAGACAACCGCGCCAACACGGCCCTTTCCCTCGGCGGCCCGGAGCTGGCGATGAAGACAATCGGCAACCTGATGGGACTGGATGTTCAGTATTATGTCTATGCCGATTTTCAAGGATTCATCAAGCTGGTGGATGCGCTTGGCGGCGTCGATTTCTATGTGGAAAAAGATATGAAATGGACCGACAATGCGGACGGCAACCGGTACGACATCAACCTGAAGAAGGGGCAGCAGCATCTCGACGGCGATAAGGCGTTGCAATACGTGCGCTTCCGGCACGACAAGCTGTCCGACTTCAGCCGCACCGAGCGCCAGCGCCAGTTCCTGAAAGCCGTAGCGCTCAAGCTGATGGACGGCTGGAACCTGATCAAGCTCCCGGATATTTTGAGCGAGGTCGTTCCGTACATCGAGACGAACATGACCTCGAACGATATGCTGAAGCTGGGCACGCTGGGCTACAATTCGCATCAGGCCGGCTCCGCGCAAATTCCTCCGATGGACCTTGTCTTCGACGAAAACGTGAACGGTTCGGCGATGCTGGGCGTACGGAATCGCGACAAACTGAAGGAATACGTACAGGAAGTGCTGAGCACGGACGATACGGCAGTCGAGGAAACTCCGGGAGCCAGCCCTTCCGCGAGTTCGGCAGCCGCACAAAATTAAGTACTATACCGCCGTCCCTCGGGATGGCGGTATGATGTTTATCTTCGTCTTGCAGGCCAGAAAGCAACAACACGGATAAGCGGAGGTTAGGAGAAAATGAATCAGAGAGTACGTTCGGAGCAGCTGTACGAGGAAGCGCAGCGCCACATTGTCGGAGGAGTGAACAGCCCCTCCCGTTCCTTCAAGGCGGTCGGCGGCGGTGCGCCGGTGTTTATGGAACGCGCGGAGGGCGCTTATTTCTGGGATGTCGACGGTAACCGGTACATCGACTATTTGGCCGCGTTCGGGCCGATCATTACGGGACATGCGCATCCGAGGGTCACAGAGGCGATCGTCCGAGCGGCGCAGAACGGCACGCTGTACGGCACGGCGACGGAGCATGAAATTCGGCTCGCGGCGGCGTTGAAGGAAGCGATCCCTTCGATGGATAAGGTGCGCTTCGTCAACTCGGGCACGGAGGCGGTCATGACGACGATTCGCGTCGCCCGGGCGTTCACCGGCCGCAACAAAATCATCAAGTTCGCCGGCTGCTACCACGGCCATGCCGACCTGGTGCTCGTCGCCGCGGGCTCCGGCCCGTCGACGCTCGGTATTCCCGACAGCGCGGGCATCCCGCCGAGCATCGCCAGCGAGGTCATTACCGTGCCGTTTAACGAGCTGGACGGGCTGCGCACGGCGCTGGAGCATTGGGGCGACCAGGTCGCGGCGGTCATGGTCGAGCCGATCGTCGGCAACTTCGGCATGGTGATGCCGAAGCCCGGCTTTCTGGAAGGGCTGTGCAAGCTGGCGCGGGACGCTGGCGCCCTCGTCATCTATGACGAGGTGATCAGCGCGTTCCGCTTCCACTACGGCTCGGCCCAGACATTCTCGGCGTTCGCGGATCAGGAAGCGATCCGGCCGGATCTAACCGCCCTCGGCAAAATCATCGGCGGCGGCCTTCCTATCGGAGCTTACGGCGGCCGCGCCGACTTGATGGAGATGATCGCGCCGCTCGGCCCCGCTTATCAGGCGGGCACAATGGCCGGCAACCCGGCGTCGGTGCTCGCCGGACTGGCTTGCCTGGAGGTGCTGCGCGAGCCGGGCGTCTACGCTCGCATGGAAGCGCAGGCCGCTCGGTTGTGCGACGGCCTGCAAGCCTCTGCGGACCGGCATGGCGTGCCGCTGACGATCAACCGGATCGCCGGCGCGTTCTCCACTCACTTCTGCGCCGGACCGGTCGCCAATTACGAGGACGCGCAGCTCTCCGACGGCGAGCAGTTCGGCCGCTTCTTCCGCCTCATGCTGGAGCGCGGCGTCTACCTCGCCCCTTCTAAGTACGAAGCATGGTTCCTTACGACGGCTCACACCGATGCCGACATTGACGCGACCTTGTCTGCGGCGGAGGAGTCGTTCGCTGAGATGGGAAGTGAACTTTAAGTCCGTTAGTTTCTAACGATTTAAAAAGCTCGCATTTGCCAGGGGACTGCTCCTGCTCTTGCGAGTTTTTATGTTTCAGATTAAGCAAAGTTCTAAGTAAAATAAGTCCGATGACGAGGCTTGGTAAAGTACAGGTTATTTATAGCCTCTATTCCTGAACGAACCCCGAGCATATTATTTACCAGCCGATTAACCACCGTCATGAAGCTGATCCCGTAAAGACTGGCCATCGATACGTTCACTGCATCCGCCGCACCCAAATGATTGGTCAAGCTGATCTGTCTGAGCACGCTATTCTTGTCGCCTTCTAAAATCAGCAATACATCTTCTTGAACCAGATCATGAACGAAATGCATGATTGTGTCGCGAACAGCTTCCTTATCTGGTTGAGCAAAATTCTCCGATTCGCGAGGATGCGCGATCAGGTACTGGTCTAACGCCCGCTGTGCTAAATTGACGATCTCATTAACGATAGTCGGGTTTACGAACAAAAAAATTACGTCTTCAGTATTGAAAACGTAGGTGTCGAATAAATTTTTAACTGTGGCATGATAAGCGTCAAAAGAATTAAAATACGCATATAAAACTCCGGTGTCGATGAGGATGCTCTCCTCTGGCTCGAAGCCGTTAAATCCCGGAGCATTGAAGTCAACGATTTTCATACTTCCACCAGTCTCTGACCTTGTTCATATCGACCTTGATGGGCGCACTGCCCATGTATTCCTTAAGCAGTGCTTTTTTCTTCTGCGTCAAGCCGGAATACTTAGTCATGTCCAATTTCTTCGGTTGAACGGCTGGCATCGACTTTTCCCCCTCGTCCATGAACACCATCTCCTAAACTCAACTCTTTAGGATCAGTATTCTCAGACCATATTTTCATCATACTTCCCGGTACGATTGCTGTAACCATATTATAGCATATTTGCGTTGGAAGCATACGACTGTTGCAAGCCTCTCAGGCCATGAGACCTCCTGCTTGCGATCCATCAGCGAATCCCCTGAGCCAAAATCCTTCCAGAACCGATAAGCGTCCACCACCGTTACCATGCAATCGAGCCGACTAAACTTCATCAAGTCGATGCCACGCTCCTCATCGATGTTCTGTACGGCCACAAAATCCCCCCTCCGTCAATACCGCAACATTTACCGTTCGCGTGCGTCACTTATACATACCTTCCCATTTCGATGGAACAGGCTATCGGGATATTCCTATACGACGTATGGCGGGCAGGAGATATTCTAGAATCGAACAAGCTTAAGGAGAACTTATTACAATGAAACTGCAAATCCAAAAACAATTGACGAAGATCGTTCTCGGTTCCATGCTGCTGTCGATCCCTTTTTCCGCCGCTTCCGCCTATGGGCAAGATGCCGCTGCGCAGCAGAATACCGTTCTGCTGAAGTCCAATAGCGCGAGTATTGAATTCAACGGCCGGCTCATGAAGGCCGTCCAGCCTATTACTTACAAGCAAGGAGCCAACTTTATTCCGCTGAGAACTGTAGCCGATTTGTACGGCTACACCGTCTCCTACGACGCAGCCACCCAGGAATCGGTCGTCTCGAAGAAGGGCATGGAATTCCGGTTTAAGGCGGGCACGGCCCGTTACACCTTAAATGGCGCAAAGCGCCTCGCATCCGGCAAGCTATTCACCCTGCAAGGCAGTATGATGGTGCCAATCCGTACCTGGTCGGAAATTACCGGCAGCCGTTTGGAGGCAAGCGGAACCTCGTACTCTCTTTCCTGGAAAGAAGAAGCGAAAGCCGTGCCCCCGGTCGCGAAATTTTCAACGAACAAAACCGTCTACAAAATGGGGGAGCCCATCGAATATTCCGATGAAAGCTACGATGAACGCGGCAAAATCGTCAAGACGGAATGGACAGGCTTGGAACGCGCCTTTTTCCGTCCCGGCGTTGTGCATGTTACGTTGAAGGTGACCAACAATTATGGCTTAACCGATTCCTTGACGCAGGAGATCCGGATTACGGAGGAATCGATGTACACCGAGGAGGAATTCAATCGTCTGTTCACGCCCCCGGGCGACAAAATGACCATTAACGGCTCTTCCGTTCTCCGTATGACGAAAGTGCCGTATACGATCGAATCCCGGCCGATGCAGTTAATTCGCAGCAACAGCCCTGAATATTTCCTCGAGGAAGGAATCGCTTACCAGGATAGCGTCTCGGGCAAGCTCCGAATCAATATCCATAACGGCAACCGCTCGGGCAAAACGCTGACGATCTACCTGATCGCCACCAACCGCAAGAGCTATCCGGTCACCTATAATATCGAAGCATTCGGCAAGGGCGGACCGACCGACTACGTCTCCACAAGCGGGAAAAACGCCGTCGCCCGCTTCCTTGAAGATACGGCTCACGGCAAGCCTCGCGATCAAGTCGTGCTGCAGCCGGGCGAATCCGTCATCGTCTTGCCTGAGGTCAGCGATACGCCGCTGAAGCCGAATCTGATTATGACCTCCTATACGGAGATTCAGACCAGCGACGAGCTGCAGTTCACCGTTGCCGCGGTAGATGCGGAGGCGCATCCAGGCCAAAATATATTCGGGATTCTTCCCGAGCTGAAGCAGCTCGATCGGGATGGTCGTCATGTCCGCGGAACGTTCCAGGATGCCGATCGTTCGCTGATCGTCAACGAGGCGCTCGGCTACGAGGAGCAGCGGATTTCAATCGGCGATCTTGACGACAGCTTCCTTCAAGGCGAGGATAAGCTGCTAGGCATTCCAGAATCGAATAAAGGCAATACCGGCGTGCGTTACAATGTGCGGGTAAAGGTTGCGCCTCATACGCTGATCGGACTCAATGCGCGGGGCGGCCATTATGCGGGGGCGCTGCTCGTCAACGACCGGGTGGTGCAGGCGGTAGAGAAGAGCATTTTGAAGAACCCGGACGAACTGGGTATCCTGTACCGTACCGGCGATAAGGAAGAGACTGTCGATCTAGCGTTGATCGTGGCATCCGGCAGCAATCTTCCGATCAACCTGGTGTTTGTTCCAATGCCACAACCCGTTCAATAAGGTTATTGCGTTAATCAAGAGGCTGTCTTATAAGTAGAAAAGAGTCGTACGAATGGATGATCGATAGTGAATGTTGTACGCCCCTACTTATGGGACAGCCCCTTGCGCGTCTCCCCTCCCGTTCCCCTCCTCCCCTTACCCGGATTGCCGCAATTAAGGTTTCTTTAAGAACCTGTCCACTATTTTTTAAGCAGTCGTGAGCCATTCCATTAAGATGTCATCTGTATAATCCTCCTCATATAGAAGGAGGAGATTTGTTTTATGTTTTTACACAGAAGGTCTTGGGCATCCGTGATTTCATTGGTAATACTGGTTTCTATCATCCTCGCTGCCTGCAACAAGGAAGTACCCACACATGCAGAAGGGAAGACAACTAAGCCTGAAACTGGAGCGGTAACGGTATATAAGAAGAAGGCAATATCGAAAAAAAGTAAGGTTTACTATAAGGATCGGGTCGCCGTATTGATGTATCACGATCTCGTCAAAGGCAAGACGACGAAAAAGGCGTTATCGGCGGAAGTTTTTAAGAAACAGATGGAGCTATTGAAGACAAGCGGATTCCGGGTCATCGGCATGAAGGAGTATTCGGACTTCGTTCTTAAGGGGGGAAAGGTGCCTGACAATGCGGTACTGATTACCTTTGACGACGGCTATGAAAGCTTCTACAAGCTGGCGTATCCGGTGCTGAAGGAATACGGCTATCCGGCCACCGCTTTCCTCATCGTCAGGTCTATCGACGAGCGGATCGGAGTACCCAAGATGACCTGGGATCAAATGCGCGAGATGCAGAAGGACGGTATGACCTTCTACTCTCATACTTATGATTCGCATGCGTATGCCGATGTGAACGAGAGGGGCAAGTCGAAGCCTGCGCTTACGGCACGCAAGTATCTGATCAATAAAAAACGTCAGGAAACGAAGGAGGAGGCCAGGCAGCGGATTATCGACGATCTGAAGAAAGCGGAGGAACGGTTGAAGGAGGAGCTCGGCAACACCGACAGCATCCTGTGCTTCCCTTACGGCGCTTATAACGACACCGTGATGGAAGCGCTGAAGTCGCTTGACATCCAAATTTCTTTCACAATCGAGAAGGGAGTCAATTCCCGCTCCGATGCCAAAGGCTTCAGAATCAATGCCGCCAAAGTGGGGATGGATCCGGAGACGACAATCGGGCAACTGAAGAAGATTAAAGCTTATACGGGATGAGTTGCCCTCAAGGAGAGGAACCTACATAACGGAAGAGGATGCCCCTGAATAAGGACATCCTCTTCCGTTTCGCGTTTCCGGGTTATCTCACTTCCCGATGAAGCGTATGCTTCTTGAGCCGCGGGCTGTATTTTCTAAGCTCGAGTCGCGACGGATGCGTTCGTTTGTTTTTCGATACCGTATAGTTGCGGTCGCCGCACTCCGTGCAGGCCAAAGTGACGATTACTCTCATGCTGCTCACCTCTCCATTCGCTTAAACTGTAGCTCGCTTACGCCTGGAACTGCTCCTCCATCTGTTCCGCCGACCCATTCGGAAAACCGTCCCGGAAAGTCGCCCAATTCATCGCCAGCTCCTCATCCGTCAGCAAGCATTCGTCCAACTCGGCCGTAAGCTGTCCCCGGTTCATCTCGATGCCGATAAACACGAGCTTATTGATCCGATCTCCGTACAACGGATGCCAGTGCTCGGCCATCTTAGGCTCGTCTCTTAGAATCGCGTCCCGCTCAGCGTCCGGCAATGCCGCCACCCAGTAGCCCGCAGGACCGAATTGAATCGAAGGCCCGGCTTGGCTGAAGCTTTGCGCCATTTGGCTGCGCGTAGCCAACCAGACGATTCCCTTGGCGCGTACGACCTCGGACGGCCAATCGCTCATCCAGGCCATGAGACGCTCCGGATGGAAGGGGCGCGCTCTCTCGTACACGAATGAAGCGATCCCGTACTCTTCCGTTTCCGGAACATGGTGATCCTTCTCCATTTCCTGGATCCATCCCGCCGATCGGCTGGCCGTCTCAAAATCGAACAGCCCCGTATTCAAAATAGCCGACGGCTCAATCCGCCCATACTCAGACCGAATCAGCTTGGCTCGCGGCTGCAAAGCTTTGAGCACCTTTTCCAGCTCGGCAAGCTCCTGTGCCTCCACTCTGTCGCATTTATTCAGAATAAGCACATCGCAGAACTCGATCTGGTCGATGAGCAGGTCGACGACCTCGCGCGTATCGTTTTCCCCGACCTCCTGCTTGCGATCCATCAACGAATCCCCTGAGCCAAAATCCTTCCAGAACCGATAAGCGTCCACCACCGTTACCATGCAATCGAGCCGGCAAAACTTCGTCAAGTCGATGCCAAGCTCCTCGTCGATATATGAGAAGGTCTGAGCGACAGGGACCGGCTCGCCGATTCCCGTCGATTCGATCAGAATGTAATCGAAACGATCTTCTCTCGCTAGCCGCTCCACCTCTTGCAGCAAATCCTCGCGCAGCGTACAGCAGATGCAGCCGTTGGACATTTCCACCAGCTTCTCCTCCGTACTCGACAATCCGCCTCCATCCTTGATCAGGTCGGCGTCGATGTTCACTTCCCCCAGATCGTTCACGATGACGGCAACCCTTAAGCCATCCCGGTTGTTCAGCACATGGTTCAGAATCGTCGTTTTCCCCGCACCTAAATACCCGCTCAGCACTGTTACCGGCAATTTGTCTTTGCTCATTGTCGCATCTCCTTGTCCGTTCAATTGGATTCCGTACAATATTTTAATTCTTCAACGACTTGGCCAGCGCAGTAAGGTTGTTGGACATAATCCCGAGATAGTCCAGTCCGGCTGCAATATCCTCCTCGGTCAAGCCTTCGAGCGGATTCAGCACATCCGTCGCCGCGCCGATCTCGTCCGCAATCGCTTGAGCGACCTTCGGATCGACTAACGTCTCGAAGAAAATCGTCTTCACTCCATGCTCTTTCGCCAGCTCCACAACCTTCGCCATTTGCTCGGGAGAAGGCTCCTGCTCCGGCGACAGTCCCGAGATCGGAATCTGCGTCAGCCCATAAGCCTTCGCCAAATACCCGAATGCCGCGTGCTGCGTCACAAACTCCTTCCTTGTCGCGCCGTTCAGCTCATCCTTGAATTTCCGGTCGAGCTCTTGAAGCTTGGCTATGTAAGCCTCCGCGTTCTCCCGGTAATTGTCCTTGTGCTCGGGATCGGCCTGCTCCAGCGCCGCCTGGATGTTGCGCACCTGCTGCTGGGCAAGCGTCGGATCCAGCCATACGTGCGGGTCCAATTCGTGGCTGTGCTCGTGTTCATCGTGCTCAGCAGTTTCCGATTCGCCTTCATGGGCGTGCTCATCTTCGTGTTCGTGTTCCTCGGCCTGGACATCCTCGCCTTCGTGTGCGTGTTCATCCTCATGAGCATGCTCATCCTCGTGAGCGTCTTCATCCCCGTGCTCATGGTCGTGTTCATCCTCTTCGTGACCATGCTCGTGACCATGATCGTGCGATCCTTCGATCAAATCGATTCCTTCGATCGCCTTCACGTCGATTCGCTTGTCGTTCTTGACGCTCTCGAGCGTCTTCTCCGCCCAGCCCTCCACGATACCGTTGTAGACGAAGACGTCCGCCTCTTGAATCGACGCCGCATCCTTAGGAGTCGGCTCCCAATCGTGCGGCTCGGTTCCGGACGGGATCAAGCTAACGACATCCGCATACTCCCCGGCCACTTGTTTGGCAAACTCGGCCATCGGATAGAAAGAAGCGACAATTTGCAATTTATTTGAGTTCGACGAACCGCTGCTTGCCGTCGCTTCACTGGCCGTCGTTCCGCTCGCTTGGTTCCCGCTCGCCGAGTTATTTTCCTTCGATTGTCCACATCCCGCGACCAACAGTGCAGCGATCGCGATTCCAGCCATACCTTTATACCAACTTTTCATTCCGTGAAATCCTCCTTGATCTTCCTCGTAAAACAGATATTTTAATCGCAGCCTTCTTTAGCGCAATTCCGGCGCCCAGAATAACAAGCAGCGTCAACGCTATCGTTCCTCCGGGGGGCGTGCTCAGCTCGTAGGAAGCGGATAGCCCCGTGAACACTCCGCCTACGCCGACCAGCATCGCCAGCCCAACTGCCGCGTTAAAGCTCGGCGCAACTCGAATCGCCAGAGCGGCGGGAAGCACAATCAGCGACGATACGAGCAGCACGCCAACGATCGGCATCGCCGCGGCGACGATCATTCCGGTCATCGTACTGAACAGGAGCGATACGAGACGGACCGGAATGCCTCTCACCTGCGCCGTCTCTTCATCGAAGGCCATCAAGTAGAGCGCCTTCCGGCAAAGGTAGAAAAATACGCCGCCCACGACCGCAACCGCCCCAATTAAGCCGATCTCCGTCTGTCGGACGGCTACAACCGATCCGAACAAGTACGAGCTGAAGCTTCTCCCCACACCGGGATTTAGCGACATTAACACAACCGCCGTAGACAGTCCGCCGATCATAATAATCGCGACAGACACATCGGAGTACGATCGATACGACCGACGAACATTTTCCGCCACAATTGCCCCAATCACCGCAACTACAAAGCC